>Ga0075429_100001770_pt1 | contig 17890 bp, 13 predicted proteins | sample RhiMetdeltSRZDD3_FD_75295 | JGI IMG/M metagenome (GOLD analysis project Ga0075429, IMG submission 75295) | Populus rhizosphere microbial communities from Tennessee, USA - Rhizosphere MetaG P. deltoides SRZDD3 | ecosystem: Host-associated > Plants > Roots > Rhizosphere > Soil | place: USA... | reverse complement strand
TCTGGGCTCAGGTTCTTCTGATAGGCGACCGGGTCGTCGATGAGCGAGACGGCTGCCAGCATGCCGGCAACCGCGCCTACGAGGATGCTCACGACCATCCGACTGGGCCGAAAGATCTTGCTGGGATTCGTTTGCAGCTGCTGCGCTTCATCGCTGATCTTCTTCCAGCCGACGATGCCGCGGGCACCCTGACCGGCCGCACCGAGCAAGGCGCCCAGGACGATGATGTTGATCCATTCGTAGAGCATGGTTCGTCTCCGTCAGTTGCGCGCCGGGAGCGATGGCGACTGCAGGTCCGACTTTGCAGCCTCGTTCTTCACTGCAGGTTGCTCGCTGGCGGAGGACGCAGCGCCGCCTGCTTTCGTTGTCGGCAGCTTGAGCTCGCGCTTGGTCTTCTGCCCGCGATGATCGGTTACTTCGACCGTCAGGGTGCCCTGCGCCGGCAGGCCCGTGAGCTCGTGCGCGATCCAGCCGTCATTGGAGATCTCGTTGTCGACCGCCGCGATCGTCGCCGGATCCGAGCTGATCGAGTATCTGTAGGGCGAGACGCCACCGTTCACGTGCGTGCGCAGCTCAGTGCCGACGATCTCGATTTCGGCGAGTTCGAGCCTCGTGCCGCTGCCCTCGGTGGAACCGAAGTAGAAGCCGACGATCGTGCCGAGGATGCCCATCATGCCAGTGAACACTTCGCGCGCGCGCCTGAAGCGCTCGGTCGAAGCGTCCGTGTCGGCGTAGAAGGCTTGATAGACCAGCGTGAATGCGAGACCGATCGTCGCGACGCTGATCGTGAACGTGATCAGGCCGCGCGCCGCCGCAGCCTCGGTCAGGCGGCTGATGATCGGCGCATCGAACACCATCCCGAGTAATAGCGCGAGTGCAAACAGCAGCAGCAGATACAACGCTATGGGTTGTGTGCGCTGCCCGCTGCCGCCAGCACCAGAAACCGGATTCACTGCAGCCATGACGCTCTCCGTGAGTTGCGTGCTGCAGGGACGCTACATCCGTGTAGCGTCGTGTGTCGTCCCTCAACCGGGTGAGAATCTGTCAGGGATGAGGATGCAGGAGCTCGTCGCTGCCCCTGCCTTGATCGAAGGTGTAGCGCACCGACCAGCCCGCGCCGTTGCGCACGCAACGTATGGTTGCAAAACCGTCGCCGGGCCCGATGAACTTCGTCGACAGGACTTCGCAGCGATAGTCCTCGCCTGCAACATCGAACTGGAACGAATCGGTCTCGAGCAGGTCCTGCGGCTTGCCGTTGGCGAACGGAAACGGCGAGTACAAGCCGGAACAGTGGATCGAATGAAACACCACCGGTTGCGCGCCGGTGCGGCTCAGGTTGGTGACCTTGATGCACGCGACGCACGAATGGTGCTCGTCGCCCGACAGGAAAACCAGATTCTGCGGCTTGCTGTTCGCTATGTGTGCCAGCAGGTCATGGAAAGTCGCTGGATAGCCTTGCCATGAATCGGAGCAGAACGCGCTGGCCTCGGCATCGGCGTAGTACTTCTTGCGCGGCAGCAGCATCGAGCTGGACACGATGAATTTCGGCTGGTCATCGTCGCCGTGCTTGCTGGCAATCCAGGCCTTGAGCTCGGGCAGTTGATCCTCGCCGAGCATTTCCGCCTCGAGAGCGGCCGACAACGTGCGCGGCTGGCGATCGGTGCGCGAGTCGACGAAGAAGAACGGCAACTTCGCGGGTGACTCTTCGTACCACAGCGGATGCAGGGTATGGGGTCTGGCCCGCACGGGCGGACCCAGGGTTCGTTGATAGGTGACGTAGGCGGAGCGGCCGAGCTTGACAGGCTCGTCTCGCGCTGGATCCGGGACTTTGCCGGGTTCCCAGTTGTCCACGATCTCGTGGTCGTCGAGCATCATGTACGTGGGCACTTGCCTCAGCACGCTGCGCACGGGAGCGGTTCTCAGCCAATTCTCATACGGCAGTACGTAGCGATCCTCGCTCGTGGTCGGATCGAACAGTCCGCCCGTCGCATCCGAATAAATCTGATCGCCCATCAGCACGACGAACTTCGGTCTTTCGGCCTCACCGTTGGCGAGTAGTGCGTTGAGGCGCGAGTACGACGCGCTTGCGAGCTCGCGGTCGAGCGCTCCAGGAGGATACTGACAACTGCCGAATGCAAACGTGACGTCCGGATCGGCTGCGTGCCGCTTGAGGCGAGGCGCTCGCTCACAGATCACGCCGTCGGCCACGGCCGTGATGTCGGTCTTCAGCAGATGCGCGTCTATTGCGGCCTCGATACGGTCGGTCACGTCCTTGTCGAGTACAGCTGGTTCGTCGTAGGTGAACAGTGCTAGGAGCGCATAGCCGGGACTTACCGGACGAGCGAATTTGCGCAGCGGGACATCGAGTGGCGTCAGGCCAAACCCGTAGCCGCGCCAGAGTCGCACAAGAGTGGGTTGCGACTTGTCACGCTCATAACGCTTTTCGTGCCTGACGACCGGCACGATGGCGACATGGCCCGGCGTACCGACTTGCGGATCGGGCGCGAGCGTTATGTGCAGCTTTCCGGTGAGTGCGTCCAGCTTTCCGCGTACGGGGCCGAGCCATGGCACGCCCAGTCGCAGTGGTACACCAGGCTTGTGCGGCAGCCAGTCTGGACGCTCGATGCACGGCTTCGACTCGTAGTTTTCAGGGTCCTTCAGAAAGTCGTGCATCTGCGCGAACACGTCCACTGCGTCGCGGCCGATCAGGCAGTCCTGGTGGCCGTAGCCGTCCTTGATGTAGGTGCGGAAAATTCGCACGTCACCATCCTTCATCAGGTCGTCAACGCGATAGGCAGTCGCGATGTCGACGAGCCCGTTGTCCGCGCCGTTAACGCACAGTGTCTTGATGTCGCGCCAGTGCTCGCGCAGGCGCTGGCGCTTCACGAATACATTGCGTCCCGCGCGATTCGTGATCAGCGACGTGCGCGCGAAGTGGATCGCGCTCAGCACGGTGTCCATGTTCAAAGGACCGAACAGATCGTCGATGTGGTCGAGAACACACTGCGGGACATTCGCGACGTTGAAGTCGCGACCGTACAAAGCGTCCATGCGTTGACGCGTTCGCGTCCATGGAGTCGTCTTCCATGGCAGCCACGGGTTCGCGATGTCGAATTCCGCCTCGGGATGCGGCAGCGTCGCGAGCACCCGGTCCAGCATCTGGTCCATCGGTGTCGGCTCGTGCACCGGATGGAATTGATAGCCGTTGACCGGCAGCAGGTGCCGCAGGTAGCCCATCGCGTAGGCGCGGAAAACATTGGCCGGGCTGAACACAGTGGTTGGCGCGACCTGCGACAGGATGAGACAGTCGATCTGCTTCGGAAGCTGCTCGCGCTCCTTGAAGAACGGCGCACCGGGCTCGGGCCGGCCGAGGATGGCCATCGTCATCATCGCCGAGCCCATGCAGTGCGCGATGACATCGAGCTTGATCGGCGGCGGGTTCTCGAGTTCGTCGCCGTCGCGCTGCGCACGGAGAAAGCGCTCGTTCTGGACGACCGTCACGATGTGGCCGAAGGCCGCTGGAATATCCTCGTGCGCGGTTTCCTCGAACGTCCACGGCAAGCTCGCCGTGGGCATGCCGCTGCTGGTGCGCAGGTCGAGGATCCACACGTCCCGCTTGCGCCGCCACATATAGTTGGCCAGGTTCGGCTCCACGGCAGGATGCGCGAACGTCGTGCCGCTCGCACTGTAGCCGTGGATCATGATCAGCGGCTTGTGCGGCGAGTTGCGTCGCGGGAATCTCGTGAGCCGCACGCGTGCGACGGTACCGTCGCTGTGGCGCCCCACATCGAGCTCGATGATTTCAGGCTTCGGCAGTCCGCGAGTCTGCCGCGGCAGGCGGTTCGGGGTGACGAGCTGCCTGGGCGAGTCGGGCTTGCGCAGGCTCCACGTGTGGATCGTGAGCAGGACCCGTGCGAAGTACGCGGCGAACGATGCGAAATCGAACAGTGCGGTGGCGTGGTTGTCCTGCTCCGTCAGACACAGCAACGGCAGGCGTTTGCTCGCGAGGAAGTTGAGATCCAGGTCCAGCCGCGGCGGATCGCCGCGACCGCGCGGCATGCTCGGGAACTCCGTGATGAAGAGCTGCTGGAGCTGGTTCCACGGATTGCCCCGGCGCGAGTACGTGAAGCGCTTGAAGCCGGAGATCCGCGTCGCATGGATCGCGGTGTCCGGCTTATGCGCGATGCCGAGATCGAGCTTGTAGTCGAGGCGCCGCACTTCGCCGGCGCGCGTGGTCAGGTTCAAGAGCAGTTTCCGGCGATTCCTCTTCCTGCTCGGCTTGTTTTGGCGCAAGAGCCATTGCGAACCCCATTGCCAGATGTCGCGCAGGCCGCGGTTCAACAGCCATGCCCGAGCTGCACGCCAGCGGCGCTGCTCGGGTGTCGACGCTTCTCGCTGCAGCACCTCCAGCGTGCCCGTTATCGCGTAGCTGCCTTGCGCCTTCGCCTCGAACAGCTCGTCGGTGCAACCGTAGTGATGCAGGTCCTCCCAGTTCTTCGGCGTGAACGTTCGCAAGTGACTCTTGCCCGGCAGCAGTTTGAGAATGCGCGGCGCTGCTCCCATCAGCTCGCGAAGCTCGACGGGCTCGAACTGCATCGTCAACTCGACGATGCGTTCAGACTCCCGGCCATCCGCGCCGCGCAGCGTGATCGGCCCGGACATCCGTTCGACGATCTCGACCTTCGTCGGTTTGCGCACGGGATACTGCGGCTTCGTGAAGCGCGGTCGGACGGAGCCGACGTCGACGTAGGGCGGGATCGGGCTTTCAGAGAGTTCCCATTCCTTGCGCAGCACCCTGACCGCGCGTAGCGCGATCGCCGCGATCGTGAGTGCAGGATTGACTGCGAGAGCGGTCGGAATCACCGATCCGTCAAGGACCGCGAGTCGCTCGTGGAAATCGCCGGGTTTCAAAGGATCGAAGACGCGTCCGAAACGATCGACTGCTCCCTCTGCGACGTCGTTGCCCATCGGACAGCCGCCGAGCGGATGCACGGTCGTGATCGGACCTTTCGGTACGTCGAGGATTCCATCGAGCTCGTCCGGCAGCGGCCGCCACATGGGGTTGGGCAGGATCCGGCCCCCTCCCTGCTGCGGATCCGGAACCAGCTTCTTGAGCGCTGCGATCTGTTCGTCGAACAGGCGAAAGTCGAGATTCTCGCGGACGTCCGGCCAGCGCACGCGAATCGCCCCGTCGCCGACATCGTGATGCCCGTCGCGTGGCTCGATCAGCTCGAGCGAGCCACCCGCACCGTCGTCTCCCATCAGGCCGAAAATCTGTGTCCGGTGCAGCGCGTCTTCATCGACGGCGAGCGGATCGGGATCGTTCGGCGCGTGCTCGTTGAGATCTGGCTGCGCGAGGTCTTGCAGGCAGCGCGCCAGCGTGAAGCTTTCGGCGAACAGCCGCCGCAACGGGCCGGGAATCGCAAACTCCTCGATCGTGCCCGACATGTTGCTGGTCTTGCTCAGGTCGATCATTCCCGTGATGGTCGGTCCGACCTTGCGGCCTTCATTCGCGTCGGTGGGGACCGGGTCCTGAGACTCGCGTGCGACCGCATTTACTTCGTGCTTCTGGCCGTACGCAACGGCCAGCGCGTCGCCGTTCGCGGAGAAACGCCGGCCGAGTCGCTGCGAGAACCGCAGCTTTTCACTGGCTGAGCGCAGCAGAATTTCCGTCGAGCCGAACGTACCGGCCGCGAGAATCACGCGACGGGCGCGCAGCTCGAAGGGCGCGCCCGCGCGATTTCGCAACGGCCGACTGGTGTGGACGACGTACAGTGTCCAGCCACCTTCCGGGAGCTTCTCAAGATGCGTGACAGTGGCGCCGGTGTAGAGCGTGGCTCCGAGGCGATGCGCCTCGACCAGCAGGTTTTCGTCGAGCGAGTTCTTCGCACTGTGATTGCAGCCGGTCGCGCAGTCGCCGCATTGGATGCATTCCTGCAGTCGGATCCCTGCGGCGTTGTCGCCGGCGGTCATGCTGATCGACAGGGGCGCGGCGGTGAAACTTCCGTTACCCAGCTTCTTGAGCTCGGTGAATTTGAGGGGAAGCTCATGCGGGTTGCGCTCTATCGTGTTCGGCGTCTTGCCCACGAGCGATCCGAGTTTCTGCCTGACTTCGTCGTACGGCAGGTCCGCCGTCTCTGACCACAACCCCTCAGCAGGTTCGGCCATGACGCCCGCGTTGATCAGCGATCCACCACCCAGGCCGCACGCCAGCACAGCGCACACGTCGGGACCGACGCGCACGTCCAAGAACCCGTCGAGCATGCCTTGCGGTTGCGGGTTCTCCGACGTGCTGAAGCGCACGTGGCCCGGCAGGTCGGCCTCGTTTGTGGGAAACATGCCTGGCAGATACTCACTGCCACGCTCGAGCACGAAGACGCGGGCCTTCTTGCCAGTTTCCGGATCCCTGCGTCCGGCGAGTTCCGCTGCGGCCACGGCGCCGCCGTAACCGCTGCCGACGATCGCGACCTCGCAATGGAACGGCGGATCGCCGGGCGACCGCCCGGCATACTCATGCGCCAGCTTCTCGAAGCCGCACGAAATCCAGCGAGCGACGGGCTTACTCGCGGCTTCCGCCGCGGTGCGGGTCTGTGTGCCCACGGTCCCTCTCTCAGGTGCCCGACAGTCTGACGAGCTCCTGTTTCAACACTTCTGCAGCGACCGGCTTGTGAATCACGTTGACGTTCGCGTCCTGCGCCTCGCGCAAGCGGTCAGGCGCGGTTTCTCCAGTCATCAGAATCGCATGCACGGCGGGGGTGATGGCGCGCACGGCAAGAATCGTCTTGAGGCCGGTGTCGGTCCCTCGCAGTCTGAAATCGGCGATCACTGCGTCCGGGCGCCCGCTGCGCGCGAGCGCGACCGCTTCCGGCGTCGCGGACGCAAGCATCACACGGCAGCCGAGCTCTTCGAGCAGCGTGCGCATGCCGATACGGATCTCCTCCTCGTCATCCACGACGAGGATGCGCAGCTTGCCGAACTGTGCGTCATCGCCACCCTTCACCGTCGTCGCGCCTGTCATGCCAGGGATTGTGGCGAGCGTCAGCACGAAACGCGTCCCCCGTTCGGGTGGGGTTTGCAGCTCCAGCGAGATGCCGAGCAGCTCGACCAGGCGCTTGACGATCGCCAAGCCAAGGCCGAGGCCGCGGCTGCGATGCCGCTCCGGATTGTTGACCTGGTAGAACTCCTCGAAGACGTGCGAGCGCTCTTCCTCCGGAATACCGCACCCGGTGTCCGTGATCGCGACGCAGGCGCGTGTGCCGTCGCGTTCCACGAGCACGTGCACCTTTCCAGAGTCGGTGTACTTGATCGCGTTCTCGATCAGGTTGCGCAGCACGCGTTCGAACAATTTGCGGTCGGTGCGCACGTAGACGGGTGCGGCGGCGGTGAGCACCAGCTCCAGGCCCTTGGCTTCAGCAGACGGCCTGAAGCTCTCGCAGATCCGGCGCAGCTGCGACTGCAGGTCGATCTCGCACGGCTCCGGCGTGACCACCTTGGCATCGAGCTTGGAGACATCGAGCAGCGCATCCAGTTCCGAGGTGAGATCGTTCAACGCCGTGTTCATATGCAGCGCGATCTCGTGACTGCGTTCGTCCAGGGGCCGCATCGCGAGCGCCGAGGCGAACAACGCAAGCGCCTGCATCGGCTGACGCAGGTCGTGGCTTGCCGAAGCGAGGAAGCGCGTCTTGGCGCGGCTCGCTGCTTCGGCCACGTCCAACGCCTGCTGCAGGTCGCGATTCAGTGCGGAGCGTTCCATGCGGATATCGAAGGACTCGCGCATGACGCGGCCCATGTCGCGTGCGACGGCATCCAGAATGCCTGCGAACACCAGGATCATCGCAGCCATCACCCAGTGCAGCCACCCGGAGCCCGCGAAGCTGGTCCCGAACGCCCACATCAGCGCCAGTGGCCCGAGCGTCGGCAAGCTATACGCGAGAAACACCGCGCGATGACCTGCAGTAGTGACCACCGATCCTGCGCTCAGTCCGATCAGCACCATCGAGACGACAGCACACTCGAACCGCGGCAGGGCAGGGAAGAAGAACAGCGACAGTCCATGCACCGAGCCATTGAGCGCGCTCAATGCGACCGCGATCCTGATGCGTGCTTCCAGCGGTCTTCGTGCATCCGCGTGCAGGCGGCCGAGAATGCGCCACCGCAGTGCCAGCACTCCAACGACGGTAGCCAGCCACGCAACGAGCACTGACGTCGGCACGTACGGCCACGCCATGCCCGCGATCATGCACGTGCACACGAATACCGGCAGCGGCACACGGCGCACCTGCTTCGACAGCAGATCGAGGAGCTGCTGTTCGTAGCTCTCGACGCGAATCAGGGCCGCTGTTGACGAGTCCATCGGACGCCGCCGCCTCACTGCACTTTCTTGAACTTGTCGACCAGCCCCAGGGCATACGCGCGCGACATCGCCTGCAGGCGCGAGTTGACGTGCAACTTCTGGTAGATGGATTCCAGGTGAGCTTTGACCGTCCCCTCCGCGACATCGAGATTGCGCGCGATCACCTTGTTGGGCTTACCTTGCAGGAGACCCTGCAGCACATCCATCTGCCGCTCCGTCAGCGAGATTTCGTCGCGCAAGGGATCGGCGGCGGTGCGCACGCTCGGCGGCACGTAGATACCTTTCTCCAGCACTTCCTTCAGCGCCCGCATCATCTCTGCCTGGCCATGTGTCTTCGGAATGTAGCCGGCGGCACCGAGCTCGAGCGCGTCACGCACATCCTTGTCGAGGTCCGAACCCGAAACGACGGCGACCGCTGCGGAGGCGAGCTTGGGCTTGAGCAGCCGCAGCGCGTCGAGGCCGGTGACGCCGGGCATGTTGAGGTCAAGCAGCGCGAGGTCGAATGCGCCGCGCTCGGCCGCTGTCATCGCGGCCTCTATGGTGAGCGCTTCCTGCATTTCCACGGACGCGTCGAGCTCGGCAACCACGGTCTTGATGCCGGTAAGGAATAACGGATGGTCATCGACCAGCAGTACCCGCATCTTGTCCCCTAAATTTCCGTGTCAGCAGGTGCAGCGATCATAAGTCCGAACGTCGACGGCGGCACTAAACCGATGGCCTATTTTCGCGCGCCTGCGTTGTCGCTCTAATGTACTCGCCCCGCCATGGCTGCACGGGATGCAGCGACGAATGACGACAGCGGAGGGGGTGTCAGGATGAACAGCGCAATCTCAACGCTCGATCGCTCCGGGTTGCGTGCGTCGAGCCCAGCGGCAATTGCTGCGGCGCCAACAGGCGCATCGCATGCAGTCGCGGTGTCCTTGCTCGATGACCTGCCGTACGGCGTGATCGTCTTCGATCGCGCACTGCGGGTTACGCTGACCAACAGGCGTGCGCGGGCGATGATCGATCACGGCGGGTGCATGTTGCTGAGCGACGAGCGACTGCGCTTCCTGGACTCCGGAACGACGCATCGCTTCATGAGCGCCGTGGCCCAGGTGACGAGCGCCGAGGACACATTGCGGACCGCACACGCCGTTGCCTTCCGGATCTCGCGAAATCCCGGTGCGTCCGACTATCTCGCCAGTCTGAAGCGGATCGGGGCAGCAGACCCGACAGCCGAGCGGGGTTCGACGTGCTGTGTGCACCTGTTCGACTTCCAGGCGCGACGAAGCATCTCGCCGCGCCTGCTGCGGCAGATGCACGGGTTGACCGTCACCGAGGCGCTCGTCGCCGCGCAGCTGTATAAAGGGCTGACACTCAACGAAGCCGCAGACGCGCTCTCCATCTCGGTTCACACCATCAAGACGCACCTGAAGCGCATCTTCGAGAAATGCGCGGTACGGTCGCAGGCCGAGCTGCTGTGCCTGATGGAGCGCGGACCGAAGTCGGATTGAGGTCAGCGAGTCTCCGCCTGAGCCTCCTGCAGCCGGACGGCACACTCTTCGCAGCACACTTCGACGGTGCGGCCGCCGACGCTCACCCGGATGGCCTCGCCCTCGATCTTGCAGTCGCAGGCCGCACAGGTCGCTTCGCTCATGATGCAACTCCAGCGCCGAGGAATTCGGCGTGAGTGCAGTAGAGCGCCTTCAGCAAGACGGGGCTGTCGAAATCTTTAGCGACGCGATTTCAGCGCAGGCGCACGGAGCGCTGGAATTCCGCGGGAGTCCGGCCGTACGCCTGGCGGAACGCAGCACCGAAGTGGCTTTGGCTGGAAAACCCGAGGTCCATGCTCAGAGTGGTCAGATCGTCATACTGACCGAGCAGGTCCAGCGCGCGCGCCAGGCGCAGCCGCAATTGATAGCGATACAGCGGCATGCCTTCGACTTGCTGAAACACCTGGGTGAGATATACCGGAGAAACGCCGACCTCGGTCCCGATTTCGCTCAGCGTCCACCGCCGCGCCACCTCGGATGACAACAGGAGCTTGGCGCGGTCGACGAGCTTCTGGCGGCCGCTGCTGGCGCGTGTTGCATGCGACGTGCGCTCCCCGAGCGCCCGGCGGACCAGCGTCAACGTGAGCGTTTCCGCTTCCAGCGTCTCTGCGACCTGGCGATCGAGGCTGTAGCGCAGCGTTGCAACGAGCGCCTGAGTGCGTGCGTCGATGCGCAGCCGCTGGCGACGGAAGGCAGGGCCGTCGCTATCGCGCATCGCATCCTTCGGTGCCAGTTCCTCGAGCCAGTGCTCGGCGACGCCGACCGAAAGGCACGCGTCGCCGCCGTCGACCGGATGGCTGATGCGGTAGTCCTCTCCTTTATTGAAGAAGACCACCTGGTTGCTCTCGGCGACCGACTCGTGACGGCCGACATGCCGGACATACACGCCACGATACGGAAAAACGAGGAAGGTCGACGCTGCACACTCGGCCGCGCTCTTGTGCCGGCATGCGCCGTTGCAGAGCACGTCGCGCACGTTCGCGGTCGCGGTGTCGAGCAGCAATTTGACTGACAGCTCTGTCATGGCTGGCCGCGATTATCTCGCAGTCCGCCGCGCGAGTCGCTAAAGAGTTTGATAGCGCCGCGGATGCGCCGTCAGGCCTGCTACGTACCTGCCAACGGCATTCAGGAGCGCCGACATCATGATTTGCATGACTTCGACAGGACGATTGCTGGCGACGCTGTTCGCCGGCATCGCGGTATTGGGTGGCCTGCGATCCGCGCACGCGTCCGATCATCTCGATACGCCGACGGTTGCCACGAATCCGCGTGCGGACATCGGCGATCTATATGCGTGGACCTCCGCGGATGGCAAGCAACTGAACTTGGTCATGACGATCGTGGGCCAGTCGTTCTCGGACGTCGTCGAGTACGCTTTTCATGTCGATAGCGGCACAACCCTTGGCGCGACGACGAGTACGACCACGATCGCCTGCCGATTCAACGCCGAGCAGCAGGCGACGTGTCGAGTGAACGACGCGCAACGTTCGCTGCGTGTGTTCGCTGGCCGACGTGACGATCCGTTCTTCAACAACGTGAAGGGAACGCGCGCTGCGTACAAGCGCGCTGCTGCGGCGCTGAGCAGCGGGGTCTCCACGGATGCGGCGAGCTGCCCGCGCTTCGATGCGACCACGATCAGCGAGATCCTGTCCGAATGGCGTCACACGGACGGCGGTCCCGCCAGCGACTTCCTCGCGGGATGGTCACCGGCATCGCTGGTGGTCGCGATCGATCTGGAGCTCGTGACGAAGGGCGGTGCGACGCTGGGCGTCTGGGCGACGACTTCCTCCGAAGACGGTCAGCTCGATCGCATGGGTCGTCCGCTGACCGGCAACGCACTGCTGGGGACGCTCGCTTCGCCCGAGGTGAGCGACAAGTTGAAGGAGGACTACAACCACGCGACACCCGCGACGGCAGCACGCTTCGCGCCGGAGATCGAGAAGGCGCTCGGCCTGTATGACGGCTTCGACGGCCAGTGCGGCAATCAGTTGCTTGCAGGCAAAGTCGAGAGTGCAGGGCGCTATCATGCTCTCGCTGCGCTGCTCGCCGACGATCGCCTCTGGGTGAACAGCGCATCGAAGGTCTGCACGCAGTTCTTTGCCGTCGAGCTGGCGCAGCTCAAGAAGCAACGCGAGCTCGCCAACGACTGCGGCGGTCGTACGCCGACGTATTCCGCTGCCAACGTCTATCGATCGCTGCTCGCGACGGGCAAGCCGACCGGCATTGATGACGGCCTTGCGCACGACGGCCGCGACCACTCATCGAGTGCGTTTCCTTTCCTGGTCGAGTGAGTCCTCATGCGAGCCGCACTGCTCCTGCTGCTCGGACTCGGCATCGCGCGCAACTGCAACGCGCATGAGTTCTGGGTTCAACCGGAGGCATTCTGGATTTCGCCGCGGGCGCCGTTGTCACTGACCCTTCAAGTCGGCGACGGGCCTATGCGACAGCTTTCGCCGCTTCCACTGCATCGAATCACACGATTCGATGCAGTCCGAGCGAACGGCGATGCTATCGACATGCGCGCCACCCTCGCGGCAACCGCTAGGCGCGACCTCGTGCTCGACGTGCCCGGCGCATACGTGCTGACTCTCGCGACTGACAATCGTGCGTACAGTCATCAGTCGGCGCAGCGCTTCAACGCATATCTGGAAGCAGAGGGACTGACGCCGGCGCTCGAGCAGCGCAGACGTGAGCACCAGATGCACGTGGATGGATTCGAGCGTTACAGCCGTGCTGCGAAATCGATCGTGCTCGTCGGTGCGCCGGGCTTGCAATCGCAGGCGCATGTCACGAAGCCCACCGGACTGCCGCTGGAAATCGTTCCGGTATTCAGCCCGTACAGCGAGCCACGGCTGGCGCGCTTTCCGGTGCGCGTTCTGTACGAGGGCCGAGCTTTGTCGGGAGCGCTCGTGAAGCTCATCGATCTCGAACAGGATCTTGCAGTAGTCGACGCACGGCGCAGCGACACCGCGGGCGTGGCAAGGTTCGCGATGCCCAAACGCGGAAACTGGCTCGTGAGCGTCGTCTGGACGAAGCCGCTGCCGAGCTCCTCCGATGCGGACTTCGAAACGATCTTCGCGAGCCTGACGTTCGGCGTCAGAATCATGGACGAGCGGCGCCCAGATACCGGTCGAACCAATCCGTAACGTCCGCCGCGACCCTGTTCTGCGGCAGCGTGAAGTGCCCGGTGTCGTACGCGATCTGCTGCTTCTTGCCGGCAGCCGTGCCGAGCAGATCGAACGTCCGTTTCTGCGATTGTTCGTAGGGATAGATGTGATCGTAACGTCCGCTCAGCATCAGCACGGGCAGCGTGATGCGCGGCGCGTAGTTGATCAGGTCGATCATCGGATGCAGTGGGCTGTGGATCCAGATGCCGCCGGAGGCGAGCACGGCGGCCCGGACGCGCGGCTCGAGCGCGAGGTTGATCACGCCCGCGAAGCTGGCGCCGCGACTGACGCCGAAGTAGCCGATCTTCTGCACATCCATGTCTTTCCGGGTCGCAAGGTAGTCGATGGTCGTGCTGAGATCGTGCTGCCATAGCAGTGCCACGCGGCGCTCGCGATCCATGGCCTCCGCTGTCTCTCTCGGCTCCAGGCTGTAGCGCTCGTAGCCGCCCGCCCAGATCGGCATCACCAGCGCGCGACCGCTGTTCACGATGAATCCAGCGATCTGCATCTGCTCGAGCACATCGCGGTTGGGCCGCTTCATGTAGCAGCAGTCGCCGACGCCCGAGTACACGATCGGCTGCAGCGGTCCTTTGTGCACTTTTGGTCGCACGACGTAGAGCGTCGTCGCTTCCTGCGCCGCGAACGTGAGCGTGACTTCCTCTGCGATCCACAGCGGCGACTCGTCGACTTGCTTCACCTTGACGTCGGTCGGTGCGGCGCGCGGAGTCGTGAACTGAAAGCGCATCGCTGCGAACGCGTCGTCGGAGACCGGCGCGCGGTTCGCGAACGGCGTGTCGCGTACGAGCTTGATCGGCTCCAGCAGCGCCGGCTCGAGCGGCGCATCGTCCAGCGTGCGCATCAGGCGCAAGCCGTGATCCGGCAATCGCGCCATCGGGTCCGTGGTATAGACGCGCGCAAAGTTCGACGCGTATTCCGTCCAGCCGCTGCCGAGCGCCACGGCATCGTCGCCCGCAAAGTTCCAGACCCATTCACGCGCGTTGCCCGCCATGTGATACGTGCCCCACGGCCCGAGCCCGTGCTCGGTGCGAGCCGACTCCGGCCCGTCGGTAAAGAACCGGCTCTGCTTCGTTATTGCTGCAGCCGTCGGGAACATCGGGTCGTAGGGCGTGAACGCGGCGCGCATCCAGTGATGGATCGTCGGCAGCATCTGTTTACGAAAGCGCGCATACGCGACAGCTTCGTACCAGCTGATTCCGACGACAGGCAGATCGTCCTGCCCGCGCAGATAGGTGCTGAGCTGCCAGCCAGCAGGGCCCGGCCGGCCCGTCGAATCGACGAACAGCTGCCGCGCCTGCTGCCACGACAGCGACTCGCCGCGATAGCGGAAGTTCAGGTCCTGCCAGTACTGCTGGTTCTCGTAGCCGCCGGCGTCGATGAATTCCTTGAACTCGCGATTCGTCACCTCCGTGCGAGCGATTGCAAACGCCGGGATGTCGTGGCGATCGCTGCCCAGCAGATTCGTGGACCAGCCGCTGAGATAGACCGGTACGTCGGTGTGCGGGACGTACACCATGTCGGCCGGGATCCTGTTCTCGGCGACGAGCTCGAGCGGAACGCTCGGCCGATCGAACGGAAACTTCCGCGGCTGCTGTGTCTGGACCGAAGGTCCCGGAACTGCGACGACGAACTCGCCGGTGCGCAAGCCCTGCTTGCTGATCTTCAGTCGCAGCGCGCCGCGGGGCGCGTCGATCCATTTCTGCAGCGGCGTCGTGCCCGCATCGATCCAGGCGCCGTCGGGATCGTCATAGGCCTTGAAGGAAACGCTCGCGCCGTCCTGCACGACCAATGGTTTCATCGGCACGACGATCTGGCGCCACAGTTCGGCAAAGTCGGCATTCGCCCGTGTGCTTTCGCTGTGGCTGAGTGGCCATGCCAGCGCGAAGGCCGCCCCGTACTGATCCTTGCCGACCAGCGATGAGATCTGTGCCAACACATTGGCCTGCTGCGCTCGCTCGCGGGCACGCATCTCCGAGACGTAGAACGCTGCCGCCGCCACGACGGCAACGGCGGCAACGACGGCAATCCATCGCGATCGGCGGTCGGGTAGGAGGGTCGGGGCTGGCGGAGCGACGGTTTCGCTCGATGATGCTGCACTGCTGAGTTTCCCCTCGTTTTCTCTCCCGGCACCGTCCGTCAGCCGGTACCCGACACGGGCAATCGTTTCGAGGGAGAAGGCGCCGTGGGCTTCGGCCAAGCGGCGCACCTTCGCGATACAGCGGTTGATCGCGTCCTCGCCGACGACCCGTCCGGCCCAGCACGTCTCGATGAGCTGGTCGCGCGAGACGACCTGGCCGCGGCGGCGGGCGAGCACGACCAGCACCTGCATGACACGGGGCTCCAGGATCTCGCGCTCCCCGCCGACCACCACTTCGCGGGACGAAGGGTGGACCTGGAGATTTCCGATCGTGAAGTCGGGTTCCCGCGCCAGATCGACCGGCGGGGGTCTTTCATCGGCAGTTATCGGCATGCGGTCGGCAATCGGTCGGTCAGAGATCCTCGCCTGGAGGGGCGGAGGGCGGTGTCATGCAGCGCGTCGGGCTAGGGCCCTGTTTGGGGCCGAGCATAACGCACGGGAGCAGCATGTCGAGTCCAGCCCTGTACCTCATCGCCGCCGCCGCACTTGCCTGCAGTGCCTGGGTGCATGCCGAGCCGTTGCCCGTGCACCTGCACGATACCGGGCTCGGCGAGGCGCGGAACCTCGCGTTCTCGCCGCAATACCCCTTGTGGTCGGACGGCGCGCACAAGCGACGCTGGATCTACCTGCCGCCCGGCACTGCGATCGATGCGTCGCGTGCGGACGCCTGGCAGTTTCCGCCCGGCACGCGTTTGTGGAAGGAGTTCTCGCTCGACGACGGTCCGGTCGAGACGCGCTTCATCGAGCGGCTGACCGACGGGACCTGGCGCTACGCGGCCTATGTCTGGAACGAGGAGGGCACGGACGCGACGCTCGCGCCGACCGATGGCATCGCCGCCCTGGCGAACCGCGATGGCTATTCCATTCCTTCGGAGTCCGATTGCCGCGCTTGTCACGAAAGCACCGCCGTTCCGGTGCTCGGGTTCAGCGCGCTGCAACTGTCATCCGACCGCGATCCGCTTGCACCGCACGCGGACTCAGGCACTCACATCGATCTCGACGAGCTCGTCGCGCGCGGACTCATCAGAAACCTGCCGCTGAACGCGACGCGGCCACGCATCGATGCGAGCTCGCCGATCGAGCGCGCAGCACTTGGCTATCTGCACGGCAACTGCGGCCATTGTCACAACGACACCGAGACGCGCGTGCCGGTCGACCTGATGCTCGCACAGAGCGTCGCTCGCGATCCGACCCATTCACACCGCGTGCTGCATTCGCTGATCGCCGTCGGCGATCGCTTCCTCGCACGCGTGAGCTCGCGCAATCCGCAGAGGCAGATGCCGCCGCTCGGCACGCGCCTCATCGATACCGAAGCGCTCGCTTTGCTCGAGCGCTGGATCTCAGAGAAATCATCCAAAGCAGAGGAGTTGCAGCCATGAATCGACTGAAGCAGACGTGTGTGTGGCCGGTAACGGGCATGATCTTGTTGGGCGCTGTTACGTTCGCGACAGAGCCGGTGCGCGCAGCGGATAACGACGCGAGCAAGGTTGCCCGCGGCAAATATCTCGTCACCACGAGCGCGTGCAATGACTGCCACACGCCGTGGCATCTCGGACCGTCCGGCCCTGAGCCGGACATGAGCCGCCAGCTTTCGGGTCATCCCGAGAGCCTGGTGATCAAGCAGCCCGCGACGTTGACATCCGGGCCGTGGACGCTCGCTGCCGCGCCGACGAACACCGCGTGGTCGGGCGCGTGGGGCGTCAGCTTCACGGCCAACCTGACGCCCGATCCCGAGACCGGTCTCGGCAAGTGGACGCAGGCGACCTTCATGCAGGCGATTCGCACCGGGCGTCACATGGGCCGTGGACGCCAGATCCTGCCGCCGATGCCGTTCGCCATGTACCGCAACTTCACCGACGAGGATCTCGGCGCGATCTTCGCGTACCTGCGCAGCATCCCGCCGATCAAGAACCGCGTGCCGGAGCCGCTGCCGCCGGGTGCGACGGCCGCGGTTGCAGAAAAGTGAGCCGGTTTTCCCGCGCTTGCCGCGTTCCTTCCTCATGACGAATTAAACGTACGGAGATTCCCATGACCATTCAGCGGACCACGACCAGGATCACCGCGGCGCTCGCGCTGCTGGCCAGTGCCATGGCGGCCCAGGCCGGCCCGATCACCGTCGATTTCACAGTCACCAGCAACGACGTTTCCAATCCCGCGTGGGAGCGGGGCGTGACGGGCAGCGGCTACTTCACGCTCGACGACGCCCTGATGCCGGTCAGCGGCAACGGGCTCGTCGGCAATCCCATCGCCGGCCTGCCGACGCTCGACCTGTTCTTCACCTGGTTCGGCGTGTCGTTCGACGAGACGACCGCCAGGATCGGCACGCTCAGCTTCACCGACGGCGTGCTGAGCAACTGGACGATCGGTGGCTCGTTCCTGCCCAGCACCTGCGGATTCCTGCGCTATGCCTGCACCTCGAGCGGCGGCGGCGCGCCGGACTTCGACGCGCTCGGCTCTGGCGGCGCCGCGCTGACAGATGGACAGCGTGCGGGTCTCGCCTACGGTCCGATTCGATGGTCGGTGCGAGGCACCGCAGTTCCCGAGCCCAACATGCTTGCGCTCCTGGGCGTCGGTTTCGTGGCATTCGCTTGCATGCGCCGCCGCCGCGCGAGGCAAGCATCATGAAGCTCTATTTCCATCCCGCATCGACGACGAGCCGACCGGTCGCGCTCTTTGCCGC
>Ga0075429_100001769_pt1 | contig 17891 bp, 14 predicted proteins | sample RhiMetdeltSRZDD3_FD_75295 | JGI IMG/M metagenome (GOLD analysis project Ga0075429, IMG submission 75295) | Populus rhizosphere microbial communities from Tennessee, USA - Rhizosphere MetaG P. deltoides SRZDD3 | ecosystem: Host-associated > Plants > Roots > Rhizosphere > Soil | place: USA... | reverse complement strand
CGACTTCCACCGCGGCACCTTCCGCGTGCGCGGCGACGTCGTGGAGATCTTTCCCGCCAACGAGGACACGGTCGCGCTGCGCGTGGAGCTGTGGGGCGATACGGTGGAGGCGATCCACCGCATCGATCCGCTGCGCGGCGTCGTGCTGGAGCGGCTACACGAGGTGCACGTCTATCCGGCCAGCCATTACGTCACACCGGCCGAGCAGCTCGAGCGCGCGCTGGGGACGGTGCAGGAGGAGCTGGGCGAGCGGCTCGGGTTCCTTCGCGGCCGGCAGCGGCTCCTGGAGGCCCAGCGGCTCGAGCAGCGCACACTGTTCGACATGGAGATGCTCCGCGAGCTCGGCTACTGCCACGGCATCGAGAACTATTCGCGGCACCTCACCGGCCGCCGTCCCGGCGAGCCCCCTCCGGTGCTCATCGATTACCTGCCGAAGGACGCGCTCGTGATCATCGACGAGAGCCACGTGGCGGTGCCGCAGGTGCGCGGGATGTACTACGGCGACCGGTCGCGGAAGGAGGCACTGGTCGAGTACGGTTTCCGGCTGCCCTCGGCGTTCGACAACCGGCCGCTGACGTTCGAGGAGTTCACACGCCTCGTCGGACAGACGGTGTACGTCTCCGCCACCCCGGGCGAGTACGAGCTGCGCCTGGCCGGGGACGCCGTCGCCGAGCAGGTGATCCGTCCCACCGGATTGATGGATCCGCAGATCACGGTGCGTCCCGCCGGCGATCAGGTGGACGACCTGCTGCACGAGATCCGCGCCCGCGCCGAGCGCGACGAGCGCGTCCTCGTCACCACGCTCACGAAGCGGATGGCCGAGGATCTCACCGAGTACTATCAGCAGCTCGGGCTGCGGGTCCGCTACCTGCACTCGGACATCGACACCCTCGATCGTGTGGCCACCATCCGCGATCTGCGGCTCGGCAAGTACGACTGCCTGATCGGCATCAATCTGCTCCGGGAGGGCCTGGACATTCCCGAGGTGTCGCTGGTGGCAATCCTCGACGCGGATAAAGAGGGATACTTGCGGTCCGGCACGTCGCTGATCCAGACCGCCGGCCGCGCCGCACGCAACGTGAACGGCGAGGTGATCATGTACGCCGATCACGTGACCGACTCGATGGCCGAGACGCTCCGCGAGACCGAGCGGCGCCGCACCATCCAGGCCGCGTACAACGCCGAGCACGGCATCACGCCGGAGTCGATCCGCTCGTCGATCCGCGAGCTCCTCCAGACGATCTACGAGCGCGATTACGTCACGGTCGAGGCGGAAGCGCCGGCGGTGGAGACATTCGACTCGCCAGGCGACCGCGAGCGCCGGGTCGCCGAGCTCGAGGCCCAGATGAAGGACGCCGCCCGCCGCCTCGACTTCGAGCGCGCCGCCGAGCTCCGCGACAAGATCCGCAGCCTGAGACGCCAGCAAGTCAGCGCGTTGTAGGCCACCGCGCGCTCGCTACAATACTGATGTGAGCACGCCCCTCGAAGACAAGCTCGCCCGCCTGCCGGACCGTCCCGGTGTCTACCTCTACCGGGACGGCAAGAACCAGGTGGTCTACGTCGGCAAGGCCGCGTCGCTGCGGAGCCGCGTGCGCTCGTACTTCCAGGACGCGCGTCCGCGCGACGCCAAGACCGACGCGCTCGTCCGGCAGATCGCCGACCTCGAGTACATCGTGACCGACAACGAGCTCGAGGCGCTGATGCTGGAGGCGAACCTCGTCCGCCGGCACCGGCCTCGCTACAACATCATCCTGCGCGACGACAAGCATTACCCGTTCTTGAAGCTGACGACCACCGAGCCGTTCCCGCGGCTGGTCGTCGCACGCCGGGTGGCGAGCGACGGCGCCACCTATTTCGGGCCGTTCTATCCGGCGACGGCCATGCGCGAGACGCTGCGGCTGACGCGCCAGCTCTTCCCGCTCCGCACGTGCTCCATCGAGATCGACGGGAAGCTGCCGCGGCCGTGCATCCAGTACGCGATCCATCGCTGCAATGCTCCGTGCACCGGCTGGGAGACGCAGGAGGGGTACGCGCAGACCGTGCGCGAGGTGCAGCGGTTCCTCGAGGGCAAGAACGACGACCTGGCGCTCACGCTGACGCGCCAGATGGAGGAGGCGGCCGCCGAGCTGAAGTTCGAGCGCGCCGGCGTGCTGCGCGACCAGGTCCAGTCGCTCAACAAGGTGCGCGAGCGCCAGAAGATCATCTCCACCGACGAGGTGGACCAGGACGTGCTCGGCGTGGTGCGGCAGGGCAACGACGCCTGCGTGCAGCTCTTCTTCGTGCGCAAGGGCCGGCTGGTCGGCCAGGAGGCGTTCTTCTTCGACAAGGTCGCCGGGTGGACGGACGGCGAGATCCTGTCGGCCTTCGTCCGGCAGTTCTATGCAAAGCCGGTGACGCCTGCCCCCGAGGTGCTCGTCTCCGAGGAGATCCCGGAGCGCGAGCTCATCGAGCAATGGCTCGGCGGCATCGCGCGGCGACGGGTGCAGGTGCTGGCGCCGCAGCGCGGCGGCAAGCGCGAGTTCGTCGCCATGGCCGAGTCGAATGCGGCGATCGCGCTCCAGAACCATCTGTTGTCGCGCGGCAACCGCCAGCAGGCGGTGCTCGAGGAGCTCCAGCGCGCGTTGAACCTGCCCGGGCTGCCGAACCGCATCGAAGGCTACGACATCTCCAACATCCAGGGCACCGAGCAGGTTGGCTCGATGGTGGTGTGGGAGAACGGCGCGATGAAGAAGGACGACTACAAGCGCTTCAAGGTCCGCACGGTGGAGGGCGCCGACGACTTCGCGTCACTGCGCGAGGTGTTGAGCCGCCGATTCGCGCGTGCGCTCGAGCTCGGCACCGTGCTCCCCGATCTCGTGCTCATCGACGGCGGACGCGGTCAGCTGAACGTCGGGCTGCAGGTCCTGCAGGACCTCGGGCTCGATTACATCCCGATCATCTCGCTCGCCAAACAGCAAGAGGAGGTCTACCAGGGGGACAGCCGTGAAGCGCTCCTGCTCGACCCCACATCGCCTGCGCTCCACACGCTGCAGAAGATCCGCGACGAGGCGCACCGGTTCGCGGTCACATACCACAAGAAGCTGCGGAGCCAGCGCACGATCCAGTCGGTGCTCGATGCGATCCCCGGCGTTGGTCCGACCATTCGAACCAGCTTGCTGAAAACGCTGGGTTCCGCGCGCCGCGTGCGCGAGTCCTCGGTCGCGGAGCTCGCCGCGGTTCCGAAGGTCACACCGCGCATGGCGCAGAAGATCTACGAGCACTTTCATCCCGCCGAGGTCGAGGACCGGCGGCCGGAACCGACGACCCCGGATCGTGGTTGAATGGTCGCGCGCCGAACCGCGTCTAACTCCTGGCGCACCAAGGGGGTGACTTCGACCATGAAGAAGATGTTCACGGCTGTGGCGATCGCAGTGAGCCTCGCGCTCACGAGCGGCGTGGCCCTCGCGAGCTCCTGCCCGAAGGTGATCAAGCAGGGGCGTGATGCGGCGGCGACGATGAAGGCGGATGACCCGAAAGTCAAACGCGCCGTTGCCAAGCTCGACGATGCCCAGAAGCTCCACGACTCCGGCAAGCACGCGGAGTCGCTGGCGAAGGCCAACGAGGCCCTCGCCGATCTCGGCGTGAAGAACTGACCGGATTGGGGGGCCCCGAACTGGCCCCCCATTTCCCCGAGTTCGAGGCGCCCGGCGGCGGGGCCGTGGCGCTCCTCTAGAGCCGGCACCGCCGTTCCTTGTTTCTGCTTTCTAAGTCTGGTAAAAACCTAGCGTAATGTCGAGCGATCGGTATCCCTTCCGCGAGATCGAGGCCAAGTGGCAGCAGATCTGGAAGGACCGAAAGCAGTTCCGCGCCGTCGAGGATCCGGGCCGCCCGAAGTTCTATTGCCTCGAGATGTTTCCGTACCCGTCGGGACGCATCCACATGGGCCACGTGCGGGTCTATGCGATCGGCGACCTCCTCGCCCGCTACAAGTGGATGCGCGGCTTCAACGTGCTCCACCCGATGGGCTGGGACGCCTTCGGGCTCCCGGCGGAGAACGCCGCCATCGAGCACGGGGTGCATCCGGCGATCTGGACCTACGAGAACATCGACTACATGCGCTCGCAGCTCCGGAAGCTCGGGATCTCGTACGACTGGGACCGGGAAATCGCCACGTGTGACCCGTCCTACTACAAGTGGGAGCAGCTCGTCTTCATCAAGATGCTCGAGCGGGGGCTCGCGTATCGACGGCGCTCGACCGTCAACTGGTGCCCATCCTGCCAGACGGTCCTCGCCAACGAGCAGGTCGAGGCGGGCCGCTGCTGGCGGTGCGACTCGGAGGTCACTCCGCGCGACATCGAGGGCTGGTTCTTCAAGATCACCGCCTACGCGGACGAGCTGCTCGCGTGGTGCGATCGGCTCACCGGCTGGCCGGAGCGCGTGATCACGATGCAGCGGAACTGGATCGGCCGCAGCGAGGGCGCGGAGTTCGACCTGGCGGTGGCGGGGCTCGCGGACGCGAGCATTCGCGTGTTCACGACGCGTCCGGACACCGTCTTCGGCATGACGTACGCGGTGCTGGCGCCGGAGCACCCGCTCGTCGATCGCCTGGTAGCCGACGAGGGCGAGCGGCGTGCGGTGATCGCGTTCCGTGCCGAGGTGGCGCGCGAATCCGAGATCGAGCGCCTGGCCGCCGACCGGCCGAAGCGCGGCCTGCGCCTGCGCGCGAAAGTCGTGAACCCGTTCAACAGGTCGGAGATCCCGCTCTTCCTCGCCGACTACGTGCTGATGGGTTACGGCACCGGCGCCATCATGGCCGTGCCCGGCGAAGATCAGCGCGACTGGGACTTCGCGCGCCAGCACGGTCTGCCCATCATCGAAACCGTGAAGCGCCCGGACGGCTGGGTGGGGGAGGCGTACGGCGGCGACGGCGTGAAGATCAATTCCGGGTTCCTCGACGGGCTGAGCGTCGCCGACGCCAAGCGCGCGGCCATCGACTGGATCGTCGAGCGCGGCGTCGGCGTGGCCAAGGTGAACTATCGCCTGCGCGACTGGGGCATCAGTCGCCAGCGCTACTGGGGCGCGCCGATCCCCGTGCTCTACTGCGAGCGCGACGGCATGGTGCCCGAGGCGGAGGAGAACCTGCCCGTCGTCCTGCCGCGCGACGTGCAACTCTCCGGGAAGGGTGGCTCTCCGCTCGCCGACGTCGCTCCGTTCGTCAATGCGACGTGCCCGAAGTGCGGCGGCAAGGCGCGACGCGAGACCGACACCATGGACACGTTCGTGGAGTCGTCCTGGTACTTCTTGCGCTACACGTCGCCGCATTACGACCGGGGCATGTTCGAGCGCTCGGCCGCCGAGTACTGGATGCCCGTCGACCAATACATCGGCGGCATCGAGCACGCAGTGCTCCACCTGCTCTACGCGCGCTTCTACACCAAGGTGCTCCGTGACCTCGGCATGGTGAAGGTCGACGAGCCATTCACCGCGCTGCTGAGCCAGGGGATGGTCATCAAGGACGGCGCCAAGATGTCGAAGTCGAAAGGCAACGTCGTCGATCCCGACGACCTCATCCGGACATTCGGCGCCGACACGGCGCGACTCTTCTCGCTGTTCGCGGCGCCGCCGGAAAAGGACCTCGACTGGAACGACCACGGCGTCGAGGGCGCCAGCCGGTTCTTGAATCGTGTCTGGCGCTTCGTCTTCACTCACATCGAGGCGCTGAGGGCAGCGCCGCGTCGGGTGACAGCCACCACCGACGAGGGGCGGGCGTTCCGCCGCACGATCCACGAGACCATCAAGCGGGTGACCGACGACATCGAGCGCGACTTCCATTTCAACACCGCGATCAGCGCGGTGATGGAGCTCGTCAACGCGATCTACGCCTTCGAGACCGCGTCGGCCGATCGCATGGCCGGCGGCGAGCGAGCGGCCCTGCTGCGCGAGGCGGTGGAGACGGTGCTCCTGCTGCTGGGGCCCATCGCGCCGCACGTGAGCGAGGAGCTGTGGGCGGAGCTCGGTCACGGCGAGAGCCTCTTCAAGCAGCCGTGGCCCACGCCGGATGCCGGCGCGCTCGTCCGCAAGGAGGTCACCCTGGTGGTGCAGGTCGACGGCAAGGTGCGCAGCCGGCTCCAGGTGGACGTCGACGCCCCCGAGGAGCGCATCCAGCGTCTGGCCCTCGCCGACGACAAGGTCCAGCCCTGGGTGCGGGAGCGCGCCGTCGAGCGCGTGGTGGTGGTGGCCAACCGGCTCGTGAACATCGTGACGCGCGCGTGACGCCGGTGCGCCGGCGCGGCGCCGCACTGCTCGCCCTCGCCGTCACGCTGAGCGGCTGCGGCTACTCGTTCCAGGGCACGCTGCCGGATCACGTCAAGACCGTGGCCGTGCCGATCTTCGTCAACCGCACGCAGCAGCCCGCCGTCGAGAACGTCATCACCCGCGCGATCGTCGATGCCTTCGCCACCAATGGCCGCCTGCGCGTCGTCCGGCGCGAGGACGCGGATTCGATTCTCGAGGGCGAGGTGCTGCAGTACACGGTCGGCGCGATCGCGGTGGATCCGTCGCTGAACGTGCAGCAGTATCGGCTGGGGGTGACGCTCAACCTCCGCATGCGCGACGTCCGGCAGAACCGCCTCCTCTTCGAGCAGGCGAACTTCAGCGAGCAGGCGGACTTCCTGGTGGCCGGCTCCGTCGCCCAGACGCTGTCGATCGAGGCCGGCGCGCTGCAGCAGGCGGCGACGCAAATCGCCCGGTCCGTCGTGAGCCTGGCCCTCGACCGGTTCTGACGGCCACGGCGGCGATGGACTACGCCGCGTTCATCCGCGCCGCCACCGGCGGCCGCCCGCCGTCGCTGGCGCTGATCCACGGCGCCGATGCGCAGCTTCTCGACGACGCGGTGGCCGCGGCCACGGGCGGGCTGTTTCCGGACGCCAGCGAGATCGCGCTGGGCCGGGACGTGCTGGAAGGCGCCGAGGTGAGTGGCGATGCCGTCGTCCGGGCCGCCAGCACGCTGCCCTTCATGACGGCGATGCGGCTGGTGGTCGTGCGTCGTGCCCAGGCGCTCGCCGCGCGCGCGGCCGATGCCATCGCCGCCTATGCGCGCGACCCCAATCCCTCCACGGCCTTGCTGTTGCTCGCCGACGAGCCGCTCGGCGCCTCGCGCGACCGCCGGAGCGACCACTGGCTCCTGCAGGCGATCCCGGCGCCAGCGGTCGTGACGCTGCCAACGCGCGAGGGGCGGTCGCTCGAAGGATGGCTGCGCGAGCGCGCGGCGGCCGAGGGGCTCACGGTCGGTGGGGATGCCGCCCGGCTCCTCGTGCAATGGGTGGGGGACGACTCGGCCGCGCTGCTCGGGGAGGCGCGGAAAGCGGCGCTCGCCGGCGGTCCGCGCAACACGACGATCGGCGTGAAGGAGGTGACCGCCGTCGTCGGCGAGCACCGGCTGAGCGGCGTCTTCGACCTCACGCGCGCGGTGCAGCGGCGCGAGGTCGGTCCCGCGCTGCGGACCCTCGATCGCTTGCTCGCCGCCGAGGAGCCCGTACGACTGCTGGCGCTGCTGGTCGCCGACGTGCGCGCCACCATGACCGTGGCCGATCTGGCCGCGCGCGGGCAGGCGGTGGACCAGATCGCGCGCGTCGTCCGCAAGCCGCCGCAGGTCGTCGATGCGATCGCGCGTGGTCCCGCGTCCGCCTCGCGCGCGACGCTCGCGCGCCGTCTGACTCGCTGCTGGGAGGCCGAGCGCCGGGTGAAGTCGAGCGGCGACGCGCGGGCGGAGCTCGCCGCCCTCGTCGTCGACCTGTGCCGGTGACGCGGGCTGCCGCTGCCGTCCTCGCTCTCGGTCTTTTGCTCGGTGGTGTCGGCGCGGCGCACGCGGCCTGCCCCGACTGCGTGACAGCGGGGGCGGGACGGGCGCCGCTCGACGTTCCCGCGGGCACGTCGCTCGGCGGGTTCGGCAGCGTCACGCGCCGGCTGCTGCTGCCCGACGTGCTGGGCCGCTATCCCCACGCCTTCTGGCTCAAGCCGAGCACCGGTCGGCGCGATACGCTGGCGGCGCGCGCTCTCGTGCTCGAGCGCGACGGCCAGCGTCTCACGTGGCTCACGCTCGACCTGGTGGGCGTCGACCGCGCCACGACGGCCGCCGTCGCCGCCCGCCTCGGTCCCGGCGTCGGCACGCTGCTCGTGTCGGCATCGCACACGCACTCGGGTCCCGGCGGCTACGTCGACTCGACGCTGGCGGGCATGCTGATGATGGACCGCTTCGATCCCGTCGTGCGAGAGGCAATCGTGACGGCGGCGGCGACGGCCGTCCGCGCGGCGGAGTCGGCGCGGGCGCCGGCACAGATCGCCTTCGCCCGGCTCGACGGTCCGCCCATCATCCGCAGCCGCCTCGGCAAACCGCTCGACCACGAGCTCGCCGTGCTCGCCGTGCGGCGTCCCGCGGGCGACGCGGTCGCGGTCGTCTGGAACTTCGGCATCCACGGCACCATGCTCGGCCCCCGCAATCTCGAGCTCTCCGGGGACGTGGTCGGCGTCGCCTCGCAGCTCGTGGAGAAGCGGCTCGGCGCGCCCGCGCTCTTCGTGGCCGGCGCGCTCGGCGACGTGAGCCCCGCCCGGCATGGCGCCGCCGCCGTCGATGACGTCGCGACGACGCTCACCGGCGCCGTGCTCGATGGCTGGCGCCGGGCGGCGCCGCTCGCGCACACCGCGCTGGCGATCCGGACAGCGCCGCTCGCCTTGCCGACGCCGCGACTGTCGCTCCGCAACTGTCTCGGCCGCTGGGTCCCGCGCGCGGTGACGCTGCCTCTGCGCAGCATGTTTCCCATGCAGACGACGCTGACCGCGGTCGCGCTCGGCGACGTCGCGTGGATCGTCGTGCCCGGCGAGCTGCAGACCGAGCTCGGCGCGCACGTGAAGGCACAGGGCCGGCAGGTCTTCGGCGACGTCTTCATCGCCGGCGTCTCGGACGAGTATCTCGGCTACTTCGTCACGCCGAGCGATTATGAGCGGCCAACCTACATCACCTGCGCCTCGGTCTACGGCGCTGACACCGGGCAGGCGCTGGCGGCGCGCGCGGTCGATCTGCTCTACGAGCTGCGCGGACGCGCACGCCCGGCAGCGGCGCGCACGCCGTGACGGCGGGTGGGCGCCTACTTCGCGGCGACGAGACGGCGCGCCAGCGAGGACTTCTTGCGGGCGGCGGTGTTGCGGTGGATCACGCCCTTGGTCACGGCCTTGTCGAGCGTGCGGATGGCCTCGGCGATGGCGGTACGCAGCTCACCGCCCTCCGTGGCACGCGCGGTCTTCACCGCCGTCCTGACCTGCGAGCGGATCGTGCGGTTGCGGAGCCGCCGTCGCTCGTTCTGGCGCATACGCTTGATCGCGGACTTCGTGTTCGCCACCTGATCGTTCCTCCCGGACGCACGCGTCGTGGCGCGCGTCGACAACGCGCTGAATCATGCCGTAGTTCATCGGGCAATTCAAGGTGATGGAGCCGCCGAGCGTGGAGCGACAGGTCGTCGGCGCCCTCGGCTCGATCGGCGCCGCCACCCTGGCCAGCCGCGTGCTCGGTTTCGTGCGTGACATGGTGGTGGCCCTCGTCTTCGGCGCCGGCCCGTTGACGGACGCCTTCTTCGTGGCGTTCCGGATTCCGAACATCCTGCGCCGCCTGCTCGCCGAGGGCGCGCTGTCGACGGCCGTCATCCCGGTCTTCACCGAATATGCCTCCACGCGCTCGCGGGACGAGTTCCGCCGGCTCCTGCGCGCGATCCTCGGTGCGGCGCTCGTCCTTCTCGGCCTGACGGCGCTGGTGGGCATCGCCACCGCGCCGTGGATCGTCCGCGCAATCGCGCCCGGCTTCGCCGACGATCCCGCCCAGGAGCGGCTGGTGGTGCTGCTGACGCGCGTGATGTTCCCGTACGTCGTGCTCGTGGGACTGTCCGCGCTGGCGATGGGCGCCCTGAACGCGGAGCATCGCTTCTTCGCGGCCGCGCTCGGTCCGGCCGTCCTGAACGTCGGCATGATCGCCGGGGTCCTCGTGCTCTCCCCGTACACGCAGCCGCCGATCGCGGCCCTCGCCATCGGCGTTCTCCTCGGCGGCGTGGGCCAGCTGCTCGTGCAGCTGCCCGATCTCCGCGCGACGGGCCTGCTCCTCGGCCCCTCCGCCGAGCTGCAGCATCCGGCGCTCGCGCGCGTGATGCGGCTGCTGGCGCCGGCCGTGTTCGGTCTGGCGGCGGTGCAGGTGATGGTCTTCGTGAACACGCTGCTGGCGTCGCTGCTCCCGCCCGGGGCCATCTCGTTCCTCTATTACGCCGACCGTGTCATGGAGTTTCCGCTCGGTGTCTTCGGCATCGCGCTGGCGTCGGCCTCGCTGCCGGCCATGTCGCGGCAGGCGGCCGCCGGCGACACGCGGGGCCTCGCCGGCACGCTCAACTTCGCGCTCCGCCTCGCCATCTACATCTGCGTCCCGGCCACCGTCGGCCTGCTGGCCCTGCGCGTCCCGATCACGCGAATCCTGTTCGAGCGTGGTCAGTTCTCCGCCGCCGATACGCTGGCCACGGCGGATGCCCTCACGGGCTATGCCGTGGGCCTCATCGGCTTCGCGACCGCGCGCATCGCCGCTCAGGCCTTCTATGCGCTCGGCCGGCCGGGCACCGCCGTGCGCGTGGGGGTGCTGGCGGTGGCGGCCAACATCGTGGCGGCCGTGGTACTGATGCGGCCGCTTGGCCACGCGGGGCTCGCGTACGCGGCGTCGATCGGCGCCTACGTCAACGTGCTGGGCCTGTTGTGGGTTGCGCAGCGACGGTTCGGGCGGCTCGGCGGACGTGCACTGCTCGTCTCCGCGCTCCGCTCGCTGGCGGCTGCGGTGCCGCTGGGGGCGTGGTGCCTGCTGGCGTCCGCGTTCCTCGCGCTGCGCCGCGGCACCGCGCTCGATGCGCTGCTCCTCACCGGGGTGATCGCCGTCGGCGGCGGTGTCTTCTGGGTTTGCAGCGTGGTCGTGCGCTCCCCGGAGCGCCAGGCGCTGTCTCGGCTGTTGCCCCGGCGAGGGTCACGTTGATATAATCCGTCGTGCACTTCACGGTCGTCGCAGTCGAGGGGCCTCGCCGCTGCGCGCGGGGCACCGGCCGCACGGTGCGACTGACTCGAAGATCCCGATGGGGCGCGTGAGCGTGGCGCGACGCGCCCACGCCTACCCGCAAGTCAGCCTCGTCGCTTCCGACCTCGTCGACACGCCGGTGATCCCGGCCCCCGTGTCCATCACCGTCAGCGATGCCCTGCGTCTGTCGCGCCGTCGACACGCCCGTGTGCTGGCGTGCGGCGCCGCCGCCCACGTGCTCGTCGAAGACCTCGCGCGCGCGGAAACGCTGGGTCTGGGGGCACTGCCGGCCACCGAGGTGGCGCGGCCGCTGCCGATCGTCGAGCCTCACACCTCCGAGCTTCACGTTCGCCGCTCGCTGACCGAGGGCGCCCCGCTCGTGATCGTGCGCGGGCGCTCGGGTGGCGCCGTCGCGCGTGGTGCGGCACCGCGCACCGTCTCGCTGGTCGCCCGGATCGACGCGTCGCTGCCGTCGTCGACGCGCGAGGTCCTCGGCGCGGTGACGCGGCTGGCCGCGGCGCACGGGGCGCGCGCGTTTTTGGCCGGCGGCCTCGTTCGCGACGTGTGGCGCGGCGAGACGGCCGCGGCGCGCGACCTTGACGTGGTCATCGAGGGCGACGGTCCGGGCGTCGCCCGGGCGCTGGCCGCCGAGCTCGGCGGTGTGCTGGTCGAGCACGACCGTTTTCTCACGGCCTCCGTCCAGACCGCGGACCATGGGCGGATTGACGTCGTGACCGCGCGTACAGAGCGCTACGAGCGGCCGGGCGAGCTGCCACGCGTTTTGCCTGGCTCGATCGCGCAGGATCTGCGCCGGCGCGATTTCACGGTCAACGCGCTGGCGGTCGAGCTCGGCTCCGGCAGCTTCGGACTCCTCGATCCGCTCGGCGGGATCGCGGATCTCGAGCGCGGGCGCCTGCGCATCCTGCATCCGCTCTCGTTCGTCGAGGATCCCACGCGTATGCTGCGCGCAGCGCGCTACGCGGCGCGTCTCCGACTGGCGCCCGACCGCTGGACGCAGCGCTGCCACGCGCTGGCGGTACGCCTCGGACCCTACCCGGCGCTGTCGGCGTCACGCGTGGCCGCCGAGCTCGAACGTCTGCTCGGCGAGCCGTCGCCCGGAGCGGCGCTGGCGCTCGCCGTCCGCGCCGGCGTCGTGCGCATCCTCGTTCCGCGCTGGCGTCCCGCGCGCGCGACGGCACGCCGGCTGGCGGCGCTCGACGCGACGCTGGCGTGGGCGCGCACGCATCGGCTGGCGACGCCGCTCGCGGTGGCTACGCTGGCGCTGGCGAGCGAGCAGCCCGTCGCGGTGGCCACCGCACTGCCCGAACGGGTGGGCCTGAGTGGCGAGGCGCTGACACACGTGCGGCGCACGCTGGATGAGGCGCCGCACCTGGTCGGCCGCATGCGCCGGGCCGCGTCGCGCAGCGAGACGGCGCGCGTGCTGCGCGAGGCGGGCGGCGCCGCCCTCGCGCTGCTGCACCTGACTGCGACCGACGACGTGCGCGAGCGCGTCGAGTGGTACGCACGCGAGGGACGCGCGGTGAAGCCCGAGCTGACCGGCGACGACGTGATCGCCCTCGGTGTCACCCGCGGACCGGGCGTCACCGAGGTCCTGCACGCGCTGCGCGACGGCCGTCTCGACGGAAGTGTTGTCGACCGATACGCGGAGATCGACTATGTTCGATCAGTGGTGCTTCGCCAGGAAAGGAAGGGCTGATTTGGCGCCGAAATACATCTTCGTGACGGGCGGTGTGGTGTCGTCGCTCGGCAAGGGCCTGGCTGCGGCGTCCATGGGAGCGCTGCTCGAGGCGCGGGGGTACCGGGTCGGCCTGCAGAAGATGGATCCGTACATCAACGTCGACGCCGGGACGATGAGTCCTTATCAGCACGGCGAGGTGTTCGTCACCGACGACGGCGGCGAGACCGATCTGGATCTCGGGCACTACGAGCGCTTCACCTCGGGGCGCGTCTCGCGTGACCACAACATCACCACCGGCAAGGTGTATCACTCCGTCATCACCAAGGAGCGACGAGGCGACTACCTCGGCCGCACGGTGCAGGTGATCCCGCACATCACCGACGAGATCAAGGCGATGATCCGCAAGGTGGGTAGCGGCCTCGACGTCGTCATCGTGGAGGTGGGCGGCACCGTCGGCGACATCGAGGGACTGCCGTTCCTCGAGGCCATCCGCCAGTTCAAGAAGGACATCGGCAAGGACAATGTCCTGTACGTCCACCTGACGCTGGTGCCGTTCATGCAGGCGGCCGCCGAACTGAAGACGAAGGCGACCCAGCACTCGGTCAAGGAACTGCGCGCGATCGGTATCCAACCCGACATCCTGCTCTGCCGGACCGACCGGTACCTGCCCCCGGGGATCAAGTCGAAGATCGCGCTCTTCTGCGATGTCGAGGAGGAGGCGGTCATCACCGCCAAGGACGTCGACACGATCTACGAAGTCCCGCTCGTCTTCCACCGGGAGGGGCTGGACGAGATCATCGTGAAGGCCCTGGGGCTCGAGCAGCGGCCAATCGATCTCCGGCGCTGGGAGGACGTCGTGCAGCGGGTGAAGTCGCCGACGTCGAGCACGCGGCTCGCCGTCGTCGGCAAGTACGTCGAGCTGAAGGACTCGTACAAGAGCCTCGTGGAAGCGCTCGCCCACGGAGGGATCGCGCACCAGGCGAAGGTGGAGATCGCGTGGGTCGACGCCGAGCACATCGAGCGCGACGGCGCGGTCGCGCACTTCGGCGACGTCGACGGCATCCTCGTGCCGGGCGGATTCGGCGACCGCGGCATCGAGGGCAAGATCGCCGCCGTGCGCTACGCGCGCGAGCAGCGCGTGCCCTATTTCGGAATCTGTCTCGGCATGCAGTGTGCGGTCATCGAGTTCGCACGCCACATGTGTGGGCTCACGTCGGCGAACTCCTCGGAGTTCGCGCCCAACGCTCCGCACCTCGTGATCGATCTCCTGCCGGAGCAGCGGCACCTCGCCGACAAGGGCGGCACCATGCGGCTCGGCCTCTACCCCATTCTTCTGACGGAGGGCAGCCGGGCGTCGCGGCTCTACGGTGAGGGCATCATCCGCGAGCGCCACCGCCATCGCTACGAGGTGAACAACGACTATCTGAAGACGCTGGAAAAGAGCGGCCTGCACATCTCGGGGATCTGGGCGGAGAAGCAGCTGGTGGAGATCGTGGAGATCCCCGAGCATCCCTTCTTCGTGGCTGGTCAGTTCCACCCGGAGTTCCGCTCGCGCCCGTGGGATCCGCACCCGCTCTTCGCCGGATTCGTGAAGGCCGCCCTCGACTACCGGAGAGCGCGGTGAGCACCACGCGCGAGGTGACCGTCGGACCGGTCCGGGTGGGCGGCGGCCAACCACTGGCCCTGATCGGCGGCCCGTGCGCGATCGAGGACGAAAAGCACGCGCTCATGACGGCCGAGCGGCTCACGAAGATCGCCGCCGACCGGCGGGTGCCGTTCATCTACAAGTCCTCCTACGACAAGGCCAACCGCTCCTCGGTGAACAGCTATCGCGGACCGGGCCTCGTGGAAGGCCTGCGAATCTTGAAGAAGGTTCGCGACACGCTTCGCGTGCCGGTGCTGTCGGACATTCATCAAGTGTCCGAGGTGGCTCCGGCCGCCGAGGTCCTGGACGTGCTCCAGATCCCCGCCTTCCTGTGCCGCCAGACCGACCTGCTGCTGGCGGCCGCCGCCACCGGCAAGCCCGTCAACGTGAAGAAGGGCCAGTTCGTGGCCCCGCGCGACATGAAGAACGTCGTGGACAAGCTGCTGTCCAAGGGTAACGAGTCGATTCTCCTCACCGAGCGCGGCACCTCGTTCGGCTATCACAACCTCGTGGTCGACATGCGCGGCCTCGCCGACATGCGCGAGCTGGGCTATCCCGTCGTGTTCGACGCGACGCACTCCGTGCAGCTGCCGGGCGGCGCCGGCGACCGCTCCGGAGGCGAGCGGAGGTACGTGCCCGCCCTCGCGCGCGCAGCCGTGGGCGTCGGCATCGATGCGCTCTTCATGGAGATGCACGAGGACCCGGACCGCACGCTCCGCGACGGCCGCCCGCTCTCGGATGGGCCCAACATGCTGCGCATCGACGACTTGCCGCGCCTGCTCGACGAGCTGCTGGCCATTCGCGGAGCGCTTCGACGATGAGCGGGTCGGGTCGCGCCGACATTCGCGCCATCGCCGCCCGCGTCCTCCGCATGGAGGCCGACGCCATCCTCGGCCTGGTGGCCAAGCTCGATGCGCGCTTCGAGCGGGCGGTGGAGCTGCTTCAAGCGTGCAGCGGCCGCGTCATCGTCACCGGGATGGGCAAGTCCGGGATCATCGGGCGGAAGATTGCGGCGACGCTCGCGTCGACCGGCACGCCGTCTTACTTTCTCCATCCGGCGGAGGGGGTGCACGGCGACCTCGGCATGGTCGCCCGCGGTGACGTCGTGCTCGCGCTGTCGAACTCCGGGGAGACCGACGAAGTCCTCGCGATCCTGCCGCCGCTCAAGCGCCTCGGCGTGGCGATCGTGCTGTTGACGGGCAACCCGGCCTCGACGCTGGCGCGCCAGTGCGAGGTCGTGCTCGACGTGAGCGTCGCGGAGGAGGCGTGTCCGATGAATCTCGCGCCGACCTCGTCGACGACGGCGGCGCTGGCCGCGGGCGACGCGCTCGCCATGGCCCTGCTCGAGCTACGCGGCCTCCGCCCCGAGGATTATGCGGCGCTGCACCCGCGGGGGACGCTCGGCTGGCGCTCGCTCTTCCGCGTCGCCGACCTCATGCACACGGGCGAGGCGGTGCCCCGCGTGCGCGGCGATGCGACGCTCGAGGACGCGATCCTCGAGATGACCAATAAGCGCTTCGGCATGACGACCGTGGTCGACGACGATGGGCGGCTCATCGGGGTCGTCACCGACGGCGACCTCCGTCGCCTGCATCTCAAGACGCAATCGATCGCCGGCGTGCGGGCGGGCCACGTGGCCTCGAGCACCCCGAAGACAATCGGCGCCGACGAGCTGGCCGCCAAGGCCCTCGAGGTCATGGAAGCCTGGGCGATCACGAGCCTCGTCGTCCCGGACGCCGCCGGCCGGCCGGTGGGCATCATTCACATGCACGACATCCTTCGAGCGAAGATCGTCTAGCTGTCGTCTCGCCGTTGTTCGTATTTCGTCTTCCTCGCGAGTGTTTGTGATAGGCTGGTATCGAAATTGCACATGCCTAATCTGGCTCGCGGCATTGTCGTAATCGTCGTCGCGTTCGTCCTGCTCCTGACCGGGACGCTGATCTTCAGGAGTCGGTCGGCGATCGTCGAGCCCATCGGCCCATCGCCATCCAGCGCGGACCTGAGGATCAAAGAGGTCGACCTCGAAGAGGAGACGAAGGGCGTCCGCTGGCGCCTTCGTGCCGAGCAGGCGCTCATGTTCGAGCAGGAGGGGCGAACGTCGCTCCGGCGGTTGGTGGTGCGGGTGTTCCAGAAGGACCGCTCGTGGACGGTGGTCGGGGACGAGGGAGACATCGACCAGAAGACGAAGAACGTGGAGATCCGCCACAACGTCGTGATCACGTCGGACGACGGCCTCCGGCTCGACACGAGCGTGATCCGCTGGGACGCTGAGAAGGCGCGGCTGTGGACGGATGCTCCGGTCACCTTCCAGCGCGACGGCTCGACCGTGCGCGGCACAGGGATGGAAATGACGACGGGAGACGAGGCAACCACGGTGGCCGGCCGCGTCCGCGCCGTGTTCGCTCAGCGGTCCAGTCGGTGAGCGTCCGCGCGATGGCCCTCGCGAGTCTTGCCAGCCTCGCTGTCGCGGCGGGCTCCGCTCACGCGGCGCCGGCGGGTCCCGCCCCGGCGACGAAGGCCCGGGATGAGCGGCCGTCGAAGGAGCAGGCCAAAACGCCGCGCGCCGGCAAGGACGACCGCACGCAGCCCGTCACCGTCGACGCCGACAAGATGGAGCGGTTCGGGAAGGAGGGGTTGGTCGTCTTCACCGGCAACGTGGTCGCGCGGCAGAACAACTCCGTCCAGTACGCCGAGCGCATGGAGGTCTATCTCGACGAGGCGGGCGACAAGATCCTCCGCACCGTGTCGACCGGCGCCGTGCGCATCATCACGCGCGATTGCCGCACGGGGACGGCGCAGCGCGCCGAGTATTACGACCTCGAGCAGCGGGTCGTGCTCATCGGCAACGCGCGGGTGTGGCAGGAGGACAACGTCGTCAGCGGCGACACCATCACGATCTTCCTCTCGCAGGACCGCTCGGTGGTGCAAGGCGGCAAGGACGAGCGGGTGAAGGCGGTCTTCTATCCCAAGGACGACGCCGCCGGCGCCACGCCGCGCGCGAGCCGGCCATCATCCACCACGTGCAGCAACTGAACGATGGAGGGACTCGTCGCCCAGGGCCTGCAGAAGTGGTTCAAGACCCGCAAGGTCGTCGACAACGTGTCGCTCGACATCCAGCGCGGTGAAGTGGTCGGCTTGCTCGGTCCGAATGGCGCGGGCAAGACGACATCCTTCTACATGATGGTCGGCCTGCTGCCGACCGAGGGTGGTCGAATCTTTCTCGAAGGCCAGGAGATCACGTCGCTGCCGATGTACCAGCGCTGCCGCATGGGCGTCGGGTACTTGCCGCAGGAGTCCTCGGTCTTTCGCAAGCTGACCGTGGAGGAAAATCTCCTGGCCATTCTCGAGACGCTCGATCTGCCCGGCGGAGAGCGCCGGCAGCGCGCGCGCGAGCTGCTCGCCGAGCTGGATCTCACGGGTCTGGCGCCGTATCCGGCCTACACGCTGTCCGGCGGCGAGCGGCGCCGGCTCGAGATCAC
>Ga0075429_100001767_pt1 | contig 17894 bp, 11 predicted proteins | sample RhiMetdeltSRZDD3_FD_75295 | JGI IMG/M metagenome (GOLD analysis project Ga0075429, IMG submission 75295) | Populus rhizosphere microbial communities from Tennessee, USA - Rhizosphere MetaG P. deltoides SRZDD3 | ecosystem: Host-associated > Plants > Roots > Rhizosphere > Soil | place: USA... | reverse complement strand
CCCGGCAGCTACACCGTCCGGGCCATGGCGCGCTCCGCCGAGCTCACCCGAACCGCCGACGTCGGGCTCACGATCGCGGAAGGCTGCGCCGGCTTCAAGACCGAGGCGTCGTACACGGGATGTGCGACACGCCCGCCGGGCACCACGTGCGCGCAGTTCACGGACGGCTACATCTGGCTGGTGCGACGCGGCGGGGTGCTCGGCTGGGGCGACGGTCCCACCTGCGACGGCAAGAAGGTCGAGCTCCTCATGAGCGGTGCCGGCACTGTCAAACACCTCCTGGGCACCGACTTCGTCCAGGTGGACAGGTGACGGTGATGCGCGCCTCGACACGCCGGCTGGTCCCGCTGTTGGCCGTCCTGCTCACCGCCGCCTGCGAGGACTACACGCGGAACGTCACCGCGCCGCCGCCTCCGCCCCCCGCGGCGACGCCCATTCCAGGCGTGCCCGCCGACCTGACCGTGACCTGCGACAAGCCGCAGCTCGACCTCGACGAAGCGCCCGCCGGCGCGACGTGCACGGTGCGTCCCACGAACGGCTTTCGCGGCAGCGTGCGCCTGTCGTGCTCGGGACTCCCCGCCGAGATGGAGTGCGCGTTCTCGCCCGCCGAGGTCAACATCACGGGTACGTCCGCGGTGGTGAGCGGGCTCAGCGTCACCCGCACGATCATGGCCGACCCCGGGCGTACGACGGTCCAGGTCGTGGCCGAGGGCGGCGACGTGAAGCGCACCGCCGACCTCGCCGTGAACGTCAACCCCGCCTGCGCCGGCTTCTTCCGGCGCGCGACCTTCAGCGGCAACTGCTCCGACGGTGCGCCCCACTGGCGCTGTATCGAATTCTCCGACGGCTACAGATGGCACCTGGTGCCGACGGCGGACATTCGCGGCTACACCCGTGAGTCTTGTTTCGGCATGGCCGTGGAGAGCACGGACAATGCCGGCGCCGTGCGATACCGGCACGTCCTCGGGACGAACCTCATCACCACAGTCGGCTCGATCTATCGTTAGCCAGGACCTTCGATAGGGTCGGCGCCCGCGAACGCCCGTTCGCGCCAGGTCCCACTCCTCTCCGGCACCCGGACTACCCGATCGGGTGATGACAGCCTCCATCGACAAGGGCACTGTTCGCTCAAGCGATCCGCCCCCCAACGTCTTTTCAGGCGCCGGCGACTGGCGCATGGAGGCTTCATGAACGGAAGACTGTCCCGCGCGCTGCTGCTGGTGGCCTTGACGGCAGCGGCAAACGGCGCCCATGCGCAGACGTGGAACCTCGTCTGGAGCGACGAGTTCAACGGCACCTCGGTCAACACCGGCAACTGGACGTTCGAAACCGGCGGCGGCGGCTGGGGCAACAACGAGCTCGAGAACTACACGAGCGGCGCGAACGCCGCCGTGTCCGGCGGCATCCTCACGATCACCGCCCGCAAGACCACGACCGGCTCGTGCTGGTACGGCACCTGTCAGTACACGTCGACGCGAATGAAGACGCAGGGCAAGCGCGAGATCAAGTATGGGCGCATCGAGGCCCGCATCGCGCTGCCCGCCGGCAAGGGCCTGTGGCCGGCGTTCTGGATGCTGGGGTCGAACATCGGAACCGCCGGCTGGCCGGGGTGCGGCGAGATCGACATCATGGAGAACCGCGGGAGCAGCCCGGGCACGGCCAGCTCCGCCATCCACGGGCCGGGCTACTCGGGCGCGACCCCGTTCAACCACTCGACCGGCATCTCCAGCGGCAACTTCAATACGTATGCCGTGGAGTGGAGCGCCACGCAGATCCGGTTCCTCGTCAACAACAGCGTCCACTACACGGTGTCCAAGAGCACCATCCAGACGCGCGGGAACTGGGTCTTCGACCAGCCGTTCTTCGTGATCCTGAACCTGGCCGTGGGCGGCAACTTCGACGGCAACCCGCCCTCCACCACCGTCTTCCCCGCCAACATGCGCATCGACTACGTGCGCCTGTATCAGGCCGGCTCCAGCACCGGTGCTGAGATCACGCCCGGCGCCGGCGGCGTCACCGCGAGCACCAGCGACGCCAACGTGCCGGCGGGAGCCGTCGACAACAACCTGGGCACGCGCTGGTCGGCCAGCGGCGACGGCCAGTGGTTGCGCCTCGATCTCGGGTCCGTGCGCCCGGTGTCTCTCGTGAAGGTTGCCGCCTACCAGGGAAACCTGCGGCGCAATCGTTTCGACGTCCAGGTTTCGAACGACGCCGCGAGCTGGACGACAGTCCTGGCCGGGGCCATGACGAGCGGCACCACCACCGCGGAGGAGACGTTCAACTTCGCCGACGTGAGCGCGCGCTACGTCCGCTACCTCGGCCACACCGCGACGCTGAACGCCGGCGGCACCAGCGCCTGGAACAGCGTCACCGAGATCAGCGTCTTCGCGCCGTGATCCGTCGCGTCATCGCGCTCGTCACCATCGCCGTCCCATTCGAAACGGAGGAGACATGAACCGTCGGGCTTTTTCCGTGCTGATTCCGATCCTGCTGGCCGCCGCGTCCGCGAGAGGCCAGGAGATCACCCCGGGGGCGAGCGGCGTGACCGCCAGCACGCATGACGGCAACGTGCCGGCCGGGGCCGTCGACAACAACCTCGCCACGCGCTGGTCGGCGAGCGGCGACGGCCAGTGGCTGCAGCTCGACCTCGGCAGCTCCCGCGCCATCGGCTACGTCCGCGCCGCCTTCTACAACGGCAACACACGCCAGGCGCGCTTCGACCTCCAGGTCGCCACCACCATCGGCGTGTGGACGACGGTGTGGTCCGGGTCGAGCAGCGGCACCACCACCAACGAACAGACGTTCGACTTCGCCGACACGAGCGCGCGCTACGTGCGCTACCTCGGCCACGGCAACACCGTGAACGCGTGGAACAGCGTGACGGAGATCAGCATCTTCGGCACCACCACGACGGCGACGCCCACGCCGACGCCCACCCCCACCGGCGTGCCCCCGACCGGCGGCTTCAAGCAGATCGGTTACATGCCCTCGTGGGCCGGCTCGGTGTCGAGCGTGCAGTACCAGTACCTGACCCACATCAACTACGCCTTCGGCCTCCCGACGGCGAGCGGCGGCCTGCAGCCGATCGAGAACACGGCGAAGCTCAGCAGCCTCGTCTCCACCGCGCACTCGCGCGGCGTCAAGGTCCTGCTCTCCATCGGCGGCTGGAACGGCGGCAACGACAGCGCGTTCGAGTCGCTGGCGGCCAGCTCGGGCGGACGGACGAACTTCGTGAACACCTGTGTGAACACCCTCAACCAGTACGGCCTCGACGGCATCGACATCGACTGGGAGTACCCGGACCCGGGCGCGTCGGCCACGAACTACCAGAACCTCATGACCCAGCTCTGCTCGGCCATGCACTCACGGGGGAAGCTCTGCACGGCCGCGGTCGTGGCCCAGGGTGGGACGGGCGGCGGCATCACCAGCACCGCCTTCAATGCCATGGACTACATCATGATCATGGCCTACGACGCCAACAACGGCGATCACTCGAACTACGCCTACGCCCAGAGCTCGCTGTCGTACTGGCGCGGGCGCGGCGTGCCCGCATCGAAGGCCGTACTGGGTGTGCCGTTCTACGCGCGTCCGAGCTGGGCGGCGTACAGCACGCTGCTGGCCGCCGGCTGCTCGTCCACGGCCAACAGCTGCAGCTACCAGGGCGCCACGAACTGGTACAACGGCACGACCCTCATCGGGCAGAAGAGATCGCTGGCCTTGAGCAACGGTGGCGGGATCATGACCTGGGAGCTCTCCCAGGACGTGAACGACACGCGCTCGCTGCTGCGAGCCATGTCGGGCGGCGTGCCGCTGCGTTAGCGGACGCCGTCAGCGAGACGTCGGCCGGCGGGCCAATCGGGGCTTGCCGGCCGTTTTCTTTTTCTTCCCCTTGCCCGCCTTGGGCGCCTCCTCGGCGCCTTCATCCTCGACCGGGGCCATCTTCTCGGCACCGACCCAGCCCTCGGGGATCTCCTCGCCCCGCGCCTCGAACAGGAACCGGGAGGGCATGCACTGCGCGCGACGGCCGTACTTCGCGCGCTCCGTGGCCCGGCTCATCGTGAGGTGCGTCATGGCCCGCGTGATGCCGACGTAGGCCAGCCGCCGCTCCTCCTCCACCCCGCCCTCCGACACCGCGCGCGTGTGCGGCAACAGGCCTTCCTCCATCCCGACGAGGTACACGTGGGGGAACTCCAGGCCCTTGGCCGCGTGCAGCGTCATCAGGGTGACGGCGTCCTTGCGGGTCTCCGGCTTCTTGTCGCCGGGAGTGTCGCCGCTCGTGAGGGCCAGCTCCTCCAGGAAGCCGTGCAGTGACGGCTCGTCGGCCCGGCGCACGTGGTTCTCGGCGAAGTTCAGGACCTCCATGACGCCGGCCCACCGCGCGTCGCGCTGCACGGGGTCCTGATACAGCCGGTTGACCTCCTCGCGGTAGCCGAGCGCGCCCAGGAACCGGTCGAGGCGCGACACCAGCTCGCCGCCGGCATCCATCAGCCCCGACTGGTCGATCGCCTCCCGCAGCTTCCGGTAACCGTCGACGGCGGCGGGGGTGACGCCCTCGATCTCCGGCGCGCGCTCGAAGGCCTCGCTGGCGGAGATGCCGTGCTCGGTGGCGAACGCCACCACCTTGTCGAGGCTCGCCTTCCCCACGCCGCGCGGCGGCGTGTTGATGATCCGCATCAGCGACGTCTCGTCCCGCGGGTTCACGGCCAGCTTCAGGAAGGCCACGATATCGCGGACCTCCTTGCGGTCGAAGAACGACATCCCGCCCACGACCACGTAGGGGATACCGTTCGCGCGCAGCTCGCCCTCGAACGGCCGGAACTGGATCTGGGTGCGGCAGAGGATGGCGAAGTCCGCCGGCTTGGCCTCCTCGAGCCGCAGCCGCTTGCGGATGCCGTCCACCACGTATTGCGCCTCCGCCACCTCGTCCTTGAGGCGGACGTAGGTGACGGGCTCACCCGCCCCCCGCGCCGACTCCAGCGCCTTCTCGTGGCGCGAGGTGTTCTGGCGGATGACGGCGTTGGCGGTGTCGAGGATCGGCCGTGTCGAGCGGTAGTTGGTCTGGAGGCGGACGATCTTGGCCCCGGTGAAGTCCCGATGGAACCCGAGGATCTTCTGGATGTCGGCGCCGCGCCAGCCATAGATCGACTGGTCGTCGTCGCCCACCACGCAGACGTTGCGGTGCTCGCCGCCGATGGCGAGGATGATCTCGTACTGCGCGTGGTTCGTGTCCTGGTACTCGTCCACGAGGATGTGGCGGTACCGCTGGCGATAGTGGGCGCGCACCGCCTCGTTCTCCTGGAGCAGCCGCACCGTGTACAGCAGCAGGTCGTCGAAGTCGACGGCCTGCGTCCGCGCCAGGTATTCCTGGTAGCGCTGCCACACGGAGCCGACGAGCTGATCCTTGTTGCTGGTGCCCTTCGCGAGGTAGCCCTCCGGCGTCTCCATCCGGTTCTTCGCGAGTGAGACCTGCGCCAGAAGCCGCGACGGCTGCATCGTCGTCTCGTGCACGCGCAGCTCGCGCATGGCCGACTTCACCGCGCTCAACTGGTCGGAGGCGTCGCAGATGGTGAACTTCTTGAAGAGCCCGAGGGACGAGCCGTGCTCGCGCAGGACCTGGGCGCAGAACGCATGAAAGGTGCCGACGGTGATGCCCTTGGCCTGCTTGCCCACCAGATGGGCCACGCGCTCGCGCATCTCCCCCGCCGCCTTGTTCGTGAAGGTGACGGCGAGGATGTTCGCGGGGGCGACGCCCAGCGAGATCAGGTAGGCGATGCGCGCGGTGATCACCCGCGTCTTGCCGGTGCCGGCGCCGGCGAGCACGAGAAGCGGGCCCGAGGTCGTCGAGACCGCTTCGCGCTGCGCGGGATTGAGGCTGGCGAGAAGGCTGGAGTCGATCGTGGTGCCGCGGCTTTGCATTTCGGGATCCCCGGATCTCTTAAAAGTGAGGCCGGTTTATAACATGTGTTACGGTCGTACTGGGGCCAGCGCCTCGATGACCACCGTGGACGCCGTTCTCGCGGCGTGCAGCGACGTCGAGCCACAGGCGGTGCGCGAGTTCCTCGCGCGCATGGACCCGGACTACCTCTCCCTCTTCGGAGCGGCGGAGATCGCGCGCCACGTGCGCCTCGCCGCCCAGGTCGACGACGAGAGGCCCGCGCGTGTCGAAGTCGTGGACCGGCGCGATGGGCGCTTCGACCTCGTGGTGGTGGCCCTCGACTACTTCTCCGAGCTGTCGATCGTGTGCGGCCTCCTCGCCGCCTTCGGCCTGGATGTCGAGTCCGGCAGCATCTATACCTTCGAGCCGGCGACAGTCGCGCCGCGAGGCCGCCGGACGCCGCCCGTCGCACCCAAGAAGATCGTGGACGTCTTTCGCGCGCGCCTGCCGGGTGGCGTTTCCTTCGATGCCGAAGACGCCGAGGGGTTCCAGGAGGAGCTGATCGCGCTCGCCCGCCTGCTGCGCGACAACCGGTTCGCCGAGGCCCGCGACCGGGTGGAACGGCTCCTGGTCCAGGAGCTGGAGCGAGCGAAGGCCCGTTCCAAGCGCGGCGTCTTGACGCCGGTCACGGTGCGCTTCGACAACGACGCCGACCCGCGGTGGACGCGCATCGACATCGAGGCCCGCGACACCCCTGCGTTCCTCTTCGCGGTGACGGCCGCCCTCGCCGCCCGCGGCATCTACGTCCACAAGGTGCGGATCGAGAGCCGCGGCCAGGACGTACACGACCTCTTCCTCGTCTCGGACCGCCGCGGACAGAAGATAGAGAGCGCCGCCGAGCAGCAGTCGCTCCGCACCGCGATCGTCCTCACGAAGCAGTTCACCCACGCCCTGCCGTGGGCCCCCGATCCCGCCAAGGCCGGCCGCCACTTCGAGCAGCTCCTCGACCGGCTGGGGGCGGCGGCACCACCGGACCTCCTGCAGCACGAAGAGGGGCTGGCCGCTCTGGCCCGCCTCCTCGGGAGCAGTGACTTCCTGTGGGACGACTTCCTGCGCATGCAGTTCGAGAGCCTGATGCCGGTCCTCGCGCAGATCCGCACGCGCGATCTACGCAGCGCGGCCGCGATCGAGGACGAGCTGCGGGCGGCGGCAGGCGAGGCGGTGGACGCCGACGCGGCTCGTCGCGCCCTGACCGGCGCCCGCGACCGCGAGATGTTCTTCATCGACATGAAGCATCTCCTCGAGCCGCAGCGCGGCATCGAGTCCTTCTCGGCGTCCCTCACCGATCTCGCGGAGGCCGTCGTGCGCGCCGCCCTCCACGCCGCCGCGCGCGCGCTCGAGGGCCGCCATGGTGTGCTTCGCGGCCGCGCCGGCTCGGCTCCCGCCCTCGCCGTGCTCGCCCTCGGCAAGTTCGGCGGGCGCGAGATGGGATACGCCTCCGACCTCGAGCTGCTGTTCGTGCGCGACGGGGACGGCGGCGCCGAGGGCGACGGACTGCCGGCCAGCGAGTATCACGGCGAGCTGGCGGAGGCGCTCCTCGGCTTCATCGAAGCACGGGCGGAAGGGCGGATCTTCCACGTCGACCTGCGGCTGCGGCCCTACGGGCGCAACGGCCCGACCGTCAGCTCCCTCGCGCAGATCCGCGACTACTACCGCGAGGGCGGCGGCGCCGACCCGTTCGAACGGCAGGCCCTCATCAAGCTGCGCGCCGTCGCCGGCGACGCCGCGCTGGGCCGGGAGGTCGAGGACCACCGCGACGGGTTTACCTACAGTGGCCAGCCATGGGATCTCGCCGCCGCCGTCCATGTCCGCGAGCGCCAGACCCGGGAGCTCGTGGCGCCCCACGAGATCAACCTGAAGTACAGCCGCGGCGGCCTGCTGGATGTGGAGTACGGCGTGCAATACCTCCAAATCGCGAACGGCGCGGCTCGCCCCGCGCTGCGCACGCCGACGACTGTCGTCGCCCTCGCCGCCCTGCGCGACGCCGGCCTGCTCGCCGCCTCGGAGCACGATGCCTTGCGCGAGGGGTATCTCTTCCTCCGCCGCGTGATCGAGGGCCTCCGCATGGTACGCGGTGAGGCCACCGACCTCGTCCTTCCGCCGCCCGGCTCCGAGGACATGACGTTCCTGGCGCGCCGCCTCGGGGCCTCGGGAGACAACTGGGCCGCCGCCACCGACCGCTTCCGCCGCGAGCTGGCCGCCCACATGGAACGTGTGGCCGCCTTCTACGAGTCCCGCTTCGGACGCCGGCGCGACTGATCACTCCTCGGGCGGCGGGCCGGGGTCCACCGCGCCGGACACGTCCCGCACCGGGAACGTCGAATCGAAGATCGCGTGCACGGCGTCCCTGTGCCGCGCCATGTCGCCGTGAAGGCCTCGCACCGCCGCAGCACCGCCGTCCTCGCCGTACCCGAGCGTACGCGCCAGCGTGACGAGCGCCGCCTCGTCGGCCGGCATCGTGTGCACCTGCGCATCCGACGCCATCTGCAGCTTGTTCTCGACGTCACGCAGAAAGATGTAGGCGCGCCGGAGCACGTCGCTCTCAGGCGCGGGCACGTGCCCCGCTTCCGCCAGCGCGGCCAGGGCGGCCAGCGTTCCCGGCACCCGCAGCCGGCGGTCGTCGCGCCCGAACCGCGCCTGCAAGGCCTGTACGACGAACTCGATCTCACGGATCCCGCCCCGGCCCAGCTTGACGTTCGTGGCCGTCTCGCCGCGCGCGTCGACGCCGGCATCGACCTGCGCCTTCAAGTGACGGACGGCGGCGAAGGCCGCATCGTCGAACGGGGGCAGGTAGACGAACTCCCGCACGGCGTCTACGAAGCGCCTCCCGAGACGGCGGTCCCCGCCCACCGGAGACGCCTTCAGCAGCGCGAGGCGCTCCCACGTGCGGCCGCGCTCCGCGTAGTAGCGGCGCAGGCCGGGGATCGACTGCGTGAGACGGCCCACTCGCCCCTCCGGCCGCAGCCTGAGGTCGACGCGGAACACGTGGCCCTCGTTCGTGCTCGACCCCAGCGCGGCCGTGATCCGGCGCGCGCGGCGCTCGGCCTCGTCCGCCGGCGCCGTGTCACCGTGGACGTAGAGGAGGTCGACGTCGGAGCTGAAGTTCAGCTCGCCGCCGCCGAGCTTGCCCAGGCCGATCACGGCCAGCCCACCGCGCGGCGTCCCATCGATCGTCACCGCAGCATCGATCAGCACGCGGGCGAGGTCGGACAGCGCGGCCAGGGTCTGCTCGACAGTGGCACGCCGCAGCAGATCGCGCACGCCGATGTGCAGCAGCTCGCGCCGCTTGAAGAGCCGCAGGGTGTCGAGCCGCTTCTCCTCCGTATGGAGGGACCTCAGCATCGCGGACAGGTCGCGGCGAAGGGTCCGTTCGGAGCGGGGTGCCTCCAGGACCGCCGGATCCGCCACCCAGTAGAGGTCGCCGGGGCTGCGGGTCAGGATCTCCGCCATGAACGCGCTGGCGCCGAACACGCGAGTCATGAGCGCGAGGGTCTGCGGCGACTCCTTGAGATGGGCGAACAGCTCGCGGGGCGCCAGGCTCGCCGCCACGAAGCGCTCGATGCGCGCAAGGGCCCGATCGGGGTCCGGCGAGCCTTTCAAGCAGAAGAGCAGCTCGCCGACGACGTCGGCCAGGAGCGTGCGCACGAGCGGGTCGCGCGCCATCTCCTGCAGGCTGGCGTCGGCGGCGCGGACGTCGCGCAGGCCGTGCGCCTCCAGGATCTGCGCCACCACCTCGGGTGCGATCTGCGGTGCCAGCAGGAGGTCGCGAGGCGCGGGGGGCATCGATGAGCTAGCTTAGCCCCATGGGCATCGTTCCACGCATCGGCCTCGGCACCTGGCAAGCGTTCGACGCCGGGCCGGCGCGGTCGGTGCGGGCGCCCCTCGCGCAGGTGTTGTCGGCCTTCGTCGAGCGAGGTGGGACCCTCGTCGACTCGTCCCCGATGTACGGGCGCGCGGAGGAGGTCGTCGGCGACATCGCCGCGAAGCTCGGCCTCCGTCCACGGCTGTTCCTCGCCACGAAGGTGTGGACGACGGGGCGAGACGCAGGTGTGCGCCAGATGGAGGCGTCGTTGCGGAAGCTGCGCACGGAGAGCCTCGATCTCATGCAGGTCCACAACCTCCTCGACGCCGACGTGCACCTGGACACCCTCGCCGGCTGGAAACGCGACGGGCGGGTGCACCACATCGGAGTCACGCACTATCACGCTGGCGCCCACGAGGCACTGGCCCGAGCCCTGACCGTGCACGCGCTCGATTTCCTGCAGGTCAACTATTCCGTCGCCGAGCCCGAGGCCGAGCGGCGTCTGCTCCCGCTCGCCCACGACCGCGGCGTGCGCGTCATCGCCAATCGCCCGTTCACGGAGGGCGACCTCCTGCGCCGCCTCGCCGGACGCCCGCTGCCGTCCTACGCCGGCGAGATCGGCTGCACGAGCTGGGCGCAGCTCCTCCTGAAGTTCGTGGTGTCCCACCCGGCGGTGACGTGCGCGATACCGGCCACATCGAACGCCGCTCATCTCCGCGAGAACATGGCCGGAGGCGAGGGGCCGATGCCCGACCCGCCGCTCCGCGCGCGCATCGCCGCCGACGCCCGCTAGTCGGGGAGGTGCGTCATGCCGTCGCCCCGGCGCGGCGCAGGAGATCGACAATGTGGGCGTGGCCGCGGCGCGTGGCCCAGGACAGCGGCGTCGACCACGGCGCGTCGTCGGGGAGGTTCGTCGGGGCACCGCGCGCGAGCAGCAGCTCGACCATGTCGGACAGGTCGCTGCGAGCGGCCCAGCCGAGCGGCGTCGACCGATGATCTTCGTCGCGCGCCGAGATGTCGGCACCAGCGTCGAGCAGCACCACCGCGCACTCCCGTCGCTTCGGGTTGGCACGCCCGCGACCGTCGCGCCCGCACAGGTCGTGCAGCGGTGTGGCGTTCAGCCAGTTCGGTAGATCCGGGTTCATGCCGCTCTCGAGCAGCCGCCGCAGCATGTCCGGGTCCTCGAGCAGGTACCCGCGGCAGGCGGTGAGGACGGGCGGCACGCGGGCGCCCGCCGCCAGCAGGCGCTCGAACAGGTCGCGTTTTCCGCGGGTCACCGCCGCCGCCAACGCTCCCCCGCAGCCCTCGTCCGCCGCGCGCGGATCGGCGGTCACCCGGCGCACCACCTCGTCGTCTTCGTCGAGCCACACCAGGTCGTAGGTGTCGAGCCGGCCGCCGCGAGCCAGCAGCAGCGCGCGCAGGTCCTTGGTCTTCGCCGCCCAGGTCGCGTTGCCGGACGACTCGATCGACTCGTTGGGATCCGCGCCGCGATCGAGCAGCAGCTCGACCATCGGACGATGGCCCATGCGGGCGGCGGCGTACAGCGCCGCTCCCCGCGGCGCGCCGACGTCGGGCCAGACCGGATCGGCGCCGCGGTCGAGCAGGAGGCGGACGATCGCCTCGTGGCCCTGCTCCGCCGCCGCCGCCAGCGGCCGCTTGCCGCACGGCCGGGCCTCGCGGATGCGTGCCGGATCCTCGTCGAGAAGGGCGGTGACACGTGTGGCATCGCCCAGCGCCGCGGAGACGGTGAGATCCCGCGAGGCACCGCGGGCGAGGAGCAGGTGCGCGGTCTCGAGGTCCGCGCGCCGCCAGAAGAGCGCGAGGTCGATGGGCTCGAAATCGACAGGTGCGTATCCGGCCTCGTCCCCCGTGCCGGCCCCGTGCCGCGCGCGGACGTCGGCGCCACGATCGAGGAGCAGCGTCACCGCGGCCCGCGCCGACTTCATCACGGCGCGATGGAGAGGCGTCCCTCCCTTGCGGTCGCCGACGTGAACGAGGCCGGGCTCGGCATCGAGGATCCGCCGCACGGCGGAGGCGTCGTCCGCGGCGGCGGCCGCGTGGATGGGATGCTCCGGCGCGCCCGCCACGGCCGGCGCGGTGACCCCGCGGCGGGCGCAGGCCTCGTCGATCAGCCGGGCGACCGGCTCGTGTCCGCGATCCCGGGCGACTGTCACCAGGTCGTCGCCGCCCAGGCCCGTGCCGGCCGGGTCCGCACCGGCCTCGAGCAGCAGACGCACCGCGGCCGCATGCCCTTCACGAACGGCAAAGTAGAGCGGCGGCATGTACCAATAGCCGGCCTCCACCGCCGCCGGAGTCCCGGCGATCCGAGCGCGCAACGCCTCGACGTCGCCGGCGGCGGCCGCCGTGATCATCTCCCATCCGAGCGGCTCGATTTCCGGCGGCTTGTGCATCCAGCAGGGTTCCGGCCTGGCCGGCATACGAGGGGAAATCTTACCAAGAAGGAGGCTACGCTTGAGTGTGCGCGATCGGCGTGACGAGGACGAAGAGCGGCGGATTTTCGAGGAAGCGATGCGCGACGTCCGGCGCATCGACCGCGGCCTCGCGCGCGTCGTCAACCGGGAGAAGCCGGCGCCCGTCCCGGCGGCGGTGGCGCGGCCCACGCCGGCGGACGCGCTCGTCGTCGAGGTGGCGGGCGAACAGGTCCGCGCGTTCGATGCGAGCCTGCCGGCCGCTCAGAGACGCGCGCTGCGGCAGCGGCGGACCCGGCCTGAGGCCGTCCTCGATCTGCACGGTCTGCGGGCCGCCGACGCCGTGGGACGCGTCGAACGGTTCCTGGCCGAGGCCCGTCAGGCGGGTCATCGGCACGTGCTGATCGTGACGGGACGTGGGCTGCGCTCGGGACCGTCCGGGCCGGTGCTGCGGCAGGAAGCCGTCCGCATCCTGACCGAGGGCGGGTTGCAGCGATACCTCCTGGGGCTCGTCTCCGCGCCGCCCGCGCTGGGCGGGCCGGGAGCGCTCCTGCTGTGGCTCCGCGGCTAGCCTCGGCTCATCGGCGCAGCGCGAACGCGTAGTAGCCCTGCGCCGACGCCGCGCTCGACTTCCACACCGGCGCGGCACCGCGCGCGACCGAAGCCGCGAAGAAGACGACGTACTGGCGCCCCTTCGACTGGTACACCGCGGGAATCCCGTCGGGGTTGGAGGGCAGCTCCGCGTCCCAGAGGGCCGCGCCGGTGTCGGCGTCGTAGGCGTGCACCATGCGGTCGGACGCGCTGGCGCAGAAGATCAGCCCGCCCGCCGTCACCACCGGCCCGTTGCGCCAGGCGTGCTCGATGCCGGTCTTGACGCCGGTCGCGGCCATCGACGGGAGCGTGCTGAGGGGCACCCGCCAGCGGATCGTCCCCTGGTTGAGGTCGTAGGCGACGATCTCCGACCACGGCGGCGAGAACGCGAGCTGTCCGTTGTTCGCACGGATGGCGTTGGCGAACTGGCCGTAGAAGCGCGTCTCGCCGGGCGGTGTCGGCGGGAAATCGGAATGGGGTGTGGTGCTCAAACGGTTGCTGCCCGGCCGATCGATGTTGCGAACATAGAGAAAGCCCCGCTGCGGGTCCGCGGCGGCGGCGGCGAAGTTCGCGCCGCCATGAGCGCCGGGCACGGAGATCGACCCCTGCAGGCTGGGCGGCGTGAAGATCCCCTCGTTGCGCAGCCCCGCCAACACACCGCGCAGCCGCGTCTTCTCCGCCGCGTCGAGGTACGGGTTGAGGTCGTCGGCGGTGAAGCTCTGCCGTGCGAACGGCGGCGGCTTCACCGGAAACGGCTGTGTCGGCCACGACTGCTCGCCGGGGACGTCGCTGCGCGGCACCGGCCGCTCTTCGATCGGCCACAGGGGCTCGCCCGTCTCGCGGTTGAAGACGTACACGAACCCGGACTTGCTCGCTTGCGCGACGACGTCGACGGTCCGGCCGTCGTGCTGCACCGTCAGGAGCTTGGGCGCCGTCGTCAGGTCGTAGTCCCAGAGGTCGTGATGCACGGCCTGGAAGTGCCAGCGCCGCTGCCCCGTGCGCGCGTCCAGGGCCAGCAAGCAGTTGCCGAACAGGTTCGCGCCCGGGCGGTTCACTCCCCAGAAGTCGTAGGCGGGCGAGCCCGTCGGGATGTAGGCAATGCCGCGCGTCTCGTCGATCGAGATCTCACCCCATGCGTTGGTGCCGCCGTGCCGTTGCCACGCGTCAGGCGGCCACGTGTCGTAGCCGACCTCTCCGGGCCGCGGGATGGTGTGGAACGTCCAGGCCAGGCGCCCCGTGAGGACGTCGAAGGCGCGGATGTCCCCGGGAGGGGCTTCGTACTCCTCGCCGCTCGCCGAGCCGAGGATGATGAGGTTCTCGAACACGCGGCCGGGCGTGTTGCTCTGGACTTGCCGCCGCCAGCTCGGGCCCCGCGGCAACGTGTCGCGCAGATTGATCCGGCCGCCGTCGCCGAACGACGTCTCGATCGCGCCCGTCTCGGCGTCGATCTCGTAGAGGTAGCTGCTCGCGGAGACGATCAGCCGGCGGTCCTTCCGATCCGTGCTCTCCCAGTAGTTGAACCCGCGATACGTCGGCATCCCCTCGATCGTCCGCGTCCAGATCGTCGACCCCTTCGCCGCGTCGAGGGCCACCACTGCCTTGTCTTTGCCGAGAACGTACATGACGTCGTCGACGACGATGGGGTTGAAAGCCACGCCGGTCGCGTTGTCCATCGGCGCCAGGTACGACCAGGCGAGCTCGAGCTCTCGGACGTTGTTCTTGTGGATCTTGTCGAGAGCCGAGTACTGGGACGAGTCGGCACCGCCGCCGTAGTCGCGCCACGTGGTGTACGGGCCGCGGGGCTCCTGCTCACCGCACCCCCCCAGCACACATACAATGAAGACCGCGCCCCCGCGCCGAGCCGCCGAGCGGATGTCCACCGTCACCTCCTCACCCGGGCCGAAGCCTACACCCAAGCCGATCCCAAACGCACTTTGTGGATGGCCTAGCCCGACCGACCCTCGAAAGCCTGGGGTCTTCGGGTGCCTGCAGCACTGTCAAAAGCAATGAGTCACTGATGATCTTCTGATCAACAACCCGTAGGCCCAAGGAGCCTTGTGCGTTGTCGACGACAGCCACTACCCTCCCGATATATCCGATATTGAAGAGTTGCGCGGGCGCCGTGGCCCGCGGGGGAGAGAACCATGAAACGGACCACGACCGCCGTCCTCGCGCTGGCACTCGCGGCCCTCGGCTCGCTGGCGGCGGCCCAGGCCGAGATCACGCCGCCCGCCTCCGGCGTCACGGCGAGCACCAACGACGGCAACGTGCCGGGCAACTCGGTCGACAACAACCTCGGCACACGGTGGTCCGGGAACGGTGACGGGGCCTGGCTGCAACTCGACCTCGGCAGCGTGCGGCCCGTGGGCCGCGTCGCGATCGCGTTCTTCAACGGCAACCTGCGCCGCAGCCGCTTCGACCTGCAGGTCGCCACGACTGTGGGATCGTGGACGAACGTCCTCACCAACGTGCAGTCCGGCGGCGCGACCACTGCCGACGAGAGCTTCGACTTCACCGACGTCGATGCCCGCTACGTCCGCTATCTCGGCCACGGCAACGACGATCCGGCGAAGGCGACGTGGAGCAGCCTGTCGGAGGTCAGCATCTTCGAGGGTGTGACAGGGCCGACGGCCACGCCGACGCCGACACCCACATCGACGCCCACGCCGACGCCGACCTCCACCCCGACTTCGACGCCCACGCCCACCGAGACACAGGCGCCGACCCCGACGCCGGTGGACACCGCCGTGGAGATCACCCCCGCCGCCTCCGGCGTGACCGCGAGCACGAGCGACGGGAACCTTCCCGCCAACGCCGTCGACAACAACCTCGCGACGCGCTGGTCGGGCAACGGCGACGGCGCCTGGATCCAGTTCGACCTCGGCTCCCCGCAAGCGATCCACTACGTGAAGATCGCCGTCTACAACGGCAACGGCCGACAGAATCGCTTCGACCTGCAGGTGGCCGCCTCCGGCGGCGGACCCTGGACGAACGTGCTGACGAACGCGCTCACGAGCGGCAACACCACGCTTCTCGAGACCCACGACTTCGCGGACACGACCGCGCAGTACGTCCGCTACCTCGGCCACATGTCGAACGTCGGGACCTTCAACAGCCTCACCGAGGTCGAGATCTGGGGAGTGCCGTGCGTCGACTGCCCCACGCCGACGGTGACCCCCACGCCCACTCCGACCCCGACGCCGACGGTCACGCCCACGCCACCGGTCGGCGGCTGCGCGCGCACCATCAATGTGACTCCGTCCACGCTGAGCGGCGCCCTCGGCAGTGCCGTGCCCGGCGACTGCATCATCCTCGCCGACGGCTCGTACGCGGGCTTCACGCTCACGCGCAGCGGCACGGAATCGGCGCCGATCCTGGTGAAAGCGGCCAATCGCGGCGCGGCCAGCGTGACGTCCAGCATCATCCACTACAACCACGTCACCGACGTGACCGTGGAAGGCCTCCGCATCACGACCGCAGGCGCCAGCCGCATGGTCGATGATTCGACGCGCAAGATCGCCGTCTGGTTCGACTACGCCGTGCGCTGCCGCCTGACGCGCACCACGCTGCGCCTGTCCGGACACACCGGCAGCACCGAATGGGTGATGCTCGGCGGCGCCAGCCTCGACAATCGGATCGACCACAACGAGCTCGGACCCAACAGCGTGGACGGCCACCTCATCTGGCCGCGCGGCCACAACGTCATCGAGGGGGCGCCCGCGTACAACCGTGCGGTGTGGGCCAACGGAGGCGGCCCCATCAACCCCCGCATCTCGCGCCGCACGCGCATCGACCACAACTACTTCCACGACCACATGAACACCACCAGCAACGGCGCGGAGACGATCGTGCCCGGGGGCATGGGGGGAACCGGAGACTACCAGTGGACGAACAACGTCATCGAGTACAACCTGTGGGAAGACTCCTGGGGCGACGGCGAGCTCGTCTCGTGCAAGACGTCGGGCACGATCATCCGTTACAACACCATCAGGCGCTGCGGCGGCGGTCCGGTCTCCCGCGCCGGAAACGGCACGCAGATCTACGGCAATTTCATTCTCGGTGAGAACCGCACGAACAGCGGCGGCATCCGCATCCACGAGATGGACCACCAGGTCTGGGGCAACCACATCGAGAACATCGCCGGCCAGGCGATGATCGTCGGCTACGGCGACCCCTACGACGACACCACCTACTCCCACGCCCAGGTCAAGCGCGCCAAGATCGTCCACAACACGATCGTCAATTCCGGCGGCGGTTGGACGGTGGGCAGCGGCCACCCGCTCCCGCCGGTCGAGCTGACGATCGCCAACAACATCCTGGTCAACTGCGCGTACCACGGGCCGTCGCCGATGACCGGCTGGATCTACTCGCAGAACATCAGCTGGCCGAGCGGAGCCGGGGTCTCGGGCTTCCTCAACGTGAACCCGATGCACACCTCGACGACGCCGCGGCACCTGATGGCGGGCAGCCCGGCCATCGACGCCGCGAACCAGGGCCTGTACTCGTTCGTCACCGACGACGTCGACGGGCAGCCGCGGAGCACCCGTGACATCGGCGCCGACGAGTTTTCGAGCGCGCCGATCCTGCGGCGGCCCTTCACGACGGCGGATGTCGGACCGAACGCTCCGTGAGCGCCCGGACGCTGGCCCCAAAAAGCGCTTGTCGCTGGCGATTCCGGTGTCCGGGATCACGCGTGCACGCGGTGAGGGAGAGTACGTAGCGACCGTCACACGCGAGCCGCGGCCCATTTCGCTAGAGTGGCGCCACGACACCGACTGTTCCCACGGCGAGTCCGACCTTCACTCCCACCCCGCGTCCACGGCCCGCCGGTCCGCCGGCGGGCCGGCTTTTATCAATGACTGGGTCGGCCCGTACGCTCCACGGCGGTGCCGCAAGACGGAGCCGGCGGACCTCCGCTCGGCTAGAATGCTGATCCGGCGGAGGACAGGTGACCGAGGAAGCCAGGTCGATCGGGCGTTATCGGCTCGTTCAGCGCATCGGGCGCGGGGCCATGGGGACGGTATACCAGGCCGTCGACAGCGACACGGGAAAGTCGGTGGCCCTCAAGGTCATGGCCGCGGAGCTCAGCGGCGACTCCGAGCTGATCGAGCGTTTCCGCCGCGAAGCGCTGGCCGCG
>Ga0075429_100001765_pt1 | contig 17897 bp, 19 predicted proteins | sample RhiMetdeltSRZDD3_FD_75295 | JGI IMG/M metagenome (GOLD analysis project Ga0075429, IMG submission 75295) | Populus rhizosphere microbial communities from Tennessee, USA - Rhizosphere MetaG P. deltoides SRZDD3 | ecosystem: Host-associated > Plants > Roots > Rhizosphere > Soil | place: USA... | reverse complement strand
GCCGGCGCGGCCGTCCCGCCGAGCAGATCCGCGGGCTTCACGCCGAGCACGCCCGCGATGTGCTCCAGTGCCTTCATCGAGGCGCGCGTGCGGCCCGACTCGAGCATCGAGATGTACGCCTTCGTGTAGTTGGGCTCAGCGACCTGCGCCTGGGTGAGGCCCTTCGCCGTCCGGAGCGAGCGGATGCGCGCGCCAACATCAGCGACCATCGGGGAACGGACTGGGGGCATCGCGGGCCACTTTACGTCTCTACAAGTGTCGGGTCAAACGAGGCTTTACCGGGCAAGTTCGGACCGAGACCGGGGCAATGCCGGTCGGGGTCCGCTCGGGCCCAGAAGCCCGTAAGTGTCCCGGTCGGCCGGTTCGCCCGGCCTAGGTATTCGCGACGAACCTGCTAGCAGAGGCCTGCGGCGACCGCGACGGGGTCGCAGGCTTCGGCCGTGCCAGCCGCGATGTTGGTCGAGAACGCGAGACCAAGTGCAACGACGATGGCGAGGATGAAACGACGGAACGACATGGTGTGGTCCTCCCGACCCCACCGGCGAATTTGTCGCTGGGCCCGTCGTGGCGACTATCGCCGTCATGCCCGTGGAAGTAAAGGCGGATTTGCCTCGAATCCCCGGCGGTCCCCCTCCGGACCTAGTCGGCGGGAGACGCCACGGCCGCTGGCTCAGGCGGTGATCCGCCGCCCGCGACCGCGTTGAGCGTGACCGCGACGACCACCAGCGCCGCGCCCGCGACCATGCGCCAGGTGATGTTCTCGCCGAGAGCGAGCGCGCCGATGAGCAGCGCCTGCACCGGGATGACGACCTGCGCGAGCGTCATCGTCGTCGGCCGCAGCCTCCGCGTGAGCCACAGCTGCAGCACCAGCCCTGCGCACGAGCCGAACAGGACGAGGTAGCCGAACGCGAGTGCGACGCTGACGCTCCACGTCGCGGCTTCGCCGGCCTGCACGGCGGCGAGCGGGAGCAGGAACAACGATCCCGCGCACGTGCCGATCGCCACGAGCGGGAACGGCGAGCCGTGGCGCAGCTCCTTGGCCTGCAGGATCGTGCCGATCGCCCACGTGATGGGCATCAGCGCGAGCAGCACGCTGGCCGTGAGCACCTCTGGCCGACCGCTGGTGTCGGGTGCGCCGACGAGCACGCCGATGCCCGCCATACCGAGCAGGAGGCCGACCACCTTCGTCGCGGAGAGCCGGTCACCGCGAACAAGGAAGTGCGCGAGGAACGCTGTCCAGATCGGGCTCGACGCGCCGAAGACCGAGACGAGCCCGCTCGGAACGTACTGCTCGGACCAGAAGATGATCGCCCAGCTCGATCCCGTGTTGAAGATGCCCACCACCACCGCGGACAGGATCACGCGTCGATCGCGCGGCAACGGCAGTCGCATGACGAGCGACAGACCGACGAGGATCACGGATACGGCCACCGCGCGCTCGAATGCGAAGACGAACGGCGGAACCGAATCGATCCCCACCTTGATTGCGGCCCAGGTCGAACCCCAGAGCGCGATGAGCAAGACGTAGCCCAGGCTGACGGCGAGTGGGGGCATCGCTTTCGATGATGGGCCATATGCTCCAGCGATGATCCGAGCCGTCGCGCTCACACTCGTGTGCGCGCTCGTGCTGTCGGCGTGCGGTCAAGAACGCCTCTTCGGCACGGAGCTCGAGAAGAGACCCGCGCCCGACTTCACCCTCACCGATGGCGTGACCGGAAAGAGCGTGGCGCTGTCGTCCCTGCGGAAGAGCACGGTCGCGCTCGCGTTCCTGTTCACGAGGTGCCCCGACGTGTGCCCGCTCACCGCGGGCCAGTTCCGGGCAGCCCAGCGCGCGCTCGGCGAAGATGCATCGAAGGTCCACTTCGTGGCGGTCTCGGTCGATCCCGAGGGTGACACGCCGCAGGCGGTCCGCGAGTTCTCAGAGCTGCACGATCTGCGGGACCGCTGGTATTACCTCATAGGCCCGCGCGCCCAGCTGGAGGCGGTGTGGACGCTCTACGGGATCGGCTCGTTCGCGTCGTCGGGCGCGCGCGCCGTGGAACACAACGACGCGATCTATCTCATCGACGCACGCGGTCGCGAGCGCGCCATCCTTCACTCGAGCGATCCGCCGAACTGGCTGCTCGACGATCTGCGCGCGCTGATCAGGGAGGGATCGGGCTAGCGCTCAAGTCACCCGATGATGTACGACCGCAGCTACCGCTGCGCCTGTACGGTGTTGGCAGACGGCTTCGCCGTCAGCCAACGATGTAGGAGCGCAGCGCGCTGCGCTCATACGTTCATCGGGCGTCAAGTCACCCGATGATGTAAATGATCGTGAAGAGCCCGATCCAGACCACGTCCACGAAGTGCCAGTAGATCGATGCGGCCTCGACGGCGAGGTGCCGCTGCGCGGTGAAGTGCCCCTTCATCGTGCGGAAGAGGACGAGCATGTTCATGAGGATGCCACCGGTCACGTGCGCGCCGTGGAAGCCGGTGAGCGTGAAGAAGACCGCGGCGAAAATGCCGTTGTCCGGTAGGAACCCGAGCTTGGTGTATTCGTAGACCTGGCCGGTGATGAACCACACGCCCAGGGCGACCGTCGGGATCATCCAGTTGCGAAGGCCGCGCTGGTCGCCCCGTTTGATGGCGTTGACCGCGAGCTGCATGGTGACGCTGGATAAGAGCAGGAAGGCCGTGTTGATCGCGACGAGCGGCACGGGCGTGCCGAAGATCGGCGTGACGGAGTTCCAGTGCGGCTTCTCGCATTCCTCCACGCAGCGCTGGAAGATCGGCTCCCACTCCGGCACGCGTGCCCGCAGGAAGAAGTACGTCGTGAAGAGGGCGAGGAAGAACATCGCTTCGCTCGACACGAACAGGATGCAGGCCCACATCGCGTGGGAGAACCGGCCAGGCTGCGCTTCGAGGCCGGTCTCATTGGCTGGGAGGCGGTCGCGCGGGCGCTCGCGCCGGCCGCGGACGATGGGCCGCTCGTCGGTACGCGTGCTCATCGCCTAGTGGCTGCCGTGACCGTGGTCGCGGTCGCCCGCGGCGACGAAGGTGCGCGCGTCATCGATGAGCCAGGTGGCCATCCCGATCACCAGGACCACCGCGCCGACCACGATGAGCACAGGACCAAAGAGGATCCCGAACGACAGGATCGTCACGCCGAGACCGATGATCGGAGGCGACAGACTCGGCGGCGGAAGATGCGGCTCGGGCTCGGCCGCAGCCGTCGTTGGAGGGTGTCCGGACACGTGCGACAGTCTAGGAGGGCGATTGGCGCGTGTCGAAACGACGCCCTAATCTCTGTCGCGATGTTCCCGGTGCGCATGCGCGTGGCCCTCGGCGTCATCACCGCGCTCGTCATCGCGCTCCTTTCATCGGTCCCCGCTCTCGCGGAAGGGCCCTGGCCGAACGATCCGCAGGGTCCCATAGCGCGGACGATCGCGGAGATCTACTGGATCATGTTCATCGCCGCAGTCGTCGTCCTCGCGATCGTGGACGGCGCGCTGATCTACGCGGGCATCAAGTTCCGCGAGCGGCCGGGACACGTCGCGCAGCAGTTCCACGGCCACAACATGCTCGAGCTCACGTGGACGATCATCCCCACGATCATGGTGGTCAGCTTCTCGGTGCTGTCGTGGCAGAAGCTCGACTTCATCAACAACACGCGCGGCGGCGACGTCGGCATGGTCATCCAGGCCGAGGGCGTGCAGTGGTCCTGGAACTTCAGCTACCCCCATGAAGATCGCTTCCGGCTGAAGGACGGGGCCACGTATCTCACGGGCGCGCGGGAGCTGCACATCCCGGTCGGCACAAAGGTGCGCATCGAGCTCTCCGCGAAGGACGTCATCCACTCGTTCTGGGTCCCCTCCCTGGGCGGGAAGAAGGACGCGGTGCCCGGCCGAGCGACGGATCTCTGGATCCAAGCTGACCGCCCCGGAACGTACAAAGGGCAGTGCCTCGAGTTCTGCGGCAACGGGCACGCGGACATGCTCATCACCCTCGTGGCGCATCCTGTCAGCGAGTACGCGGCATGGATCGACGCGGCGAAGGCGGAAGCCGAGCGCGTTAATGCGCCGGAGACGGCGCGAGGACGCGAGCTGTTCCGGTCACTGGCCTGCTCGGGCTGTCACACCGTACGAGGACTGACCGGCGGAAAGTTCCCGGGCGCACCCGAGCTTACGAATGTGGCGAGCAAGCCGAGCATCGTCGGCGGCCTCCTGACACCGGTCAATGAGGAGAATCTGCGGCGCTGGATCTCGAACCCGCAGGCGGTGAAGCCGGGGACGGCGATGCCGAACCTTGGCCTGTCGGAGCAACAGGTCGCCGACATCGTGAACTTCCTGCTGATCCTGAAATAGTCGCGCGCGGAGCCGCCGACTATTGGACCTTGAGCGCCACCCGCATTCCCAGCTGGTAGTGACCCGCGACGTTGCAGATGACCACATAGTTCCCGGCCGCTAGGTCGGCGGTGAGCGTCGCCACCTTGCCGACGCCGATGATCTTCACCTGTTTGATGAGGCCATCCTCTTTCGCCTTGGCCGCCCCCGAGTCGAGCGGCAGCTTGTCGAAGGGAAGGTCGGTCTTGATCAGCTCGAACGAGTGCTCCATGCCGCCGGCGTTCTTGACGCCGATCTTCACGGTGCCCGCCTTCACGGTATCGGCGCTCAGCTCGACCCTGTAGTCCTTCATCGTGACCGCGAGATCGACGTCCGGCGGGATCGTCTCGGCCGCACCGGCGCACGCGGCGATGGTCAGGGCAAGGCCCAGGAGCAGCGCGAGGGAAAGGCGTGTCACGAGTGCAGCGTACCGCGCTCGCGGCGACGCTGCGTTTCCTCCTCGTGCGCGAGCCAGCGGAAGAACGCGAGCGAAACGCCGAGCAGGAACACAGCATCGCCGATGACCCACATGAGCGCGCCGCCGATCCGCTGATCGGTGAGGGCGTCGAGGCCGTAGGCCGCGGTGCGACCCGTGTAGTGCGGGTACAGCACGCGCGTCGAGAACGAGAGAAGCCCGCCGAGCAGCGTGTTCTGCGCCGCGCCGGCGATCAGCAGATAGATGATGCGAGCGGCGTACGGCAATGTCCCGCGGAACGGCACGGGGTCGATCACGACGCTCCAGAACAGCATCGCTCCGCCGAAGAAGTGCGCGTGCTCAAGGACATGCACCCGCGCATCCGTCACCGCCGCGACGTACAGGTCAGGCCAGTGCCAGAGGAACACGCCCCCGACGAACACGAGCGCCGCGACCAGTGGATGGCGCAGGACGTGTACGAGCGTGCGCACCGGTCCCTTGCGCGCGAGCGGCCGCACGACGCGGGCACGCACCAGCTCGGGAAGGCCCATGAGCACCGGCCGCACCGGCTCGCCGATGAAGAGGAGCGGCGGCGCGATCGCGGTGAGCAGCATGTGCTGCAGCATGTGGACGCTGAAGAGGTCCGCAGCGAGGACGTCGAGCGCGGGCAGCAGCGCGAACAGGAGCGTCAGGGTCCCGAGGAAGAAGACTCCGGTGCGCCACGCCCGCCACCGCCGGCGCTTCATCCGGCGCACGCCGCGCGCGTAGGCCGCCGCCACGAGAACGGCGGCGGCGGCGGCTAGAGCTTCAATGAGCTGTCCACCATGATCGCGACGAACAGCAGCGCGAGGTAGAGGAGCGAATACACGTACAGCCCGCGCGCGATCGCGCGCCGGCGGGCCGCGGCCGCGCGGATGAGACGGACCGACCAGCCGACGAAGACGAGGCCGAGCCCGACCGCGGCCACCAGATAGATCGCTCCGAGCCCGCCGCCGATGAAGAGCAGCACCGAAAGCGGCACCAGCGAGAGCGCGTACGTGAAGATCCCCCAGGTGGTGGCCTCCTCACCGCGGACGACGGGCAGCATCGGGACGCCGGCGCGCTTGTAGTCGTCGCTGATGAGCAGAGCCAGCGCCCAGAAGTGCGCGGGCGTCCAGAAAAAGACGATCGCGAAGAGGAGCCAGGCCGACAGGTCGAGCGATCCGGTCACGGCCGACCAGCCCACGAGCGGCGGGATGGCCCCCGACGCTCCGCCGATGACGATGTTCTGCACGGTCGTGCGCTTGAGCCACAGCGTGTACACGAGGATGTAGAACAGCGTGCCCGCGAGCGCGAGCGATGCCGCGAGCACGTTCGCGAAGAGAGCGAGCACCGCGAAGGCGACGATGTTGAGGACGATCCCGAGCCCGACCGCCCACTGGTCCGGTACGCGGTGCGCCGGGAGCGGCCTGCGGCGCGTTCGGCGCATGAGCTCGTCGATGTCGCGATCGAAATAGTGGTTGAGCGCGGATGCGCCGCCGCTCGCGGCCGCGCCGCCGACGATCGTCGCCGCCAGCAGCGAGAACGGCGGCACGCCACGCGCCGCGAGGAACATCGCCCCGATCGCGGTGAGAAGGAGGAGCGACATGATCGCGGGCTTCGTGAGCGCGACCATGTCGGACACCAGCTCGCGGGACGGCAATGCCGGCCGCCATGCGACGGCGGTCAGCGCGACGGTGAGGCACCAGACCAGCGACGCGAGCGCGGGGTGCGCACCGAGGGCCCACGGCGAGAAGGCGGACAGCGGATTCGCGGCGCCGACCGCGACCTGCACCGCGAACGCGGCGGCGGTGAGGACCGCGAGGGCGCCGAGGCCCGGTGCCTCACGACGATGGCGCCACGCCTGCCAGCATGCGGCGACCAGCACGACGCCGACGACGGCGGCTACCCAGCGGTGCGCCATGTGCACCGCCGGCGCGCCGAACGTCGGGAACGCACCGTTATCGCAGAACGGCCAGGTCGTGCACGCCGTGCTCGCGTCGGCGCCACGGACGTACGCGCCGGAGAGCAGGAGCACGAACGTGCCCACCGCGGCCGCCAGGACCAGCGCGGTCCACGGCGCACCCCGAACGCGCCTGGCGAGCGCCGGCCACCGCACCTCGACCGCAAGCACGGTGAGCACGCCGAGAAGGATCTCGGCGTTCGCGAGATGCGCGGTGACCCAGGTGTGCGGCAGCTCGAGAACGACGACCACCGCGCCGAGCAGCGCCTGCACGATGTATAGGACCCCTGCGGCGATGACGAACATGAGCGTTCGACGGTGCTCTCGGTACCAAAGGATGGTCACAAGGCCGAGCGCGGCTAGGCTGAGGCCTCCCGCGATCGCGATGAAGCGATGGAGCCACTCGATGCGCGTCTGTGGATCGAGGCCCGGCAGGAACTGCCCGTGGCACAGCGGCCAGTCGGGGCAGCCGAGGCCCGACCCGGTCACGCGCACGATCCCGCCCCACACGACGACGAGGAACATGAGGACGAGCGTGATGTAGACGAGTGCGCGATAGCGCGGGCCGAAGCTCATTCGCGGTTCACACGACGTGCGCCCTAGTGGGGCACGTCTTCTTTCAAGGGCCGTGCGCTGTGCACGACCGGGATGCGTGCGAAGTTATAGGCCGGCGGCGGTGAGCTCGTCGCCCATTCGAGCGTGTCGCCTTCCCACGGGTCATCGTCCGCGATCTTTCCGCCCTTGAACACGATGCTGCTGAGGAAGTTGAAGATGAAGAGGAGGATGGAGAGCGCGATCAGGTAGACGCCGATCGTCGCGATCAGGTTCAGGAATCCCCACTCGGGCGACTGGACGTAGTGATAGGTGCGCCGAGGCATCCCTTCGATGCCGAGCTGGTGCATGGGGTAGAACGCGAGATTGAAGCCGAGGAAGAAGATCATGAACTGGATCACGCCGAGCTTCTCGCTCAGCATCCGGCCGCTGATCTTCGGGATCCAGTAGAACGCCGCCGCGAAGAACGAGAAGAGGGCCCCGCCCACGAGCACGTAGTGGATGTGCGCCACGACGTAGTACGTGTCGGAGAGCTGGATATCGACAGGCACCGAGCCGAGGAACACGCCTGAGATCCCGCCGATGGTGAACACCGCGAGGAATCCGAGCGCGAACAGCATCGGCGTCTTGAATCGCAGCGACCCTCCCCAGATGGTGCCGAGCCACGAGAACACCTTCACACCGGTCGGCACGGCGATGAGCATCGTCGACGACATGAAGAAGATCTGCAGCGCCGGATCGATCCCGGCGACGAACATGTGATGCACGAAGACGCCGAACGACAGGAAGCCGATCGCGACCGACGCGTACGCGATCATCTTGTAGCCGAAGATCGGCTTGCGTGAGAACACCGGAAGGATCTCGCTGATCACGCCGAAGCCGGGCAGGATCATGATGTAGACCTCGGGGTGGCCGAAGAACCAGAACAGGTACTGCCAGAGCAACGGATCGGCGCCCTCACCGACCGAGAAGAAGTTCGTCCCCGCGATGCGATCGAAGAGCAGCAGCACGCCCGCGACGGTGAGGAACGGCATCGCGAGCACGAGCAGGAAGCTCGTCACGAGCACGCTCCACGCGAAGAGGGTGATGCGGTGGAACGTCATTCCGGGCGCGCGCAGCGAGAAGATCGTCACGATCATGTTCAGCGCGCCGAAGATCGACGAGAAGCCCAGGATCGTGAGACCGATGATCCACAGGTCCTGGCCGAAGCCCGGCGAGAACGGCTTCGCCGACAGCGGGACGTACGACGTCCACCCGGCGGCGGGCGCGCCGACGAGGAAGCTCGAGTAGAGGACCACCCCGCCGGAGACCAGCAGCCAGTACGAGAGCGCGTTCAGCCGCGGGAATGCCATGTCCCGGGCCCCGAGCTGCAGCGGGATGATGAAGTTCGCAAAGCCGGTCCAGACCGGCACGACGAAGAGGAACACCATCGTCGTTCCGTGCATGGTGAACGCGGCGTTGTACTGCTGCGCGGTCAGGACCGTGCCATCGGGGACCGCGAGCTGCGTGCGGATCGCGAGCGCGAGCAGACCGCCGGATAGGAAGAACAGGAACGTCGTGTAGAGGTAGAGCACCCCGATCTTCTTGTGGTCGACGGTGGTGATCCACTCGAGGACGCCCGTGTAGCGGGGTCGGGCGACCGGAAAGGTCTGTTCGACGGTGGCCATTCGAGTCCATTCCATCGCCCTGCTTCGCGAGTGTCAAATACGCGGACCGATGTGCCGACGCACGCCGGGGTCTCGCTAGACTTCCGCCGTGCCGCCACCCGTGCAGTACGCGAAAAGCGGCGATCTGTTCATCGCTTACCAGGTCACGGGCGAAGGTCCCGTCGACCTCATCTGGTCGCCGGGCGCGACCTCGCATCTCCAGCTCCAGTGGGAGAACCCCTATTTCGCGCGCTTCACCGAGCGCCTGTCGACGTTCTGCCGGCTGATCCGCTTCGACAAGCGAGGTACGGGAATGTCCGACCGCCCGACGACGGTCGCCACTCTGGAGGAGCGCACCGACGACATCCGGGCGATCCTCGACAGCGTCGGCAGCGAGAGCGCCCATCTCTTCGGGGTTTCCGAAGGCGGGTCGATGACGATGCTCTTCGCGGCCACGTATCCGCATCGCACCCGTTCGCTCTCGCTTTGGGGCGCTCTCCCGCGCTGGACGCGGGCGCCGGACTATCCGTGGGGTGAGACGCCGGAAGAGCGAGAGCACACCGTCGACGAGTCCGAAAAGCGCGGACCACGCCCGTTCGAGCTCACCGACGAGATGAAGGAATGGTTCGGACCGGTGCACCAGGATCCGGTGTTCGTGGCCTCCTTCGCCAAGATGCGCGAGTCGGGGGCATCGCCGGGGATGCGCACCGCGCTCGGCCGGATGAACGCGCGCATCGACGTGCGCGCGGTGCTGCCGGCGATACAGGCACCGACGCTGGTGATGAGTCGTACCGGGGATCCGGATGCGTGGGTGGAGGCTGCGCGCTACTCGGCGAGCCTGATCCCGGGATCGCGCTTCCTCGAGTTCCCCGGCGTCGGTCACCTGTTCTTCGACATTTTGGACGACGTTGCGACGGAGCTCGAGCGTTTCATCACCGGCACGCAGGTCGCCGCCGCGACGGACCGCGTGCTCGCGACGATCCTCTTCGTCGACATCGTGGGCTCGACCGAGCGCGTCGCGGCCGTCGGCGACGCGGTCTGGCGCAATCTGCTGGAGCGGCATTACGCGCTCGCGCGCCGCCAGCTCGTCGCATACGCGGGCGTCGAGGTGGATACCGCGGGCGATGGGCTGCTGGCGCGGTTCGACGGACCGGCGCGCGCGATCCGCTGCGCGCGAGCGATCCAGCGCGACGCGAAGGAGCTCGGCCTCGAGCTGCGCGCGGGCGTACACACCGGCGAGGTCGAGCTGGCCGGCACGGCGATCCGCGGGATCGCGGTCCACACCGCGGCGCGCATCGCGTCGCTCGCTGGGCCGGGCGAGGTCTTCACCTCGAACACGGTGCGTGACCTGGTCGCGGGGTCCGGGATCGGCTTCCAGGACCGCGGCGTCCACACCCTCAAGGGGATCCCGGATCCGCGGCAGGTCCTCACGGTCGCCCAGGCGTGAGCCTCACACTTCGGTCGGTCCCGATCGTCACCGCCGCCGCGCTCGGCATCATCACGATCGCGGCGTGGACCCTGCTGATCGCCGGCACGCCCATGAGCGATCCGCCGACGTTCCTCGTCGCCTGGATCGTGATGATGGCGGCGATGATGCTGCCGTCGAGCGCGCCGATGTTCCTGCTCTATCGCCTATCGGCCAGCAACGGACCGAACGGCGAGCTGCGGACCCTTCTGTTCGGCGCGGGCTATCTCCTGGTCTGGGCGGCTGTTGGGGTGGTCGTGCTCGTCGTGCAGAGCACGCTCGATTCGCTCGTAAGCCCAGAGCTGCGACCGCTGGGCGTCGCAGCCGTCCTGCTCGCTGCGGGCGTTTACCAGTTCACGCCGCTGAAGGCGACGTGCCTTCGTGCGTGCCAGACCCCGGCCGACTTCCTCGTCCGGCACTGGCGCGCGGGCACGCTCGGCGCCCTGCGCCTCGGTCTCGACCACGGCCTGTACTGCCTGGGGTGCTGCTGGGCGCTCATGGCCGTGCTGGTCGCGGCAGGCGGGATGGGCCTCGCCTGGGTCGCGCTCATCGCGCTGATCGTCCTGGTGGAGAAGCTCGCGCCACGCGCGGTCTGGTTCAGCCGCGCGGTGGGCGTAGCCTTCGTGCTGGGCGCGGTCCTGGTCCTGCTCCGTCCGGAGCTCGTGATGATGCCCATGAACATGTGAGCGGAGGAGAGAGATGGCGGTGGCGAACGCGACGAAGTGGACGATCAAGGGCCGCGTGCTCATCGCGTGCAGCTGCGACTGGGGCTGCCCGTGCAACGTCAACGCGCGCCCGACGAATGGCAGTTGCGAAGGTGGCTGGACGTGGGAGATCGAGGACGGCGCGTTCGGCGACACAAAGCTGGCCGGCCTCTACCTCAGCCTGTTCTGCGACTGGCCCGGTGCGATCCACGAGGGGAACGGCGTCGCGATAGCGCTGATCGACGAGCGCGCCGATCGCGCACAGCGCGAAGCGCTGTCGACCATGGTGGAAGGGAACGCGGGCGGTCCGTGGGGCGTCTTCCGCAGGACGTTCACCACTTTCCACGGCCCGAACGCCGTCCGTTACGAGGCGAACTTCTCCGGGGAGCTTCCCAGCTTCAAGGCCGGCGACGTCATCGAGTGCACGACGCAGTTCATCCGAAATCCCGTCACGAACGCGACGAGCCATCCGCGGATCGTGCTGCCGGAGGGGATGATCGTGAAGGATGCCGCGCTGCTCGCCTCGAAGCGCTTCGTCGCGCGCGAGGGCGTGAAGTACGACCATTCCGGCCAGTACGCGGCGTTCGGTTTCTTCGCCTACACGGGGCCCTAACGAGTGCGGATCAGCACCAGCTTGTCCTGACCGGACATCGCTCCCCAGACCTCACCCGGTCGTCCCAGGATCTGGCGCACCGCGGCATTCGGCTGTGGGTGCGGGTACGAGCTGAACTTCTCGGTGCGCGGATCGAAGCGCACGATCGCGTTGGCGCCGAAGTCGGTGAGCCACACGATGTCCTGGTCGTCGACGAACACGGCGTAGGTCATCGGATCGGTGCCGGGCAATTTCCACTGCTTCCACGAGCGCGTCGACGGCTCGTACCGGCTGACCTGTCCTGAATTCCATTCACTGACCCAGATCTGACCTTTCGAATCCGACCAGACGCGACGCGCGCCCTGACGCGCGGTCGGCGGATCGATCGGCGTCGCCACCGATTCCCGCACGTCGACCGACGCGATGTGACTGCCGGCGAGCGAGGCGTAGAAGATCGCGCCATCCGGTGTCGCGGTGATGCCGTACGGACCAGCGCCGCGTGGCGACTCCATGACCTTCAGTTCGCCGCTCTTCGGATCGAGGCGACCGTAGTAACCGCGCTGCCCGGTGAACCACACGATCCCCGAACGGTCGAAGGCCGCGGTGTTCAGATTCACGTTCGGGCCGGGGAGCCTCCAGACCTTCACCTCGCTCGACGTCGGATCGACGCGGACCATCGCGTTGAGTCCGCTGTCGGTGATCCAGGGCGCGCCGTCGGGGCCCACGATCACCCCGTGCGGCGACGATCCGCTGCCGAGCCTGACCATTCGCGTCGCGCCGGTCTTCGGATCGAGGTACCCGAGCTCGCCCGTGGACTGCGCGGTGTACCAGACGCCGCCGTCGGCCGCGGGCGCGACGTCGTGTGGATGCTGGCCGCGTCCGACCGGGAACTCGACGAGCTTCACCGCCGCGATATCCGGTGTCGCGGCAGCCGTTGCGACTGCGGTCGCCGCGGGCGTGCCGGCCGCGCTGGCGGGCGGGGTGGCGGTGACGGGGCTGGGTGTGGTCGTCTGCTGGACCGCGCGGTCCGCGGGCGCGGCGCAGGCCATCGCGACGAACCCGGCGATCAGCGCGGCGAGGGGTCTCACTTGTCGATGGATACGCTCCGCAGCCGCAGCGAGTTCGATACGACGGTCACCGACGAAACGGCCATGGCCGCCGCGGCGAGCACCGGGGAGAGCAGCCAGCCGGTGAACGGGTAGAGCGCGCCGGCGGCGAGCGGGATGAGCGCGACGTTGTAGAAGAACGCCCAGAAGAGGTTCTGCCGGATCGTCGCGACCGTCCGGCGCGCCAGACGCAGCGCGCGCGGAACGCCACGCGGGTCGCCGCCGATGAGGACGATCTCCGCGGCCGCGATCGCGACATCTGTGCCCGTGCCGATCGCGATGCCGAGATCCGCGCGCGCGAGCGCGGGAGCGTCGTTGACGCCGTCGCCGACCATCGCAACGCGGTGTCCCTGTTGCTGCAGCTCGGCAACGATCTGCGCTTTCGCCTCGGGCCGCACCTCGGCGCGGACGTCGTCGATGCCGAGCTGCTTCGCGATCGCGTCGACCGTGAGGCGCGAGTCGCCGGAGACGAGCAGCGTGCGCGCGCCGAGCGCCTTGATGTCCTTGATCGCGTCGGCCGCCGCGGCCTTCGGCACGTCCGCGACCGCGAGGACGGCACCCGGTTGACCATCGATCGTCGCGACGAGGGTCGTGCGGCCCTGACTCTGGTGGTGCGAAAGCATGCCGTCGCCGAGGCCGGCGAAGCCATGAGCGCGTGCGAGCGCGGCCTTGCCGATCCAGATGTCGTGGCCATCGACGACGGCGTGGACGCCGCTGCCGGCAAGCGCCTCGAAGGACGATGGCTCGGTGAGCTCGATGCCCTTCCCGCGCGCGTGCTCGACCACGGCGGCGGCCAGGGGATGCTCTGACCGCAGCTCGGCGCTCGCGATGAGTCGCAGCGCCTCGTTCTCACCGATGTCCGCGCAGGTGACCCAGTCCACGACCTCGGGCCGGCCGACCGTGAGCGTGCCGGTCTTGTCGAACGCGACGACGTCGATCTTCTGCGCCATCTCGAGCGCCTGCGCGTTCTTGATCAGGATGCCGCGCGTCGCGCCCCGTCCGGTGCCGACCATGATCGCGGTGGGTGTCGCGAGGCCGAGCGCGCAGGGGCAGGCGATGATGAGGACCGCGATGAACGCGGTCACCGCATAGGCAAAGTGCGGCTCGGGACCGAAGATCCACCACGCGATGGCCGTGAGGGTCGCGACCGCGAACACGATGGGTACGAAGATCGATGCGACGCGGTCGACGAGCCGCTGGATCGGCGCCTTCGAGCCCTGCGCCTCCTCAACGAGACGCACGATCTGCGCGAGTGCGGTGTCGGCTCCCACGCGCGTCGCGCGGAAGCGCAGCGTTCCGCTGGTGTTCAGCGTGCCTCCCGCCACTTCATCGCCCGCGCTCTTCTCCACCGGGACCGATTCGCCGGTGAGCATCGACTCGTCGACGGCAGAGTCGCCGGCGATCACCAGCCCGTCGGTCGCGATCGTCTCGCCCGGACGCACGATGACGACATCACCGACCTGCAGCTGGTCGACCGGCACGTCCTCTTCCACACCGCCGGGACGGCGCACGCGCGCTGACTTCGCGCCGAGCGCGAGCAGGCCACGGATCGCATCGGACGTGTGCGCACGAGCGCGCGCCTCGAGGTAGCGGCCGACGAGGACGAGCGCGACGATCACCGACGCGGTCTCGTAGTAGAGGTACTGATGCGGCTCGAGGCCGGCATCGAAGAACAGCGACTGCAGGAACGTCGCGACGACGGAGATGCCGTACGCGGCGGTCGTGCCGACGACGATGAGCGTGTTCATGTTCACCTGGCGATGGCGCGCCGCGCCCCAGGCGTTCACGTAGAACGGCGCCGCGGCCCAGAGCTGTACCGGCGTCGCGAGGGCGAACATGAGGTACGCGCGCCACTGCTCGTGCTCGATCCCGCTGATCACGAGATCCGCCATCGACACGATCATCGTCAGCGCGCCGAGCACGGCCGCGACGATGAGACGGAGGCGCAGGGAGGCCAGCTGTGCGCGCCGGGCCTCACGCTCCTGGACCTCGACCGCGGCGCGCTCCTTCTGGTCTCCGCTGAGCGCGAGCGCGCCATAGCCCGCGCGCTCGACGGCACGCAGCAGCGCCGGAAAGTCCGCGCGCGTCGGATCGAGCTCCACGCTCGCGCGCTCCGTCGCGAGATTGACGGCGGCGTTTTTGACGCCGCTCACCCCACGCAGAGCGGATTCGACGTTCGCGACGCAGGAGGCGCAGGTCATTCCGGTGATGGCGAGGTCCCGCCGGTCGAGCGTGGCAACCCCCTCCCCAGGGGGGTGGGTAGTGGTGGTCATACGACAAGTCTAAAGGTGGCTGTGCCTGCCTAGAGCATCGCCCCGCAGCGCGGGCAGCGACCCGCGCGCTCGGAGGCACTGGTGCCGCAGGAGCGGCACAGGAGCATCCCGGTCGCGTCTGTGTGCGTCGTACGGCGGCTCTCGTGCTCGAACGCGGCATCCCAGCGCCGGCGGGCGCGGATGTCGTCCCGCCGGCTACCGCCGCCGGCCAGCATGCCGAGGACGGCGACGCCGATCACCAGCAGGCCGAACCAGACCGCGTCCATCAGCGGTCACCCCCGCTCGCACGCAGCGAGCGGGCGATGGCGCGGATCAGCTCGACGTCGCCGAGACCGGGGTCGACGTCGCGCGCGTACGGACGCAGGCGCTCCGCGAGCTGCCCGGCGAGGCGCGCGCGGTGGTCCGGCGCGAGCTTGGCCTCGCGCGCGACGAACTCGCGCACCAGGCGCTGGGCCTCACCGGGCAGGACCCGGGTCTCGACGTGGGCGCCGGCGCCCAGGGGCGTGACCGTGCGGAGCGAGAAGTAGTCGAGCTGCGGCCGCGGCGCGCGGACCACGAAGGTGCCCGCCGCCAGATCGCCCAGGCGCTGCGACCGCGAGGACACCACGATCGCCAGCAGGCCGAATCCGTAGAACCCCGGGAGGAAGTCGACCATGCGGAGGAGGTTGCGGACCAGGACCGCGGTGAAGCCCGCCGGCGCGCCATCCTCGGCGATCACGCGCAGTCCGAAGATGCGCTTGCCGATCGTCTGTCCGTTCCCGAGCCACTCCAGCAGGATGAAATAGCTCCATGCGACGGCGAAGGTGAGGAGCACCCCGATCCCGAAGTACGGCGACGCCGACTCGAATCCGACCGCGTCCGCAAGCGTGCTGAACAGGAATAACGCGCCGACGAAGATGAGCGTGGCGAGGATGAAGTCGACGAGCGCGGCGAACCCGCGATTCCCTCCTCCCGCCAGGTCGTAGCGGAGGACGACGTGATCGGCGGTCTCGACCTCGAGCCGCCCAAGCGAGACGGCCATAGCCACATGGTACGTTCGGTGCCTGACGATCGATCGGTTCGTGGAAGACCGGCGGGCGCGCTGGGCGCGCCTGGGGCAGCTCGTCAACGCGGCGCGCGGGCGGGTCGATCGGCTCAGTGCCGACGACGTCGTCGAGCTCGGGCGCCTCTACCGCGTGACGACCAGCGATCTCGCGATCGCTCGACGCGACTTCGCCCGCGACGTCGCGACCGAACGCCTCAACGACCTCGTCGCCGCCGCGCACGCTCTCGTCTACAGCGAGGCGCCGACGAGCGGACGGCGCCTGCGGCGATTCGTGCTGCGCGAGCTGCCCGCGATCGTGCGGGCGAATCTGCCGTGGACGGGCGCGGCGTTCGCGATCTTCGTCGCGTTCGCGCTCGGGATGTATCTCGTCGGCCTGCTCCTCCCCGATGTCGCCGCGAACGCGCTGCCCGAAGAGACGCGGCAGCAGCTCGCCGAGCGGAACCTGTGGACCGACATCCCGGAAGGCTTCCGGCCGATCGCGGGCCCGCTGATCATCGTGAACAACGTCCGGGTCGCGGTCGTCCTGTTCGCGGGCGGGCTCACCGCGGGCGCGCTCACGATCTACGCGCTCGCGGCGAACGGCGCGATGCTCGGCACGATCTTCGCGGTGGTGCAGGGCTACGGACTCGGCGGCGGCCTGCTCGCGTTCATCGCGGGGCACGGCGTGCTCGAGCTCTCGGCGATCTTCCTTTCCGGCGGCGCGGGGCTGCGCCTGGCGTGGGCGATCCTCCGTCCCGGCGAGCGCTCGCGTCGTGACGCGCTTCGTCTCGGCGGCGCTCAGGCGTCGCGCGTGATGCTGCTGGTCATCCCGGTGCTTGGGATCGCCGGGTTGATCGAGGGCTTCCTGTCGCCAAGCGGCGCGAGCGAAGCGGTGAAGGCCGGCGTCGGCATCATCACCGGCACGATGCTCTGGGGTTACGTTCTGCTGGTGGGTCGGCGTGGGCAGGTCGCGGCCACATGAGGGCGGACGCCCTGCGGATGGCGGTACGCGTCTCGCCCACTGAGCTGCGCGCTGCGACCGCGGCGCTCGCTCCCGCCGAGCGCGCCGAGATGGCCGTGCCGTCGTACTCGCACTGGAATCCGCTCATCCGCTGGCTCTTCTGGTGGCGGCTCGATGCCGCGGTCCGGCTCGCGGGTCTGACACCAGGCATGGCCGTCCTCGACTACGGCACGGGCTCGGGGATCCTCCTCCCGACCCTGGGCTCGGTGGCGAAGCGGATCGTCGCGACGGACATCGAGCTCGCGCCAAGCCGCGCTACCGCCGCGGCGCGCTCCATCGCGGTCGAGTTCGTCGAGCTGCCGGACTTCCGGCTATGGAGCGCGGCAAATCACGGGGCTCTCGACTGCATCTTCGCTCTGGATGTCCTGGAGCATGTCGAGAGCGACGAGCTGCGCGATCTCAGTACGAGCTTCCGGTCGTTGCTGCGCCCCGGCGGGCGGTTCATCGTGAGCGGTCCCACCGAGTCGGCCGCATACAAGGTGGGGCGCGCGGTCGCGGGCTTCAAGAACGAGTATCACCACCGCAACATCTTCGACATCGATCGCGCTCTCCTCGCGGACTGGCGGGTGACATCGCGCACGTTCATCCCGCGCTTTCCGTTGCCGCGCGCGTTCGTGATCACGCGCTACGAGTGAACCGCACGGGCGCGTCAGTACCGGCGCGTCCGCGGGCTGTTCTGGATGTCGAGCACCAGAGCCTGCAGCAACAGCTGAAAGCCGAGGATGAGCGGGACGACCGCGACGATGACCGTGCC
>Ga0075429_100001756_pt1 | contig 17958 bp, 11 predicted proteins | sample RhiMetdeltSRZDD3_FD_75295 | JGI IMG/M metagenome (GOLD analysis project Ga0075429, IMG submission 75295) | Populus rhizosphere microbial communities from Tennessee, USA - Rhizosphere MetaG P. deltoides SRZDD3 | ecosystem: Host-associated > Plants > Roots > Rhizosphere > Soil | place: USA... | reverse complement strand
GATCTGTCCGTGAAGGTGCGCGAGACCGTGTGCAGTGGCTTGAATGCGCTGCTCGCGGATGCCGCGGATCTGTCGATGCAGGCCAAGCAGGCGCACTGGGCGTTGCGCGGCCCCGACTTCATCGCGCTCCACAAACTGTTCGACGAGGTCTACGAGCACGCCGGCGATTGGGCGGATTCGATCGCCGAGCGCGTCGCCTCGCTGGGCGGGCAGCCCAAGGGCACGCTGCAGATGGCGGCGAAGAACACGCGGCTTGACGAGTACCCGGTGGACCTCGTGCCGGACCGCGAACATGTGGCGCGTTTCGCGATGTCGCTCGGCAAGTTCGGCGCGTTCGTGCGAGCCGCGATCGACGAGTTCGCGCGCGCGGGCGATGCCACCAGCTCGGACCTGGTCACCGAGATCTCGCGCCAGGTGGACAAGGACCTGTGGTTCGTCGAGGCGCACCTGGGCTGAGCTGCCGCAGGCCCGCACGGGCGTGTGCCGCCCACCTGCCGGCCTCGGCCCATGGTCGCCGTTCGCGTTCGCCAGTGGGAGCCGCGCGAATTCCATTTTGGGCCCGGCGGCCGCGGTGGTAGGTGTCGGGGCATGAGACATGGCGTCGGCCAGGGACGGCACCCGGGCGCCTGCGACCGGGGCGTGTGATCGGAGGGTCCTTGAGACGGGCGATCACCCCGCTCCTGCTCGTGTGCCTTGCGGTGAGTCCACCTGCAGAGGCGGCGTCCTCACGACCGTTCACGCGCTTGCGAGCCACGGACGTGGACACGACGCGGCGGTTGGACATCAACGATCTCACGCTGTTCGTGGCGAACGATGGCATCCTGGGCTTCGATCGGAGCTCCAGTGGATCGGGACTGCTGTTCCCGCGCGGAGCTTCCAGCAGCGTGTTGTTCGCCTCGGGACTCTGGGTCGGGGCGCGCGTCTCCGGCGAGTTGCGCGTCACCGCCGCGCACTACGCTTCCGAGTACTCGCCGGGTGCCATGCTCGGCGGTGTCGCGGACGATCCCGCCAAGCCGGAGTATCGGGTGTGGAAGGTGTCGCGTTGGACCGGGAACCCGAGCGACACCGCGCACGTCCAGCGTTCGAGCGCGGAACTCGCCGCGGATCCCACGCTCGATCCGTTGCTCCATCACGGCTGGAGCGAGTACCTCGCGAACGCCGCGCCGCACGGCGCCCCCGTGCGCACGTGGCAGCTTCCCGTGGCCGGGGGCGGCACGGCGCCGGTGCCCGGGCCCGACGTGAGCGGCGACTACCTGATGTGGTCGGTGTTCAACGATGCGGACGCAGCTCGACACGTCCAAGAGCCCGGCTCCACGCGCCCGCTCGGCATCGAGGTGCGACAGAGCGTGTTCGGCTACGCGGGCACCGTCCCCGCCGGCCGATTGGCGTTCGTCCGGTGGCGCATCGTGAATCACGGCGCGCAGCCGCTCGATTCGCTGGTGGTGGCGATGTGGCTCGACGCGGACGTCGGCGGCTTCAGCGACGACTTCGTGGGCTGCGACACGACGCGGTCGCTGGGCTTCGCGTACAACGCCACACCCTCGGACGGGGTGTATCTGCAGAAGCCGCCCGCGCTCGGCGCGGACCTGCTGGACGAGTCGTTCGATGCCACACGCGGCCGCTCACTCGGCATGGATGCTTTCGCGGGCTTCAACAAGGGCCGCGACCCAATCACCGCCGCGGACACGTGGGCGCTCATGACCGGCGCACCGTGGGTGGACCGCCCGAGCGAGGCCGGACCGTTCGACTTCCCCGGCGACCCGGTCACGGCCTCCGGGAGCCTCGACCGCTTCCCGTCCGACCGGCGCATGCTCGTCGCGCGCCAGCACGGCACGCTCGTACCCGGCGACTCGGTGGACGTCACGCTCGTGCTGGTGGTCGGCCAGGGGGTGAACCGGCTGGATTCGGTGACCCAGTTGCGGTGCCTCGATGATCATGCGCAATCCCTGCGCGACCTGGGCTTCCCCTACCCACCCCCCGCCTCGCTGGCCTGCCCCGAGGGCCCGGTGGACTGCCCGCGCACACCGGACTGGTTTGCGGCGGCATGCGGCTCTGGCGAGCTGCGCCCGGGCCAGCTCGACTCGCTGGCGGTGGCGCTGGACCAACAGTCCGTGACGCTGGCCTGGGGAGCGCTCGCCCCCCGCGACTCGCTGTGCGCGGTCTTCGGCGATGCGCGCGATGCGCGCGCGCAGGCCAAGCGCGAGTACGCCGCGCTGCTCGCCAACACCAGCGGAGCGAACGCGCCGCTGCTTCCATCGGGCTCGCCGGCCATTCGCCTGGATCCGGGCACGCTCGTCTCGTGCACCGCGCTGCCTGCGCGCACCGTGGGAGAACTGATGGAGACCGCGCCGACGATCCGTGAGCTCGCGGCGGACTACGTCAATGAGGACCCCTTGAACCGGCGTCCAATCGTGGGTGTGGACTGGGGCGGCGAGGCGTTCGGGGGTGGGGCCGGGTTCGGCTACACGTTCATGGGCGGCACGCTCGATCCGGCGATCGTGTCCCCGGATTCCTTCCCTCACGTGGAGCTCCGGTTCTCGGGGACACAGAAGGCCTACCGGTTCCTCCGACTCGAGCGCGCCAGCGACGGGGGCGTCCCGCCGCAGGGCCGAGCCTACCTCTACCGCGGCTACGTGCAGGTCCCCTTCCAGTGCTGGAACACCGAGGACGGTGTCCAGTTCGAAGCCGTGTTCGTCGAGCGGTGCCTCACCGCGGACGACGGCACGATCCTGCCTCCCGCGCAGCAACCGGCGACGTTCGATTCGACCTGGGCACCCAACGCCACCGCCGGCGACGGCGGCCGCGAGTACCTGATGGTCGTACCGCGCGCCTACGCCGGCGTGCCGAAGCCCGAGATCGGTTACGACGGTTCGCTCACGGACCAATCCCAGCCCCTGCTCTACGCGCTCTGGTGCCAGCTTCGCGCGAACCTCGACCGCTTCGACCCCTTGGACCGGTTCGAGTTCCGCTATGCACTGCCTCCGAGCCCGGGAGCGGATGCGCGACTGCTCGTGCTCGAGAGCCGCTCGCTCGGCGACCCGGCCGTGCTCGCCGAGTACGAGTCCATCCGAGACTGCCTCGCCGTGTGGAATCGTGGCGATTGGCTCACGAACGCGTGTGACGAGGCCGCGCCGCAGCCGCCGGCACTGGTCTCTGTCTCTGCCGAACCGCAGCGAGTTCGACTCAGTTGGCAGATGCCGCCCGGCGAGCGCGAGGCCCTCCAGCGCCTGGGCCCGGACGCGGAGATTTGGCTGCCGCTGGCGACATTCGACGTGGGTGCGAACGGCCAGGTCGACTACGAAGATCTCGATGTGCGTCCGGGCGTGCGCTACGGCTACCGCCTGGGCCCGGCCGCGATCTTTACTCCGCCGTTCGTCGAGACATTCGTGAACGTGCCGCTCCCGTCCTCGCTCGCGCTCTCGACGATGTTCCCGAACCCCGGCGGCACGCAGCGGACCGTGCGCTTCACGCTGCGAAGTCACGAGCGTGCCACGCTCGAGATCCTGGACATCGCCGGCCGCAGCCACGTGAAACGCGATGTCTCCGCCCTTGGCCCCGGGAGCCACGTGATCACGATCGGCGACCGGCTGCCGCCCGGCATCTACCTGCTCCGGCTCCAGCAAGGCGGCGACGACGCGAACTCCAAGGCGGTCGTGATCCGCTGAGCGCGGGCGAGCGCGCTACTTCACCCACTCGGTCCACACCCTCGAATCGCCGCGTACCCGAATCCGGCGCCGCGATGCCCATGAGCATCCGCGGTGTCGTCGTCTGCCCGGCGCCGTTGGGGCCGAGCAAGCCGAGGGTCTCTCCTGGTCGCACCTCGAACGAGAGCGCATGCACGGCCTGCACGCTGCCGAACCGCTAGGCGATGCCGCTCACTTCCAGCTAGAAGTACGTCGTCAGGCTCAGCTTCAGGGCTGCACCTTCGACAGCATTGTTGAAGCGGTCCCGCGTGCGATTGCGCAGGTAGTCCAGCTTGAGCGAGGAGCCGCGCGTCGGGTGCAGGTTCACCCCCGCGGTGAGCTGAGTACTCGAATCCCCGTCCACGTCCCGATCCAGGTCAATCGCCTCGAATCGCGCACCGGCCGACAGGAACGCCTCGGGCATCCCGCGCAACCAGCCGTGGCCGAACGGCCGGGTGACGTCGATGAAGAACCCGGCCTGGCGGCTCGCGAACAGGCCGGTGAGCGCACTGGGGATCTCCACCGAGACCGCGGCCGCCTCGCCGTTCCAGTCCAGCCCCAGGACTGTCGTCCGTGCGTCGACGGCGAGCACGCGCACGGAGCGCCGCTCGTCCACATCGAGACCGTCCATGCGGAACACGTTGTAAGCCCCACCGTAGGCCGAGAGCCCCAGCTCGTGCCGCTCGCCCGGGTTCCACGCGATACGACTCACCATCGCGGGGGACGCATTCAGGTCTTCGGGATTCTGCGCACCGAGAGGCAGTCTCGTGCCGTCCGGGGAGTCGAGCAGCAGCCCGTCGTGATAGCCGTTGACCGCATACGCCTCGTACGTCGCGCGAGCCTCGCCGCCGAGCGGTACGACCCCGAACAGGCCGAAGCCCGGCATGGAGAGCGCGCTGCCCAGGACGTCGGTGGCGAGCAGGGGACGATCCACGAACGGGTTGCGCGGACCGTCGTGCGCCAGGTTGAAGCGACCGATCGGCACCAGCAACATGCCGCCACGCAGGTTGATCGCAGGGTGCAGCTCGAGGTCGATCTGCGCCAGCTCGAGCACGATCTCGCTGCCGCCGTCCTCGAACTCGACCTCTGCCCACACCTGCATGCGATTCCCCACGCGAGAGGAGGTGAGCAGGTTCCAGCGCTTGAGCAGGAACCCGGCCTCCTCGGTGACGCCGTCGGCGCGTTCCCACACGGCATCCGCCTCGATGTAGCCCCCGACCGCGATGCGGCCGAAGAGCCCCGTCAGGTACGGCTTGTCGTCGTACCCGCCCGGGACGAAGGGGCGCGCCTCGGTCGCGACCGAATCGACGGCCTGCGCCAATGCCCCTGATGCGGCGCCACACGACACGCTGAGCAAGCAGCCGAGCGCTGCCGCCCCGCGGGCGATCCCCCGTGCGCGGCGCGTCATCGGGACTCGACGAAGTCGAGCAGCGCGGAGCGGTCCGATTCGGGGAGCGCAAGGTAGGCGTCGCGTGCCGCCGCCGCCTCGCCGCCGTGGGCCGTGATCGCTTCCGCCACCGAGCGCGCCCGGCCGTCGTGCAACAGGAACATCTGTCCGTTCAAGAAGTCGCGCATCACGCGCAGGCCCCAGAGCGGCGTCGTGCGCCATTCGCGTCCATCCGCCTGGCCGTCCGGCCGACGGTCGGCGAGCCCGTCACCCATGTCGTGGAGCAGCAGGTCGGAGTAGAGCACCACGTCGCGGTTCGCGAGCGCCGGGATCCCCGCCGCACCGGTGCGGTAAGCGGGAACGTGACAGCCGGCGCAGCCCGCCGCGCCGAACACCACGCGGCCGCGCTCGCGGGCCGGCGTCTGTCCCCCGGGCGCGGGTGGTGCCAGCATGCGCAGGTAAGCCTCCACCGATCGCACGGCCGCGGCGGACAGCTCGGGATCCGCCACGCGGTCGGCCGCCTGTGTCGCGCTGCTCGCGAGTGGGTTCGAGTTCTCGACCGGAAGGAAGTCGGTCGTGATGCCGATGTCCTGGTGGTAGGCCGCCACCGTCTGCTCGAGGATCGAGGAGACTTGCGCCTTGCGGCTGAACCGGCCCAGCGCGGGAACTCCCGTGGGAAGGTGCGCGGCCATGAACTCGGGTGGCAGGACGTAGTTGGGTCGGCCCGAGATCCCGTCGCCATCGCTGTCGGCCGGATCGGCGTGGGCCAGCAGATCGGCCTCGGGGATCGCCTCGATCAGGCCCATGCCGAAGACCGGCGGCGGCAGCCGGAGGGACTGGTCCACGCCCGCGGGCACGGTCTCGGCGTGAGCCCCCGGGATGGCCTTGTCCTGCAACTGCGGGCCACCCAGGTGGAGGGCGGGGTCCGGTCCGAGGCTGAAGCGGGTGAGGCTGTTCTCCGGGCGGCCCCGCCCGTCCCCGCTGTGACACGAGGCGCACGAGACGTTGTTGAAGATCGGCCCCAGCCCCTGCGCGATCGAGAACGGCCGGGCGAACTGAGCGTCACCCTCGACGAATGCCGCACGGTCAGCAGCGGACAAGCCTTCGAGCGGCGAGTCGAACAGGTCCGCCGCTTCGGGTGCGGTGGTGAGCAGCTTGCTGCAGGCCACGAGGCCGAGCCCGCACACGGCCGCGGCCAGCACCCCCGCGGTCACTCGGCGCGTGCGCCAGGCCCCCATGCGCCGAGTCTTCGCTGCGCTTCCTATGGACCTGGTCAACACACACCTCCGCGGGTCTGGGACGACGGACATTAGTAACGCCTAACTGTGGATTTAGTCAAGGCTAAGACTGGCCGCGGGGCGTCCGCCTCGAGTGTCAGGTCGTCGAGGGCCCGGACGCTCGGCTCTGAGCAGTTGTCCCGAGAGCCGGGTTCGCGTAGAGTCGCGCCGACGTCGAGTGGCATTGCGTGCTCTCCCCGCACGCCGAGAAGCTCCGAGGCTTCCCCAGTCCGAGCGCTTCCCGGCCTTCTCCCCTCCCGCCATGCTCCGGTCCGCCAGGGCAGCAGGTCGCAACCTGAAGCCCTGAATCGACATCCTGGCACAGCGACATCCCCCGGAGGCGCTGCGGTTGCTCCATAACTGGCTCAGGGATCGAGCATGCCCACACATGGCCGTGGTGCTCGCCGGGCTGTTCTGCGCCCTGGCGGCGGCTCCCGCGTTCGCGCTCAACTCGATCGCGGTGGGCACACCTTCGCTGAATGCGCATTTCAATACAGTGCACCTGCGGATCCCGTACACGGGCGACGACAACCGTAACGCCACCGTGCTGGTGCGCTACAACCGCGGCAGGACGTTCTCGGCCTCGAGTGCGGATACGGCGGTGGTGCCGTACCGGGACGCGAAGCTGAGACGGTTCACCGGCGTCGCGCTCTGGCTCGACGCGAACACCGAGTACGTGTTCCGCGTGGACGTGACCGATCCCGATGGCGGCGGCACCACGCTCCTGCCGGCGTACCTGCGCACTCGCGCGAATCCGGGGCACGAGATCCCGCCCAACCGCGTGTTCGTGAGCCCCTCCGGCGACGACCGGAACCCGGGCACGCTCGCGGCCCCCAAGCGCACCATCATGGCCGGCGTGCTCTCGCTCACGCCCGGCGGGCAGGTGCGCGTGCTCCCGGGCATCTATTACGAGACCGCGTGGCTGCAACAGGATGGAACGCCCACCAACTACTACAGCATCGTCGGCCACGGGAACCCGGACTCGGTGATCATCGACGGCAGCCATCCTTCCCTGCTGCACACGCCGTGGTCGCGTTACGTGACCCCGACCGGGGTGCAGGTGAACCGCATCTTCTTCCGGATCCACAGCGACGCGTCTGCGGTGAAGAACATCGTGGCGGGTTGGGGACAGCGACTGCACACCCGGCGCACTCGCGCCGAACTCAGCAACTTCGCGGCCAATCCCACGCTCCCACCCCAGGGTTGGTGGCGGAACGGGGACACGCTGTTCGTCCGCCTGGAAGGCGGGGCCGACCCCAATCTCACCACCATGCATGTCGGCTTTCGTGACCACGGGCTGCGCATGACCGGACGGTACTGGCGCGCCGAGTCCCTGACCGTGCGGTTCACCAACGACAAGGGGTACTTCCTGGGCGCGTGGACCGACCCGGATTCGAACGCGAGTGGAGCCGTGATCCGGAACTGCCGCGGCTACTCGATCGGACTGCAGGGCATCTACGGCAACATCGACAACAACGACGTGCTCGTGGACTCCTGCAAGTTCGAGGATGGTCGCATCGACCGCTGGAGCTACTTCGCGAGCAAGGATCACTTCGAGGAGAACGCCACGGGATTGACGGCAGTCGGCCGCGGGTGGGTGATCCGCAACTCCACGTTCTCGGGCCACTCCAACGGCGTACAGGTGACGGGGCTGCTCTCTGACACGCTCACGAAGAACAGCGGTTCCGAGGCGGACATCCACGGCAATCACATCATACGGATGGCCGACGACGGCATCGAGAACGACCGCGGTCAGGGCGTGAACCAGGTCCTGTGGGGGAACTTCGTGAGCGAGTGCAACTTCGGACTCTCCCCCAACCCGATGTTCACCGGCCCGATCTACGTCGTCTACAACGTCTTCGACTCCAACGACGCTGCCGACGTGAAGTTCGGCGGCAACTCGACGGCCAGCATGTTCTTCTATCACAACACGATGACCAGCTCGAGTTGTCACTCGGCCGCGGACGATGTGGGCGGTACCTTCAAGAACGTGGTGTTCCGCAACAACCTGTTCGTGACGGCGAACGCGGTTCCCTGCTTCCGGTACCCGTTCATGGATGGCGGCGGCGGGCTGGACACGACGGTCACGAGCCTGGGCCCGATCTTCGATCACAACATGTGGTACGCGGGGAACCCGCAAGGCGAGTACCTGGAATGGCGGGGCATCGCACGAAAGTGGAACTACCTGCGGAACGTGCTGGGCTGGGAAGCACACGGTATCGTCGCGCAGCCCACGTTCATGGACAGCGCGGCGGACGACTTCCGCCCCACGCCCGGTTCGCCCCAGGTCGACCGAGGCACGCGGATCCTGGGCATCAACACGCGCAACAAGACGGGCCCGCTGCTCTACCAGGGCTTCCCGGACCTGGGGGGGAACGAGTGGGGACTGATCTCGGCGAACCAGCCCGCACTCCCCGTCGGTGGCCCGGGCCCCGAAGACCCGTTCGCGCCCGACGCACCCGGGCCGTCGTTCGCGCTGGGGCCGCCGCGGCCGAATCCGAGCCGAGCCGGCACCGTGCTGCGCTTGTCGCTTCCCACGAGTGCGCGCGTGGACGCCGACGTCTACGACCTCGGGGGCCGGCGCATCGCGAGCCTGGCGAGGGATTCGGTGTTCCGGCCGGGCGTGCACGAGCTGCGGTGGGAACGCCGGCGGACGGACGGTTCGCTGGCACCGCCGGGTGTCTACTTCGTCCGCGTCCTGAGCCCATTGGGCTCGGCGGTGCAACGCGTCGTGCTGCTGGACTGACCGGCGGTTCCCGGTCAGACCACCAGCATCGCGTCGCCGTACGAGTAGAAGCGGTAGCGCTCCCGCACAGCGTGCGCATAAGCTTCGCGCAGCCTCCCCTCGCCCGCGAGCGACGCCACCAGCAGCAGCAGCGTCGTGCGTGGCAGGTGGAAGTTGGTGAGCAGCGCATCCACGGCGCGGAACGTGTAAGGCGGCAGGATGTACTTGCGCGTCCAGCCGCTCGCGGGGGCGAACCGCCCGACGCTGGCGTCGGCCATGGACTCGAGCGCTCGCACCGTCGTGGTGCCCACGGCCACGATGCGTCCACCGCGTTCGCGTGCTTCGCGCAAGGTTGTCGCAGCCTCCGCGCCCACCTCGAACCACTCCTCCTCCATGGCGTGGTCGCGCGGGTCGTCCGCCGTGATCGGCCGGAACGTGCCCGGGCCCACGTGCAACGTGACGGAGGCGCGCTTCACGCCGGCCGCCTCGAGCGAGGCGAGCAGCGGCTCCGAGAAGTGGAGTCCCGCGGTCGGCGCGGCCACGGCACCCTCCACGCGCGCATACACCGTCTGGTAGCGCTCGGCGTCCTCGGGCGTGGGCGGCCGGTGGATGTAAGGCGGCAGCGGGATCTCGCCCTGCGCGCGGAGCACCGCATCGAGTGAGCCCTGGGCCACGCGCACGGTGCGCTCGCCCTGCTCGCCCGCGGCCACGACCTCCACCACCAGCGCACCATCCGGCGTGGTGAGCCGTGCGCCGGGCTGCGCGTGCTTCGCGGGCTTCGCGAGCACGCGCCAGGTCTCGACCCCATGCGTGGCGGGCCCGGGCCGGACGAACAGGCACTCGACCCTGCCGCCGGTCGGCCGCCGGAGCATCAGCCTGGCCGGACGCACGCGCGTCTCGTTCACCACCAGCACGTCGCCCGCGCGCAGCCACTGGCCGATGCCGGCGAAACGCGCGTCCGTGAGCCGGTCGGTGGCGCGCTCCACCACCAACAGGCGCGAGTCCTCGCGGCGCTCGGTGGGCCGCTGCGCGACCAGCTCATCGGGCAGCTTGTAGTCGAGCAGCTGCAGGAGTGCGATGGAGCCCGCCGCGTCGTTCGCGGTGGCGGCCTCTGGCTGCCGCGTGGCCTGGCGGCTGTCTCGCCCCGGTCCGCTCATGTGGCGAGCGCTCAGCCGAGCGGGAGTTCGGGCTGCTCGGGCGCCGCACTCTCGCCGCGCAACCGCGCCGGGAGCGCCAGCCCCAGATGCTCGTAGGCGAGCCGAGTGGCTTCGCGGCCACGTGCGGTCCTGCGGATGAAGCCCTCCTGCACGAGGAACGGCTCGTAGACGTCCTCGAGCGTGCCGGCATCCTCGCCGAGCACCACCGCCAGCGACTGCAGCCCGACCGGGCCGCCGTCGTAACGCTGGATCAGCGCCTCGAGCATGCGACGGTCCATCTCGTCGAGGCCGCGTTCGTCCACTTCCAGCAGTCGCAGGGCTTCGCGCGTGACCGGGAGCGTGACGGCACCGTCGGCGCGGATGAGCGCGAAGTCGCGCACGCGGCGCAGCAGCCGGTTCGCAACGCGCGGCGTTCCCCGTGAGCGGCGCGCGATCTCGAACGCGGCATCGTCGTCCACCGCCGTGCCGAGGATGCCGGCTGAGCGCTGGACGATGCGCAGCAGGTCGGGCGTGCCGTAGAAGTCCATGCGCAGCGTGAGTCCGAAGCGCGCGCGCATGGGTGCCGAGAGCAGCCCCGAGCGCGTGGTCGCCCCGACCAGGGTGAACGGGTCGAGCGTGAGCTTGAGGCTGCGCGCGCTGGGCCCGCGGTCGAGCATGATGTCGAGCGTGAAGTCCTCGAGGGCGGAGTAGAGGTACTCCTCGACCACCGGCGAGAGCCGGTGGATCTCGTCCACAAACAGGATCCCGCGCGGGCCCAGGTTCGTGAGCAGGCCGGCCAGGTCGCCAGGCCGCTCGATGACCGGGCCGCTCGTGTGCGTGATGTCCACGCCCAGCTCATGCGCCACGATGGTCGCGAGCGTGGTCTTGCCGAGCCCCGGGGGACCGTGGAACAGCACGTGGTCCATGGCCTCGCCGCGCTGGGCCGCCGCCGCGAGGAAGATGCCGAGCTGCTCTCGCACCTGGGGCTGGCCCACGAACTCGCCGAGCGAGACCGGCCGCAGCCGCTTCTCCTCGCGCATGTCCTCGGCGAACGGCGCCGGGTCGGCGAGCCGGGCCGGGTGCTCCTTCACGCCTCCCGGGGCGATCGGGGCCGTGCCGCCTCGCGTCGCCGGCTTGGCGCGCAGGAAGGCGCTTGCTTCTCCTTCGCGGCCACCGGCCGCGCCCTTCCCGCGGGGCGGCGTCACCGGGTCACCAGCGTCGGCCGCGCCAGCACCGCGAGCGCGCGCTTCACCAGGTCCTCGGCCGCCGCGTCGCCGGCGTCCTCCGAGACGCGCCGCACGGCCTCGGACGCCTGCGCCGGCGAGTAACCCAGCGTGACCAGCGCCGCGATGGCGTCCTCGAAGCGCTCGGACTTCTCGAGCAGCCGTGGTTTCCGGCCGCGCTTGCCGCCCTCGCCCGCCCCCGACTCGCCCGGGCCCGGAGGCCCCGGTACCAGCGTCGGAAGAAACGCCAGCTTGTCGCGCAGCTCCACCACCAGCCGCTCGGCCGTCTTGCGGCCCACGCCGTTCACGGCGGTGATCGCGGCGATGTTCTCGTCGCGCACCGCACGCGCGAACTGGGCCGGCGCCATGCCGGACAGCACGGCGATGGCGATGCGTGGCCCGACGCCATTCACGCCGATGAGCAGGTCGAACAGCCGCAGCTCGTCGCGCTCGGTGAACCCGAACAGCAGCTGCGCGTCCTCGCGCACGATGTGGCGCGTGTGCAGCCGCACCTCGTGCCCGGGCGCGGGCAGCGCGGCCCGCGTGGCCATGCTGATGTGCAGCTCGTAACCCACGCCCGCCGACTCGACGATGATGGTCCCGTCGCCGAGTTCCAGCAGCACGCCGCGCACGCTGGCGATCATGAGGTCACTCCGAGGTGTCGTGCCGCGAGCCCCGCCACCGCGCATCCTGCGCGAGGCCATGACGGGAACCCAGGAACTGAACCTACCGCAAGCCGGTGCTTCGCGCTCGGGCCGTGCCCGGCCCCGAGTGGGCGGGCGCCGGCACGGGTCAGCGACCGCTGCGTGACGTGGCCAGCATCGCCGCGAGGCGCTCGCCCGCCGGCGTGCGTCGCCTCGGCGCGTCGAACTTCGCGCGGCGCAGATGGCAGAGTGCGCCCGCCAGCGCGTCGGCCGCATCGGCCTGCGGGCGCTCGGCCAGACGCAGCTGCAGCTGGACCATGGCGGCCACCTGCTCCTTGGCCGCGCCGCCGCGACCGGTCACCGCCAGCTTGATCGCGCGCGGGGCGTACTCGGCCACCGGCAGGCCGCGCTCCACGGCGGCCACCAGTAGCGCGCCGCGGATCTGCCCCAGCACCAGCGTCGAACGCGCGAACTCGTGGTGGAATGCGGCCTCGACCACGACCACGTCGGGCGAGAAGCGCTCCATCACCAGGTCCACGTCGCGCACGATCGCATGCAGTCGCAGCGGCAACTCCAGGCGCGCGGACGGCGCCACGTGCCCGGCGCCGAGGCAGTGGAACTCCCGCCCCCGCCGTTCCACCACGCCCCAGCCGGTCTTGCGGCTGCCGGGGTCCAGTCCCAGTACGCGCATGTGGTCCGCTCTCTCCTTGAGCTCGATGCCTCGAGCCGGCCCGCCGCGTCCGCTGGGGACGTGGCGGTCCGTTCGCTGGTTCACGAGCCTCGCGCGTGACGCACGGGCACTCGCGTGCTTCCTTGCTATCCGTGCTGTGCTGCGGAGGCCTCGCGTTCGGCCTTGGCCGCCGCGATCACCTTGTCTGCCAGTTCGCGCGGCACTTCCTCGTAGTGCGAGATCCGCGCCTGGTACAGCCCGCGGCCCTGGGTGATCGCGCGCAGGTGCGTCGCGTACTTGTACGTCTCCGCCATGGGCACCTTCGCCTTCACCACCTGGTAATGCCCGTCGCTCTCGGTGCCGAGGATCTTGCCGCGCTTGCTCGAGAGGTCCCCCATCACGTCACCCAGGAACTCCTCGGGCACGCGCACCTCCAGGTCGGAGTAGGGCTCCAACAGCACCGGGATCGCCTTCAGGATGCACTCGTGGAAGCAGCTCTCGCCCGCGATCTTGAACGCCATCTCGGAGCTGTCCACGTCGTGGTACTTGCCGAAGAACACCGTGGTCTTCACGTCCACCACCGGGTAGCCGGCCAGCGGGCCGCGTTCCATGCCGGCGATCACGCCCTTCTCGACCGCGGGGATGTACTGGTTCGGGATCACGCCGCCCTTCACCTCGTCCACGAACTCGAACTGCCCGCCGCGCGGCAGCGGTGCCACCTTCAGGTGCACCTCGCCGAACTGGCCGCGCCCGCCGGTCTGCTTCTTGTGGCGGTACTCGCCCTCGGCCCTGCCCTTGATGGTCTCGCGGTACGGCACGTGCGGCTTGGTGAGCACGACGTCGACGCCGAACCGTTTCTTCATGCGCTCCACGAGGATCTCGAGGTGCAGGTCGCCCATGCCCTGCACGATGGACTCCTTCGTGCTCTCCTCGAAGTGCCGGGACAGCGTCGGGTCCTCCTCATGCAGGCGCGAGAGCCCGACGGCCATCTTCTCCTCGTCGCCCTTGTTCTTCGCCCGGATGCACTCCGCGGCGACCGGCAGCGGGAAGTCGGGCGGCGCCAGTTTCACCGCGCGCGGCTTGTCGGCGAGCGTGTCGCCCGTGTGCGTCTCGCGCAGCTTCACGGCGGCGACGATGTCGCCGGCGGCCGACCCCCTGCAGTCCGAGCGGTCCTTCCCGCACAGGTGGTACAGCGTGCCGAGCTTCTCGGAGCGGTTGCGCGTCGTGTTCAGGAGCTCCTTGCCGGGCTCGACGTGACCCGACCAGACGCGGATCAGCGACAGCTCGCCGAGGTGAGCCTCGGCCAGGGTCTTGAACACGGTCGCCGCCACGGGTGCCTTGGTGTCGGGCCGGATCTCGATGCCCTGCGCGCCGTTCTCCGCGAGCGCGTGCTGCGGGTGCACGTCGACCGGGCTCGGCAGCACGTCCACGACCTCCTCGAGCACTTCCTTCACGCCCAGGTTGAACGCCGCCGAGCAGCAGAACACCGGCGCCAGGTCGCACTGGACGACGCGTTCGCACAGGCCGCGGCGGATCTCCTCCACCGTCAGGTCGCCGGTCGCGAGGAACTTCTCCATCAGCTGCTCGTCGCCCGTCGCGGCCTCTTCGAGCAGCGTGGCGCGCGCCTTGGCGACGGCGTCCTGCATGTCGGGCGGGATCGGCACCTCGGTGCTCTTCTCGTCGGCGCCCTTGCCGGCGAACGTCCACGCCTTGTTCTCGATCAGGTCCACGACACCGTGGAACTTCTCCGCCTCACCGATCGGCAACTGCGCGGGCACGGCGTTCAAGCCGAGGCGGTCGTGGCAGCTCTTCACGGCCGCGGTGAAGTTCGCGTGTTCCTTGTCCATCATGTTCACGACGACGAGCAGCGGGCTCTTCTCCTGCTTGAGCACCTCCCACACGACCTCGGTGCCGACTTCGACGCCGGCGGCGGCGCGCAGCACCAGGATCGCGGAGTCGGCCACGCGCAGGGCGCTGTACACGTCGCCCACGAAGTCGGCGTAGCCGGGGGTGTCGAGGAGGTTGATCTTGTGGCCCTGGAACTCGAATTGCGCGAGCCCCAAGTCGATCGTCATCTGCCGGGAGATCTCCTCGGGGCTGTGGTCCAGCATCGTGCTGCCGTCCGATACCTTGCCGATGCGGTTCGTCGCTTTCGCCTGGAAGAGCATCGCTTCCGCGATGCTCGTTTTACCCACGCCGTGGTGGGCCACCAGGGCGACGTTACGGATGTTGCCGGTTGCGAACTCCTTCACGCTGCACCTCCCATGTGGGGGGCTCGGGTGCCTGCGTCGGGTCGTGGAGTCGGAACACGCGGCCCGGCGTAACTCAAAGCAATGCCTAAAGCTAGCACCGCGATTTCGCGTGGGTCAAGAGATGGTGGAGCGGCCATGCCGCCGGGCTCTCGACCGCTGCCCCGCGCCGGTGGACGCGGTGCCTTCGGGCGACTCGCACCGGCGGCTTGTGCAGCGGCCGTCAAGATCGGGCCCCGGCGCCGCGGTCGCTCGTGTCGAGGTTGACCACGCCTCCCGCCGACTCTAATTTCATGTGGTTTGACTTGCCGGGCTCATCCCCCTCGGCACCTTGCCCACCCTGAAAGGAGCACATGATGTCGCTTCGCCCGTCTTTCCGCGCCGCCGCCCTGGCGCTCTCCGCGGTCGCCGTTGCCGCCGCTGCCTACGCCGCCGCGCCTGCGCCGGCCGCCAAGCCCGCTGCTGCCGCCACCCTGGCTGCCCCGGCCGGTGTCACCAAGGGTGACGCCACCAAGGGCGCCGCCAAGTACAAGGTGATGTGCGTCGCCTGCCACAAGGCCGACGGCTCGGGCGGATTCAAGAGCACGGGCAACCCGACGCCCAACTGGACGCTCAAGAAGACGTGGGATGCGACGCGCACGGAGGGCTTCCTCCGCAACTGCATCGTGAACGGCAACACCAAGTCGGGGATGGTCGCCTGGGGCAAGACCGGCGCGCTCAAGCCGCAGGAAGTCGAGGACATGATCGCGTTCGTCATGACGCACAAGGCGAAGGCCAAGTAACGGCTCGACTGCGTTTCACCAAGGCTTCCCAGCACGAAGCGCGCTCCGCGAGGGGCGCGCTTCGTGTTTGCGGCGGCGGGCCGCGCTCGCTAGCCGCGCAGGCGGGACGCTCGCGGGCGCGCCATGGGCCCGGGAGCTGCCCGCGTCACTGGATGTCGATCGTGTACGGCATCAGCGCGAGCGTCGCACCCGCGCGCATGCCGGCGATCTGGTAGACGCGCGCCAACGCCTCGAGCGCGGGCACACGCGTCTCCTGCCCCTTGCCCTCGTCGAACAGGCCGCCGAGCCAGCGCTGGACGAGCGTGCGCTTGGGCCGCGGGTAGAGATCGACCACGATGTCGGCGTCCTTGTCGATCCCGGCCTTGGACCTGGCGATGCCGAACGCCTCCTCCAGCCCGCCCAGGCTGTCCACCAGGCCGAACTCGCGCGCGCGCACCCCGGACCACACACGGCCCTGTCCCACCGAGTCCACGGCGCCGGCGCTCATCGCGCGGCCCTCGGAGACACGGGAGACGAACACGCGATAAAACTGCTCCAGGTTGCGCTGGTAGAGCGCACGCTCCTCGTCATCGAAGTCCCGGTACGGCGACCACATGTCGGCGTGCCGTCCGCGCTTCACGGTCTCGACGTTCAGGCCGAGCTTCTGGTAGAGCCCGAGCACGTTGAGCTTGCCGCCGAACACGCCGATCGAGCCGGTGATGGTGGCCGGGCTCGCGACCACGGCGTCACCGGCGCAGGCGAGGTAGTAGCCACCCGAGGCGGCCAGGTCGCCCATGCTCACGATCACGGGCTTCACGCGACGCAGGCGGCGCAACTCCTGCCACACGGCGTCCGAAGCGTCGCCCGAACCGCCGGGGCTGTCGATGCGCAGCACGACCGCGCGGATCTGCTTGAGCTCGCGGATCTCCTGGAGCGATTCGACCAGCGTGCGATCTCCCACCGAGCGGTTGCCGCCGAACGGGCCCTCGCGGCTCCTGCCGTCCACGATGTCGCCCTCGGCCACGACCAACGCGATGTGCTCGCCGGTGGCAAGGCCGCCCTCTTCGAGGTAGTGCGTGATCGACACGGTGCCGAGCTTCTCGCCGTCGGCGTGCGCCGCCAGCGAGTCCACGTCCGAGAGCGCCAGCAGCGTGTCCACCAGTCCCAGCTCGTGCGCAGCACTCGCGGCGTAGGGGCCGCCGTCGATGAGCGAGCGCATCCGCTCGGCCGGCACGTCGCGCGCCAGGGCAAGCGTGCGGACCAGCGTCTCGTACTGATCGTCGAGCAGGGCCTCCATGGCCTCGCGCGCCTCGGGCGAGAGCTGGTCGCGCGTGAACGTCTCGACGGCGGACTTGTAGCGGCCCACGTGCTGGAAGTTGGGACGCACGTCGAGCTTCTGGTACGTGCCATGCAGGAACAGCGCCGAGGCGGAAAGGCCGTCCAACTGCAGCGTCGAGACGTGGGGCATGGCGAGCACCCCGGCGGCCGAGGCGAGCAGGTACTCCTTCTCGCCGCCTCCGCTCAGCGTCGCGTAGACGGGCTTGCCGCTGTCGCGGAACGCGCGCACGGCGTCGCTCATCTCGTGGACGCGGGCCCAGCCCCAGTCCAGGCCGTCCACGTGCAGCACGAGTGCCGCCACGTCGTGGTCCTCGGCGGCGTTGCGCACGGAGAACAGCAGCTCGTGGAACGTCGGGCGCTCGCGGCGGAGGAAGTCGAAGCTCGAACCCGGCGGCGGAGGGCCCTCGTCCACCTGGGAGGGCACGTCGAACACCAGCACGCGAGGGCCCGTGGCCACCCGCATCGGGTGCCGCACGCGTAACGCCAGGTTGAGCGCGGCGGCCCCGAGCGTGATGAACAGGAGCGTGTAGACGATCGCGCGACGGCGAGACGGCATGGGGGCTCTCCAGTCAGGGGCAGGGGAAGCTGCCGGCAGCATGCCACAGCGTGCACCGCTCGGCACCCGAGCGGCCGTGCCCGCTCGGGTGCTCTCCCGATGCGGCGGGGTTCAGCGCGGCTTTTGAGACACCACCCGAGGGTCGAGAGCGCGTCAGAACCTGCGCCGCAGGTCCACGGCGAAGTAGAGTCCGCTCGCGTCCTGGGAGGGATCCTCGTGCCGCTCGTAGCGGCCACTCCCCGACAGGCGCAGTCGAAGGAGCGCGGGCAGGCCGAAGTCGGTGTAGACATCCGCCGACGCGAACAGGTA
>Ga0075429_100001753_pt1 | contig 17970 bp, 9 predicted proteins | sample RhiMetdeltSRZDD3_FD_75295 | JGI IMG/M metagenome (GOLD analysis project Ga0075429, IMG submission 75295) | Populus rhizosphere microbial communities from Tennessee, USA - Rhizosphere MetaG P. deltoides SRZDD3 | ecosystem: Host-associated > Plants > Roots > Rhizosphere > Soil | place: USA... | reverse complement strand
TTGCAGGGAGGCGCGCCTCATTGTGGGCGCATGGGGCCTGGCGAGGAAGGCCGGGGGGCATGGGAATAGGACGTCGTAACCGAACGGTCTTCATCGGCCTGGGAGCCGCGGTGCTGCTTGCGGTGTGCGCCTGGGTCGCCGGCGCGCAGATCAAGTCCCCGGCGCAGATCGCCGCGGAGACCGCTGCGCCCGACCCCTCTTCGATCACCGTGCCGGTCGAGCGGCGGGTGCTCTCCAGCGAGGTGATCGTGCGTGGCACCGTCCGCTACGGCTCGCCTCAGCCGGTCGTGCTCGCCACCTCGACGCTGAAGCAGAACAGCGCCGCGAGCGGCGGCACCGACATCGTGACCACGCGCCCGCGCCGCGGTGCGCGAGTCGGGGAGGGCAGCCTGGCGATGTCCGTCTCCGGGCGACCCGTCTTCGTGCTGCGCGGGGGCCAGCCATCCCACCGTGACATCCAGCCGGGCAGCCGCGGCCAGGACGTGCGCCAGCTCGAGACCGCCCTGGCCCGCATGGGCTTCGCGCCCGGCAGGGTCGACGGCCGCTACGACGGCGCCACCGGGTCGGCCGTCGCGCGCTGGTACGAGCGCGCCGGATGGACGCCATTTGGCGCGACGGACACGCAGCTCGACCAGCTGCGCGCGGCGCGGGCCGCGGCGTCCGCCGCGCGTGACGCCTACCTGCAGTCGCAGATCACGGCCCGGGGCGCGACCCCGGCCGAGATCGCGCAGGCCCGCATCGACCTTCAGACCGCGCGCGACGCCGTGGTAACAGCCGAGCACGACCTTTCGTCGCAGGCCCGCTCGGTGGCACTGGCGCTCGCCAACGAGCGGCGCGACAACGCGCTGGCGGCCGCAGACACCGCTCTCAAGCGCGCAGCGGTGAACAAGGCCCTCGACGCACAGGTGGAGGCCCAGCGCAACCTCGCGACGGCTCCGCCGGACACCACGCCCGCCGAGCTCGCCGCGCTCCAGTCCGCGGTCCGCGCGGCGACCGACGACGTCGCGGTCGCCCAGGCCGACCTCAGCGCATCCGCCTCGTCCACGCGCGCCACGCGCGCGGCCGGCCGGGACGCCGTGGCGAAGGCCAGGGCGGATCGCCGCCGGGCCGAGCGGGCGCTCCCGAATGCGCGCCGCCAGGTACGGCTGGCGACTCAGCGCCTGCGCATCATGAAGAACCCGGCGAACAACGACCTTCACCGCCTCGTGATCCAGGCCGCGGGCCAGGAGGCGCGCAGCACCCAGCGGGAGGTCTCGCGACTCGCTCGCAGGATCGGCGTGTCCGTCCCGGCCGACGAGGTGCTCTTCTTCAACACGCTTCCGCTGCGCGTCGACTCGGTGCGGGTCCGGCGCGGCGACCCTGTTTCCGGCCGGGTCATGACCGTCAGCAACTCTCGCCTTGCGATCGACTCGTCGCTGTCGCTCGCCGACGCCAAGCTGGTGCGGCCGGGAGCGCGAGTCACGATCGAGGAGCCCGACCTCGGGATCAAGACCACCGGGGTAGTGAGCCAGGTGGCCGACAGCCCGGGCACGCACAAGGTCGAGCAGGGGCGCGTCTACGTGGCGATCACGCCGCGCAGCGCCCCCGCCCAGCTGGTCGGTGCATCTGTGAAGCTGACAATCGCCGTCAAGAGCACCGATGAAGCGGTGCTGTCGGTGCCGATCACCGCGCTGACCGTCGGGGCCGACGGCAACTCGCGCGTGCAGGTGCAGCGCCGCGGCGGGGGCAGCGAGTACGTCTCGGTCGATCCGGGCCTCGCGGCTCAGGGCCTCGTCGAGATCAAGCCCGTGCGCGGTGCGCTGAACGCCGGCGACCTCGTGATCGTCGGCAAGCGCGACGGCACGGCCGGCTCAGGCGCCCCGCCCGCGTCGAACGCGGGCAACGGCGCGACGGGCGGCTCCGGCTCCACAGGGTCTACGGGCTCCACCGGGTCCACCGGCTCCAATGGCTCCAACGGCTCCAGGGGTGCGACCGGCGCGACCGGCTCGACGGGCGGCTCGCAGCGCTCCGGCGCCACCGGCGGCACGTCGCCGGGCTCCTCGGGCGCGACCCCCTAGCCCATCGTCCATGGTGGCCGAGCCTTCTCCCGAGACCGGCACGCTCTCGCAGCACGTTCATGCGCCCGCCGCGCCGTGGGAGTCGTCAGGCGTGCCCGCCGCCGAGACGAACGGCAAGCAGCCGGTGGTCGAGCTGCGCGGCGTGCGGCGCGTGTTCGGCAGCGAGCCGCCCGTGGAGGCGCTGCGCGGGATAGACCTGACCGTGTTCAAGGGCGACTGGCTGGCGATCGTCGGCCCCTCCGGGTCCGGCAAGTCGACGCTGCTCAACATCCTCGGATGCCTCGACCGCCCGACGGAGGGAACCTTGCTGATCGACGGGATCGACGCGGCCGGCCTCAGCGACGAGCAGCGCGCCTCGGTGCGGGCCCGGCGGATCGGCTTCGTGTTCCAGACCTTCCACCTGCTCGGCCACCACACCGCAATGCAGAACGTGATGCTGGCCGACGTCTACGGCGGCGGTGTCCGGGAAGGGCGCGAGGAGCGCGCGAAGGCGGCGCTCGAGCGGGTTGGCATGGGCCACCGCCTCGACTCGCTTCCCACCAAGCTCTCCGGCGGCGAGCAGCAGCGCGTCGCAATCGCCAGAGCCCTCTTCGGGTCGCCTGCGTTGCTCCTGTGCGACGAGCCCACGGGGAACCTGGACACGGCGAACACGAAGTCGGTGCTGGAGCTCTTCCACGACCTCGAGAGCGACGGGCTCACGCTCGTCGTGATCACGCATGAGGACGACGTGGCCTCCCACGCGCGCCGCGAGGTGCGCATGGTCGACGGCCGCCTCACCGAGGTGGAGCGGTGAAGCCCGGTCGCCTGTTCCGCGCCCGGCGCCGTGAGGAGAAGCCGAAGGGCCCGCTCCCCGACCCCCACATGCAGCTGCGCGACCTCGTCTCGGAGGCTGCCGCGGGGTTGATGGCGAGGCCCGCGCGCGTGGCGCTGACGGTGCTCGGGACCGTGATCGGGGTGGCCGCGCTGGTCGCGACGCTCGGCCTTTCCAAGACCGCGGGCAACCAGATCGTGGGCCGCTTCGACCAGGTCGCCGCCACGGACGTGGTGGTCACTCCCGTCCCGGCCGCGCAGCGCAGCGGCGGCGGGGCCGTGAACGTGATCCCCTGGGACGCCGAGGCGCGGATGAAGCGGCTGAACGGGGTGGCAGCGGCCGGAACGCTCGCCGAGGTGAACGTCCGGGGTGACCTGGTGCGCTCAGTCCCGATCAACGACCCGCTCGGCAACTCGGAGGTGCAGCTTCCCGTGAGGGCCGCCTCGCCGGGCCTGTGGCGCGCCGTCCGGGCCGACCTCGTGGCGGGCCGGTTCCCCGACCGGGGCCACTCCGCGCGCGGCGATCGAGTGGCCGTGCTGGGCGTCAACGCCGCCCGCCGCCTCGGGATCTCGAACTTGGACCAGCAGCCGGCGATCTTCGTCGGCGACCGCCTCTATCAGGTGATCGGCCTGGTGGGTGGTGTCGAGCGCCAGGTCTCCCTGCTGGGCTCGCTCACGATCCCGAACGGCACCGCGCGCCGCGAGTTCGGCGTCGCCGCGCCGAGCTCGGTACAGATCGAAACGGAGATCGGGGCCGTCGAGCTGATCGTGCGCCAGGCGCCCGAGGCGCTGAATCCCACCGATCCGGCCCTGCTGCGAGTCGCGGCGCCGCCCGACCCCGAGCAGCTGCGCGGCAACGTGGAAAACGACCTCAACGCGCTCTTCCTGCTGCTCGGCGGCGTGTCGCTCCTGGTGGGCGCGCTCGGGATCGCGAACGTGACCCTCGTATCGGTGCTCGAGCGCGTCGGCGAGATCGGCTTGCGCCGTGCACTCGGAGCAGCGCGCCGTCACATCGCCGCGCAGTTCCTGATCGAGAGCACGGTCATGGGCCTCTTGGGCGGGATCATCGGCGCGAGCCTCGGGATCCTCGTCGTGGTCCTCGTGGCGGCGAGCCGCACGTGGACACCGGTATTGGATCCGCTGATCCCCTTGGCCGCACCGCTGATCGGTGCGCTGATCGGCTTGCTGTCCGGCACGTACCCGTCGCTGCGCGCCGCGGCGATGGAGCCGGTCGAGGCGTTGCGAGCAGGCACAACTTGACGCGACAGACGGCAGACCAATGGATATGTTCAATCGGACCAAGCGCCGGCAACTGAGATGCGAACTGGGAGGAATTACATGGGCTTGCTGCGTCACCGGCTTCTAGCCATGGCGCTCATGACGGTGGCAGCGATCGGTATCGCCGCTTGTGGCGGCGACGACAAGTCTGCCGAGCCACCGCAGGAGCTCGAGGACACGATTGGGTTCGGCGGCGACAGCGCCAAGGAGGTTCAGGCGCGCGTCGAGAACCGCATCGGCGAGTGCATGCGAGCCCAGGGCTTCCAGTATCAGCCGGTGGACCCGTTTGCTGCGCAGCAGGCCGTCACCGGTAAGGCGCGCATCACCGACGAGGAGTTCACGCGGCAGTTCGGCTACGGGATCAGCACCCTGTTCGGCAAGGGCAACCAGCAGTCCGACCCGAACGAGCGGATCCGCAGCAGCCTCTCCTCGGCCGACCGCGCTGCGTACGACCGCGCGCTCGGCGGCGACAATCCGGGCGTGACCTTCGCGGAAGCCGTCGACTCCGGCGACTTCAGCGAGCTGGGCGGGTGCACGAAGGAGGCAAGCGACGCGGAGTTTGGCGGCGCCGCCGTCCTGAACCAGCTGGTCGAGCGCCTCGACGGCCTCGACGAGCGCATCATCCAGGACCAGCGCATGGTGCAGGCCAATGAGAAGTGGTCGGCCTGCATGCAGGAGAAGGGCTACCGCTACGAGGAGCCCGACGCGATCGACGAGGACATGACCGAGCGCTTCCAGGCAATCGCGGGGTCAGGCATCCGGCCGGGGACATCGACGATCCCGCCCGGGACGAGCTTCGACCGTGCGGCGCTGACCAGCCTCCAGCAGGAGGAAGTCAGGATCGCCAACGCCGACCTCGACTGCGAGAAGCAGGAGATCGAGCCGGTGGAGCGCGAGGTGCGGCCTCAGTACGAGGATCAGTTCCGCAAGGAGAACCAGCAGCTGCTCGCCCGGGTCAAGCCGGCGACGGCGAACCAGTAGACCCCAGCAGGAAGGATTGGAAGTGCTGCGTTACAGACTGGCCGCCGTGCTTGCGGCGATGATCGTGATGGCCCTGCCGCTTGCGCTCGGCGCGTGCGGCGGTGACGACGAGGCGGAGGCCGACGCGAAGCCGGCCGTGCACTCCGACTTCGAGTCCAAGAACTTCACGGACTCGACGAAGATCGACAACAAGTACTCGCCGCTCGCTCCGGGCATGCAGTTCGTCTACGAGGGCCGCTCCAACCGTGGGCAGGGACGTCTCCCCCACCAGGTGATCTTCACCGTCACGGACCTGACCAAGGAGATCAACGGCGTGCGGAGCGTCGTGCTCTGGGACCGCGACATCAACAACGGCAAGCTGCTCGAGGGCGAGCTCGCGCTGTGGGCGCAGGACGACGACGGGAACGTGTGGCTGATGGGCGAGTATCCCGAGGAGTACGACGAGGAAGGCAAGTTCGAGGCCGCCCCGGATACGTGGCTGGCCGGAGTCGACCGGGCCGAGGCCGGCATCATGATGCGGGCCGACCCGAAGACGGGCACGTCCACCTACCGCCAGGGCTATGCGCCGACGATCGGCTTCGGTGACGTGGCACGTGTCGAGAAGACTGGGGCGCGGGACTGCGTCCCGACGGGCTGCTACGACGACGTCGTGGTCACGCGGGAGACCAATCCCGAGGAGCCGCAGGACGGCTTCCAGCTGAAGTACTACGCGCCGGGGCTCGGCAACACCCGGGCGGCGCCACGCGGCGGCAAGGAGAAGGAGATCCTCGTGCTGATCAAGGCGCGCAGGCTCGGCGCCGCGGAGATGGACGATGTGCGCCGCGAGGCACTCAAGCTGGACAAGCGCGCGTACCGCTCCCAGAAGGACATCTGGGGCACGACGGCGCCGGCCGAGCAGCGGTAGTCGTTTCCGCATACGTCGAGCTGCCCAGCCGAGCCGAACTTCGTTGGTCCGTTCACAACAGGTGGGACCGAATCAACGAAGTTCGCGAATTTCCCCTGCCCGCCCGGATGTAAATCTCCTTCCCAAGTAGGTTGATTTCGGGCGCCGCTCCGCATTAGGATCGGCGCAACCGGGTGGATTCGGGGCACAAGGACGCCCGCGACAGGCTGTCGCGGGAGCCGTTGGGCAGGGAGCCGTTTGAGGCAGAGCAGGATGCGAGGCAGGGTGCTGGGGGTGGCTGCGCTGGCAGTGGTGGCCACGCTCGCGCTGCTGCCTGCGAGTGCTCCGGGTGCGTACGACCTGAAGCTCAAGCGCTACCCGTACCTGACGGACCTCGTCGGGACCTCGGTGATGGTCAACTTCGGGACCGACATCACCTCGACCAGCGCGATCGTGAAGTACGGCCCCGTCGGGAACTGCACCGCGAGCACCGCGACCGCGACCCGCACGTTCATCCTCGTGAACGGCGTCTCGGAGTACCAGTGGAAAGCCCAGATCACCGGTCTCGCGCCCAATACGCAGTACTGCTACCGCCCGTACTTCGGCAGCGCACAGCTGGACCTGCTGGGCACCGATGCGAGCCCGGTCTTCACCACTCAGATGCCGGCGGGATCCAGCTCGCCCTTCAAGTTCGCGGTCTTCGGCGACTGGGGCAAGGTCGGGGCGGCCGGGAACCCGAACCAGGCCAACGTGATCTCGCAGATCGCGGCCAGCGGCTCCCGGTTCGCGGTGACGACCGGCGACAACGCCTACGAGGCCGGCAGCCAGAAGGACTACGGCGACCTGTATCAGACGGGCAGCAACACCAGCGCCGTCTTCGGACCCACCTTCTGGAAGGTCGCGGGCGCATCCCTGCCCGTGTTCCCGACGACCGGCAATCACGACTACAACAACTCGATCATGCTCACGAACTGGCCGCAGGACACGGCGGTGTCCACGTCAGGCGGCCGCTACCAGACCGACAACTACTCGGGCCAGAACGGCACGACTGCGGCCGACTATCCGAGCACCTGGTACGCGTTCGACGCCGGGATGGCGCGCTTCTACGTGCTGAACACGGCGTGGGACGACACCAACCTGGGCACGGCGACCGCCTTCGAGAACGACTTCGACTACCACTGGGGCCCGAACTCGCCTCAGTACCAATGGCTCGCGAACGACCTGGCGGCCAACCCCCGGGCGCTGCGCTTCGCCTTCTTCCACTACCCGCTCTATTCGGACAGCAGCGAGTCGACCGGTGACTCGTTCCTGCGCGGTTCGACCTCACTCGAGGGGCTGCTCAAGCTCTACGACGTGACCGCGGCCTTCAACGGCCACTCGCACAACTACCAGCGCAACCTCGCCCCTGCGGGAGGCATCCCGCAGCACGTCACAGGCGGCGGGGGCGCAAACCTGGAGTCGATCGGCCTGGGTGGCTGCGGCAGCCTCGACGCGTACGGCATCGGATGGTCCAACACAGCCAACGTCGGGAGCGCATGCGGCGCCGCCCCGATTCCGGCCACCAAGGACCGGGTGCACCACTTCCTGCTGGTGAGCGTCAGCGGCACGTCGGTGACGGTCACGCCCACCGACGAGCTGGGACGGACCTTCGATCCCGTGACGTACAACGCCCCGGCCCTCAACGCCAACCTTTCCCTGACGCAGACAGACACACCGGACCCGGTGCTCGTGGGGCAGCAGGTGACCTACAACCTGACGGTCGGCAACGCCGGGCCCCGTGCCGCCACGGGCGTCCAGTTGACAGACACGCTGCCCGCGGGTGCGATCTTCGACTCCGCCACCCCGTCCCAGGGCACGTGCTCGCAAACCGGCAGCAACGTCAGCTGCCAGCTCGGGACGATCGGCAACGGCGCGAACGCCACGGTCCAGGTCAAGGTCCGCCCGCAGTCGACCGGCACCGCGACGAACGCAGCGACCGTCTCCTCGAACGTGAACGACCCGAGCACCGGCAACAACAGCGCCAGCGCCCAGACGACCGTCAACCCGTCCGCCGACCTGGCCGTGACGAAGACCGACAGTCCCGACCCTGTCGCGCAGGGCACCGAGCTCACCTACACCGTCGGCGTCAGCAACGCCGGGCCGTCCAGCGCGACGGGCATCACGCTCACGGACACCCTGCCCGCGGGAGTGACGTTCAACTCGGCCACGACCACCCAGGGCAGCTGCTCGCAAGCCTCCGGTACGGTCACCTGCTCCCTGGGCACGCTTGCAAACACGGGCAGCGCGACCGTCACGATCAAGGTCACCCCCCAGTCGGTGGCTACCCTCACCAACCAGGCCAGCGTGACGTCGCTGACGGGGGACCCGAACACGACCAACAACGGGGCCAGCGCCCAGACGACGGTCAATGCCTCCGCAAACCTTTCCCTGACCAAGTCGGACGCACCAGACCCGGTGCTGGTCGGCCAGCCACTCACGTATACGCTCACGACGCAGAACGCCGGACCGTCGAGCGCGCCGTCGGTCCAGCTCACCGACACGCTGCCCGCCGGCGTCACGTTCACCTCGGCCACGCCCTCGCAGGGCACCTGTTCCCAGGCATCGGGAACCGTCACCTGTGCACTGGGGACGATCGCAAACGGTGGAACCGCGACCGTGACGATCGTGGTCGCGCCGCAGTCCCAGGGATCGATCACGAACACGGCAAGCGTCAGCTCCAGCGCCACCGACGTCAACCTGGCGAACAACTCGGCCAGCGCCGCCACGCTCGTCGACCCGGTCGCGGACCTCGTCGTGACGAAGTCCGACTCGCCCGACCCGGCGCTGGTCGGCCAGCCGCTCACCTACACCGTCGGCATCCAGAACTCCGGTCCGTCGAGCGCTCCGAGCGTGTCGATGAGCGACACGCTGCCCGCCGGCGTCACGTTCAACTCGGCCGTTCCGTCCCAGGGAAGCTGCTCGCAGTCGGCCGGCACGGTGACGTGCCCGCTGGGCACGATTGCGAACGGCGCGAGCGCCAGCATCCAGATCACGGTGACGCCGCAGTCCACCGGCTCGATCACGAACACCGCCAGCGCGTCCTCGACGATCAGCGATCCGAACAACGCGAACAACTCCGCCAGCGCCGCCACGCTCGTCGACCCGTCGGCAGACCTCTCGCTGACCAAGGGAGACTCGCCCGACCCGGTCCTGCAGGGCAGTGAGCTGACGTACAACCTCACGGTCGCCAACGCCGGGCCCTCGAGCGCGACCAGCGTCGTCGTGACCGACACGCTGCCGTCCGGCGTCACCTACAACTCCGGCCTCGCTTCGCAGGGCAGCTGCGTCAACTCGTCCGGCACGGTCAGCTGCTCGCTGGGGACCATCGCCAGCGGAGCAAACGCGACGATCCAGATCAAGGTCACGCCTCCGGCAACGGGACAGATCACCAACCAGGCCAGCGTGGCTTCCGCGGTCAGCGACCCGAGCGCCGCGAACAACACCGCCGGCGCGGTCACCAACGTCGATCCGGTCGCCGATCTCTCGCTGACCAAGTCCGACTCGCCGGACCCGGTGGCCTCGGGGCAGCCGCTGACCTACACGCTCGGCATCCAGAACTCGGGCCCCTCCAGCGCAGCCGACGTGACGGTTACCGACACGCTCCCCGGCGGCGTCACGTACAACTCCGCCAACCCTTCGCAGGGAACCTGTTCGCAGGCAAGCGGCACGGTGACCTGCAACCTCGGCAGCCTCGCCAACGGCGCAAGTGCGAGCGTGGAGATCGTCGTCACGCCGTCCGCTGGAGGCTCGATCACGAACCAGGCGAGCGTGTCCGCCACCACCGCCGACCCGGCGCTCGTCAACAATGCGGCCAGCGCGGTCACCACGGTCGACCCGGTGGCCGATCTCGCGCTGACGAAGTCCGACTCGCCGGATCCCGTCCTGTCGGGCGATCAGCTCACGTATGACCTCGATGTGCACAACGACGGGCCCGCCAGCGCGACCGGCGTCTCCCTCACGGATGCGCTTCCGGCAGGCGTGACGTTCGTCTCCGCCACGCCCGCGCAGGGCAGCTGCCTGCTTTCGGGCAGCAACGTGATCTGCGCCCTCGGCACGATCGCCAACGGCGCAACGGTGAACGTGGAGATCAAGGTCGACGCGGGCGCCCCCGGAACGGTCACGAACAATGCGACGGTGCTCTCGACGGCGACCGATCCGAATACCGTCAACAACTCCGCGCAGGCGGTCACGACGATCCGGCCTGTCGCCGACCTGTCGCTGACCAAGTCCGACTCGCCGGACCCGGTGCTCGCGGGCGAGCTGCTCACCTATGACCTGGACGTCTCCAACGGCGGTCCCCACGACGCGCCCGGGGCGACCGTCACCGACACCCTGCCGGCCGGCGTCACGTTCGACTCGGCCATCCCGTCGCAGGGCACGTGCACAGAGTCGAGCGGGACCGTCACCTGCGCGCTCGGCACCGTGACGAACGGCGGCGGCGCATCGGTGGAGATCAAGGTCCGGCCGCAGGCCGAGGGCAGCCTCGTCAACCAGGCGAGCGTCACCTCGGACGCGGGCGACCTCAACTCGGCCAACGACTCCGCGAGCGAGGGGACCACGGTCGACCCGGCGGCCGACCTGGAGCTCACGAAGACGGACTCGGCCGACCCGGTGCTGTCGGGCGGGGAGCTCACCTACACCGTCACGGTGCACAACGCCGGGCCGTCGGCCACCACCGGGGTGGCGCTCAGCGACAGCCTGCCGGCCGGAGTGGCGTTCGAGTCCTACACGGCCAGCCAGGGCAGCTGCTTCAACTCCGGCAGCTCCGTGCTCTGCTCGCTGGGAGCGCTTGCCGACGGTGCAGACGCGACCGTCGAGATCACAGTCACGGCAAACGCCGTGGGCACGCTCACCAACACGGCCAACGTGCTCGGCATGACCGCCGACCCGGACACAGCCGACAACGCGGCCACCGCCCAGACCACCGTAGACCCGGCGGCCGACCTCTCGATCACCAAGACCGATTCGCCCGATCCGGTGGTCGCGGGCGGGCTGCTGACGTACTCACTCGGCGTCGCCAACTCCGGCCCGCAGGACGCGACCGCGGTGACGGTCACCGACTCCCTGCCGGCCAACGTGCTGTTCGAAACGGCCACGCCGTCCCAGGGCACGTGCTCGGAGACGAGTGGCACGGTGACATGCGACCTCGGCACGGTTGCAAACGGGGCGAGCGCCGGCATCGAGATCGCGGTGCGCCCGCAGGAAGGCGGGCAGATCACCAACCAGGCTTCCGTGACCTCGGGAATCGGCGATCCGGCGTCCGGGAACAACTCCGCGAGCACGGAGACGACCGTCGACCCGTCGGCCGACCTCGCGCTGACGAAGTCCGACTCGCCCGATCCGGTCCTGGCCGGCGAAGCGCTCACCTACTCGCTCGCCGTCCACAACGCCGGCCCCTCGACGGCCACAGCAATCGAGGTCACCGACACGCTGCCGGCCGGGGTCACGTTCGACTCGGCCACGCCGTCGCAGGGCACGTGCGCCGAGTCGAGCGGCACGGTCACGTGCGACCTCGGCACGCTCGCCGACGAGGGCGATGCGAACGTCCAGATCCAGGTGCGGCCGCTGGACGGCGGCACTCTCGACAACCAGGCAGTCGTGAGCAGCGCGGTCGCCGATCCGGTGACGTCGAACAACTCCGCGAGCGCGCAGACGACCGTCGACCCGGCTGCCGATCTGTCGCTGACGAAGTCCGACTCGCCCGATCCGGTGCTGGAGGGCGAGCCGCTGACCTATTCGCTGACGGTCGCCAATGCCGGACCTCAGAGCGCCACCAACGTGCAGCTCACCGACACGCTGCCGGCCGGGGTCACGTTCGACTCGGCCACGCCGTCGCAGGGCACGTGCACCGAGTCGAGCGGCACGGTCACATGCGACCTCGGCACGCTGGCCGACGAGGGCACCGCGAGCATCGACATCCAGGTCACGCCGCTCGGCCCCGGCGATCTCACGAACGAGGCCACGGTCAGCTCCGAGCTCGCGGACCCGGACGCGGCGGATCGCACCGCCAGCGCGGCCACGACGGTCCGGCCCGTCGCGGACCTCTCGCTGACGAAGTCCGACTCCCCGGATCCGGTGGCGGCGGGCCAGGAGCTCACCTACACCCTCACGGTCCAGAATGCCGGGCCGCGCAGCGCCACCAACGTGCAGCTCACGGACACGTTGCCCGCGGCGACCAGCTTCGTCTCCGCGACGCCGTCACAGGGGACCTGTTCGGAGTCCTCCGGCGTCGTCACATGCGCGCTCGACACCATCGCGGACCAGGCCGGCGCCAGCGTCGAGATCAAGGTCACTCCGCAGGAGGGAGGCAGCGTCACCAACGAGGCGTCCGTATCCGCGGACGAGGGCGACCCGACGCCTGCGGACAACAGCGCGACCGCCGAGACAACCGTGAGCTCGACCGTGGACCTCGAGCTGAGCAAGTCCGATTCTCCCGACCCGGTGCCGGCAACCGGACTGCTGACCTACACCCTGACCGTGCACAACGCCGGCCCCTCGAGCGCGCCCGCGGTCCAGGTCACCGACGCCCTGCCGGTCGGTGTGACGTTCGAGTCCGCCACGCCCTCGCAGGGCAGCTGTTCGGAGCTCGCCGGCATCGTCGACTGCAGCCTCGGCACTCTCGACAACGCCGCCACCGCCACGGTCTCGATCGACGTCAGCCCCCAGTCCGCCGGGACCATCACCAACAACGCCAGCGTGCTCTCGCTGATCCCCGACGGCGATCCGCTTGACAACAACGCAAGCGCGGAGACAACCGTGGTGCCGGGTGCCGACCTGTCGCTGACCAAGACCGATAGCGCGGACCCGGTGTTCCTGGGCGACTCGCTCACCTACACCCTGAGCGCCGCAAACTCAGGCCCGGACGAAGCCACCGCGGTGACACTGACCGACACGCTTCCCGGTGACGTGACCTTCGATTCCGCCGTCCCGTCGCAGGGCACCTGCGCCGAATCGAGCGGCACCGTCACCTGCGACCTCGGCACGATCGCCGATGCAGCGAGCGCGAGCGTCGACATCACGGTCACGACCCAGGCGGACGGGACGATCACGAACTCGGCGAGCGTGTCCTCGGACGTGAGCGACCCGGACCCGTCGGACAACGCGGCCGCCGCAGAGACGACGGTCGACCCCGTCGCAGACCTCTCGGTGTCGAAGTCCGATGCTCCCGATCCGATCTTGGTCGACGAGCTCCTGACCTACTCGCTGTCGGTGCAGAACGCGGGCCCGTCCACCGCCACGAATGTGAGCCTGTCCGACGAGCTGCCGGCCGGTGTGACGTTCGAATCCGCGACGCCGTCACAGGGCACGTGCGCCGAGGCGAGCGGCACGGTCACATGCGACCTCGGGACCCTCGCCGACGAGGCGGGCGCGACGGTCGACATCGCCGTGCGGCCGCAGTCCGCCGGGACGATCACGAACCAGGCCGACGTCACCTCCGACGTCCACGACCCCAACACGGTCGACAACTCGGCCAGCGCCGAGACGACCGTGGACCTGGTTGCGGACCTGTCGCTCTCGAAGGCCGACTCGCCCGACCCCGCATTCGTGGGCGAGCAGGTCACGTACACGCTGTCGGTCCACAACGGCGGTCCGTCGAACGCGACCGGCGTGACCCTGACCGACACCCTGCCGGGCGGCGTCACGTACGAATCGGCGACGCCCTCGCAAGGCTCCTGTACGCAGGCCGCCGGGACGGTCAGCTGCGCGCTCGGCACCGTGGCCAACGGCGGCGACGCGACGGTGACGATCCAGATCAGGCCGCAGAGCGCCGGGTCGATCACGAACACGGCCGACGTGACGTCCGACGCGACCGACACGGACACCGGCAACAACACCGCCGGCGCACAGACCACCGTGAATCCCGCGGGCTCCTACGTGCGGCCGAAGAACGCGAACGCGCTGCGCGTGGCGCTGGTGCCCGCCTACTCGACGTGCGAGTCGCCCAACCGCATCCATGGGCCTCCGCTCGACCACCCGTCGTGCAGCCCGCCGGCAAGGGCCTCGACGAACCTGACCGTGGGCAGCCCGGACGTGAACGGCGCGGCCGCGAACTCCACGGGTCTCGCGAAGTTCAGCGCGATCATCAGCCCGCCCAGCTCGAGCGACGTGGGCATCCGCGTGACGATGACCGACGTCCGCTGCGGGACCGTGACCAGCACCTGCGGCGCGGGCAACGCGCAATCCGGCCCCGACTACACGGGCGAGCTCCAGCTGATGCTGCCGCTGCGGATCACGGATCGGTTCAGCGGTGCGGGTGCAGGAGTGCCGGCGACGGTGTCGGACACGACCTTCCCGGTGCCGGTGACGTGCCTCCAGGTCCCGAACGCGACGATCGGGTCGACCTGCGACGTCAACACGACGGCAAACGCGGTCCTGCCCGGCTCGGTCCAGACCACGAGGCGGACGGTCTGGCAGTTCGACCAGGTGCAGCTGCTCGACGGTGGCGCGGACGGCGTCGCGTCGACGGCGGGCAACGGCCTGTTTGCCATCCAGGGCATCTTCGTTCCCTAAGACACGACGCTTCTGACACGCTCCTGGGGCCGGTCCAGCGTGCCTGCCGCTCTCGTTCGTGCCGACCGCGGCCAGGCCCACCCGCGGGTGCGCTACCAGGCGCAGGCGCCCGGCTTCGGCGTCTTCTGACCCGCGACAGGGCGGTGCTGTCGCTGACCAAGGGCGGGCGCGGTGCGGCGCTCGAGCTGCGCTTGGTGGGCGCCAATCCCGCCGCGCGAATGGTGCCCGCCCGCCGTGCCGCGGGCAAGGCAACCTGTTCCGCGGGACCGGCGGCAGGCTGTAGTACGAGTCCACGTCGCGGCGGGCGCCGATCCCTCCCGGATCCGGTTGGCCTACGCAGGCGGAGAGCGTCTGTCGGTCGGCGCCGCGGGCACGCTCGCGATACCCACGCCGATCGGCATGCTGCGCGACTCACGGCCGGTCACCTACCAACGATTCGGGCGCGAGCGCGCGCCGGGCGCGAGCCGCCCGACCACATCCTCTGTGACGATCCCAACGGCACGCACGGGCGGCCGCTGGAGTACGGCTCGTGCAGCCCGCCGTATCTGGGCTCCGGGGAGAGCACGCCGCCTGACGTCAGCGGGCCGGCCCGCGAGCGGCGGGGGCTCGGAACGACGGTTCCATGCGCGGCGACGGCCGACACGTCGATCGGGTCGAGCTGCAGGCTCGTCACATCCGTGGAGGCGACCGTGCCGGGAGCCATCGCCGAAGGGAGGCGTTCGGTCTGGGAGCTGGGCCAGGCGCAGGTCCAGGACGAGGGCCCGGACGGCGACGTGGACACGACGTCCGACAACACCGTGCTGATGGTGCAGGGCGTTTTCGTCCCCTAGCAGCGGGTTTGGGGGGCCGCTCGGCCGGTTAACGCGTTCGTAACGACCCCGTAACGGGGTATTGACAGACCAGACGGCAGGCGGCGGTACCCTGTGGACGCTAAAGGGAGTTACGACCCCGCCGATGAAACCGAGGAGGCGGATGCCGGCAACCGGCCGGCAGGGAAACTTTGTTCCACCAGTTGCCCCAGACATCTCGACGCCCACGGAGGCGGCGGTGACGTTCCGCAAGCCCTCCCGCACCATCAAAGTGGAGCCGATCCGCGATCCTGCGGAGCGCGAGCGCGAGCGCGCCGAGACGGAGCCCTCCGGCGAGGAGGCGCACCGGCCCGCGGAGCCGCGGCACCCCTCCCCCACCGCGCCCGACTCCCCCGACCCGGCGCGTAGATGATCGAGGAGGTCTCACCCCCGCTGCCGGAGTCGGCAGCCCTCCAGCCGCCCGACATGATCGAGCCGGTGGTGGCGTTTCGCAGCTGGCGCGTAGTGGACGACGCGCTGCGGTCCGTATACCTGCCGGTGTTCTGGGCCGAGCGCGAGGCCGTCGCCACGTGCATGGAGTCCGACGCGCCCGACGGCGATGCAGAGCGCACGGCGCCGCCCGGGCACCGGGCTCCCGACCGCGGGTGCACTTGCGGCATCTACGCGTACTACGAGCCCGACACGAACTTCCCCACGGTCGACTACCGGGGCGTGGTCGGCATCGTGAGCCTGTGGGGCACGATCGAGCTGCACGAGGACGGCATGAGAGCCGAGCACGCGCGCATCGAGGCGCTGGCGCTGTACTCCCGCTGGAGCACCAGGCAGATCGAAGCCGTGCGCAGCCTGGCGGAGGAGCTGGGCGTCGATCTCGTCGACCTCGACGAGATCGAGGACGCGGCCCGCCGCTACGGCCGGCACATCAGCCGCGAGCTGGTGCCGGGCGCCGCGCGCCGCTAGCGCGACTGCCCAAGGTGTGCGGGAAACCGGGCGCTATGCGCTCGCTTTTCCGCACACCCGGAGGCGGCTAGCGCCGGCGGACCTTGAACGTGCGCTTCACGAGGCCGCGGCCGCCGCCCTTGGACGCGTACACCGCGAGCCGGTAGTAGCCCGGCAGCTCGAGCGCCGCGAGGTGCATGTACGCCGTGCCGAGCGAGTTCGTGCGCCGCTCGCGCCACCGCACGGGGGTCTTGCCGTCGCGGGAGAAGATCTGGAAGAAGAGGTGGCTCTCCGCAGCCGGCGCGCCCGACCGCTTCAACGTCGCCCGCACCCTCACGGGCAGCTCCGACCCGACCTGCACCGCCTTGGGCATGTCGAGCTCGATCGACAGCGGCCCACGCTGCGAGCCGCCTGCATGCGCGGCCTGCGGCAGGCGGCCCGTGTCGCCCGCCCGGCTGGCGCGGCGCAGTGCCCTGCGGTTGCGAAGCGTCGGCTCGAGGCCGACCGCGGAGGCGTAGTTGCCGTAGTTGTCGGTGGCGACCAGCCAGTACCGGCGCTGCACGTAGTACGGCGCGGCGATGCGGGCCGTGAACGAGCCGTCCCTGTCGGCCCTGTACGTGCCCCGGCTGAGCCGGTGGTAGTAGAGGGTCACGCGCGAGTTGAAGCGGAACCCGCGGCCCTTCACGACCACTCGGTCCTTGCCTCGCCGGAAGGTGATCCGCGGGCGCGAGTACAGCTTCGAGACCTTGTAGATCCACGCCCGCGCCTCGTGGTTGCGGTACACGACGTGCTGCAGGCGGCCGCCGAAGTCCTCGATGAACCGCCTGAATGTCTCCTGGTGGGCGGAGTCGACGAGCGGGTTCTCCGGCGGGTCGTCGCCCTCGTCCGTGTAGTAGACGAGGTAGGCCACCTCGCGCCGCTTGACCAGCCGCGGTGGCCAGTAGCTGACCCAGTCCCGCGAGGGCCCGTCCGCGGCGGGCTGCGGGCTGCGGACCTTGCCTCCCGGGAAGACCGTGGCCAGGCGGAAGCGGCCAAAGGGATACGCGTCGCGTCGCGCGTAGAAGGAGATCGCGTACTGCGCGGAGCCCTTCGACAGGGTCATCACGCCGTCCTCGGGCCGCGTGTTCGCCTTCAGCCACTTCGCCGCTTCGCGCAGGCCGAAGTACGTGTCGGTGCGCGCCACGTCCACGACCGGTGACGCCATCAAGGCCAGAGTGCAGACCGCGCCCAGCAACGCCACGGGCAGGACGACCGGCCGCGAAGCGCGTGCCAGCCAGCCGCCCTGGGGGCGCGCCTCGGCCTGCCGCCAGTGCCGCGCCACGATCAGCGCGACGTCGTGCACGGCCCGGCCGGCGAGGATCGACAGCGCCGGGATCATCGGCAGCATGTAGTTGAAGGCCTTCAGCGGATACGCCTGGAAGAACAGCGCCACGACGAACACCCAGAACAGGAGGAGCCGGTCGCCCGCGCTCCACCGGCGCAGCGCGATCGCGATGCCGACCAGCCAGATCACGGGCGTGATGTAGCCGTCGTAGAAGACGAGCTTGTCGAGGTAGTAGTGCCACGGCACCTGCGTGGCCCGCTGGCCACTGTCGCCGAGGAACTCCAGCAGCTGGTCCGACTTCAGGGCGATCTGGACCAGCGCGGGAATGAAGAAGACGAGGAA
>Ga0075429_100001749_pt1 | contig 17988 bp, 20 predicted proteins | sample RhiMetdeltSRZDD3_FD_75295 | JGI IMG/M metagenome (GOLD analysis project Ga0075429, IMG submission 75295) | Populus rhizosphere microbial communities from Tennessee, USA - Rhizosphere MetaG P. deltoides SRZDD3 | ecosystem: Host-associated > Plants > Roots > Rhizosphere > Soil | place: USA... | reverse complement strand
GCGGTACGTCGATCACGCGGGCGAGCAGCGATCGACCACAATGGGCCGGCGAGAAAGGGGTGAGCGATGCCGCTCTATCTATCGAGGTTCAGCTATACACCGGAGACCTGGGCGAAGCTGATCGGCAAACCCGAGGACCGGCGCAAAGCCGCACAGACGTACATCGAGTCGGTCGGAGGGAAGCTCCAGGGCTTCTGGTATGCCTTCGGCACGCACGACGGGTACACCCTGTGGGAGGCGCCCGACAACGTCTCCATGGCCGCGGTGGTCATGGCGATCGGTGGCGGTGGCGCGGTCAACTCGCTCGAAACGACGGTGCTGCTCAGCGTCGACGAGACGATGGACGCCATGCGGAGGGCCAAGCAGATCCAGTACCGACCGCCCGGCGCGTAGAGCACGCGCCCGACATCGTCACAGCACGGCACTGCGTAATGCCGCCGCAACGAGACGCGGGGCGCGGCGTCGCGCCGGTCCGGTGAGCGCGGTGCGCCAGGTCGGGTAGGAGAGCAGTGCGTGGGCGAGGGCGATCGCGTCGGCGGCACGAACGCGCAGCGCGCCGCGGCGCGAAAGATCGTTCATCGTCCGGGTGATGAGCGCGAGGCGCACGTTGTCGAGATCCCGTAGTGGCGATGCGACCGACCGCGGTAGCGCGCCGTCAACGAGCGTCTCGAGCAGCACCGACTCGAGACGGTATTCGCGGTCATGCAACGCGACCATCTCGTTGAGTATCGACTCGGGCGCCTCCGATCGTGGCCGCCAGCGCTCGACCCGCGCGATCTGCGCGCCCGCGCGTCGACGCAGAGCCTGCTCGACAAGGCGCTCCTTCGAAGCCGCGTGAAGGTAGAGGGTCCGCGGGGCAACGCGCGCGCGACGCGCGACGTCGGCCATGCGCAGCGCGTAGTAGCCGCGCCGAGCGACCTCGCGTAACGCGGCCGTCTCGATCGCCACGCTGGTGCGGGCGACGCTCCGTGCGCGTTCGCGCTGTACATACGTTCGCATATTCACTGCACACATACTGTAGCCAATCTGTCGGCGATCCTCGACGCGGTCTCCCTCCGCTGTTACGCTCTCTTCACATGACCTCCCTGGCTTTCGTCTTTCCCGGGCAGGGCTCTCAGTCCGTCGGCATGGGCCGCGACGTGTACGAGGCCTCGGCCGCGGCGCGCGCGACCTTCGATGAGGCCGACCGGGTGCTGGGATACAAGCTCTCCGAAGTCTGTTTCGACGGGCCCGCCGAGCGGCTGAATGAGACGACCGTCGCGCAGCCGGCGGTGCTTGCGACAAGCGTCGCGCTCTTCGAGGCGATGGTGGAATCGGTGACGCAGAAGGTCGGCCGTCGCGTCACGGATGGGAGCGAGCCGCGTGGCGTGATGGCGCTGCCCGAGCATCTGCGCCCCCAGTTCGTGGCCGGTCACTCGCTCGGTGAGTTCACCGCACTTGTGACCGCCGGCGTGTTGCCCTTCGCCGACGCGCTGCGACTGGTGGCGGAAAGAGGAAAGCTCGCGTCGACGCGCGGGGCGCGTGGGGCGATGGCCGCGATCCTCGGCCTCTCGGCACAGGACGTCGAGCGCGTCATCGCTGAGACGGTGGCGACTGGAAGCGTGGTCGTCGCGAACGACAACGGTCCGATGCAGGTGACCATCGCCGGCGACGCTGACGGCATTCGCGCCGTGACCGAGGCGCTCGTGAAGCGCGGCGCGAAGAAGGTCGTCCCGCTGCGGATCTCGGCGCCGTTCCATCTGCCCGACATGGGACGCATCGGTCCCGATCTCCACGCGTTCATGCAGACGCTGCGATTCCGCGAGCCGGTGGTCCCGATCGTGGCGAACGTGAGCGCGCTACCGCACCTGACCGGGCCCGCGATCCAGGAGGCGCTCGTGCGCCATCTGTCGAATCGGGTCGAGTGGCTCAAGTCGGTCCGCTACATGGTCGAGCGCGGCGCCTCGACGTTCGTCGAGATCGGCGCCGGGCAGGTCGTGAACGGACTCGTCAAGCGCATCGCCGACGTCAAGCTCGTGAACGTTTCCGACACGGGCTCGCTCGCCGGCGCGCTCCGCACTCTGGGCGAACGCGCGCAATCCGTCATAGCGCGGTGACCCGGCGGGTCGTCGTCACCGGCGTCGGTGCCGTGACGCCGTTGGGTCTCGACGTCCCCTCGACCTGGGACGGGCTCATCCAGGGCCGCAGCGGTCTCGCTCGCATCACGCGCTTCGATCCATCGCCGTACGCCACGCAGATCGCCGGTGAGGTCAAGGGCTTTGATCCTCTCGCGTACATGGACCGCAAGGAGGTGAGACGCACGGACCGCTTCACTCATTACGCGGTCGCGGCCTCCCGTCAGGCGGTGACGGACGCGAGCCTCGAGAAGGCCACCGCCACCGAACGTATGGGTACCGCGATCGCCAGCGGTGTGGGTGGGCTCGAGACGCTGATCGACCAGGTGTTGCTCATGGAGCAGCGCGGCCCCTCCCGGCTCTCCCCGTTCCTGATCACGATGGTCATCGCCAACGCCGCCTCGGGTCAGGTCGCGATGGAGCTGGGCTTCAAAGGTCCGAGCCTGACGCACGTGTCGGCCTGCGCCTCGAGCTCGCATGCGATCGGCGAGGGCGGCGACATCATCCGGCGCGGCCAGGCGGATGTGATGGTGGCAGGTGGCTCGGAAGCGGCCGTTCTCGCCCTCGGTATCGCCGCGTTCTCGGCCATGCACGCCACGAGCCGCCGCAACGACGACCCCGAGGGCGCCTCGCGTCCGTTCGACAAGGACCGCGACGGGTTCGTGCTCGCGGAGGGCGCGGCGGTGGTGGTGCTGGAGGAGCGCGAGCACGCCCGCGCCCGCGGCGCGCGCATCTACGGCGAGCTGGTCGGCTACGGCGCCACCGCCGACGCGTACCACATCACCGCGCCCTCACCCGAGGGCGAGGGCAACGCCCGCGCGATGCGCATGGCCCTGGACGAGGCGGGTCTGCGGCCCGAGGACATCGACTACATCAACGCCCACGGCACCTCGACCCAGCCAAACGACCGCGAGGAGACCGCGGCGATCAAGCAGGTCTTCGGCGAGCACGCCTACAAGCTGCTGGTCTCCTCGACCAAGTCGATGACCGGGCATCTGCTCGGCGCGGCCGGGGCCCTGGAGGCCATCGCCTGCCTCCTGGCCATCCGCGACGGCTGCATCCCGCCGACCATCAACTACCAGACCCCCGACCCGGGGCTCGATCTCGACTACGTGCCCAACACCGCGCGAGCCAAGGCCATCACCACCGCGCTCTCCAACTCGATGGGCTTCGGTGGGCACAACGCGTCGCTGATCTTCGCGAAGGCGTAGTCGCTCGCAGCGTCTGACTTCGTGGCGCAGCCGACCGAAACCCTCTCAACGCGCGAAACCCCGTCCCTGCGGGACGGGGACCCCTCGCGCGCGGGGGCCCTCGGTCGGCTGCGCCACGACACGTCGCTTCTCGGGCGTGCATCATCGCCTTCGTGAGTTCGCTTGCTGGAAGGATCGCGCTGATCACGGGCGGCGCCCGCGGAATAGGTCGCGCCACGGCAGTGCGTCTCGCCAGGGACGGCGCGAAGATCGCGATCAACTACAAGGGAAACGCCGAGGCCGCCGCGGAGGCGAAGCGTCTGGTGGAAGAGGCGGGCTCCACCGCGGCGCTCATCCAGGGGGACGTCTCCGTCGATGCCGACGCCGAGCGCGTCGTGAAGGAAGCGCTCGCGTTCGGCGAGGGCCGGCTCGACATCCTCGTGAACAACGCGGGCATCACGCGCGACAACCTGTTGATCCGCATGAGCGCAGAGGAGTGGGACGCGGTGCTCGACCTGAACCTGCGCGGCGCGTTCCTCGTCACCAAGGCCGCGATGCGGCCGATGATGAAGCAGCGCGGCGGCCGCGTCGTGAACATCTCGTCCGTGTCGGGCATCGCGGGAAATGCCGGTCAGGCGAACTACTCCGCGGCGAAGGCGGGCCTCATCGGCTTCACCAAGACGGTCGCGCGCGAGATGGCGAGCCGCAACATCACCTGCAACGCGGTCGCCCCCGGCTTCGTGCCGACCGACCTCACGAGCGCGCTGCTCAAGCAGATGGAGGAGACGATCCTGAGGCAGATCCCGCTTGGGCGATTCGGGACGGTCGAGGATGTCGCGGGTGCGGTCGCATTCCTCGTGTCGGATGAGGCCGCATACATCACCGGGCAGGTGATCGTCGTCGACGGCGGCATGGTCACCTAGCGACGGCGGCACGCTTCCCGCCTAGGATTTCGCCATGTCCCCTTCACGCCTCGCGCTGGTCGCGGGTGTCGCCGTCTTCGTCTTCGTCCTCGATCGCATCACCAAGATGTGGGTCGAGGAGAACATCGCGCTGCACGAGGGGCGGCAGGTCGTCGGCGACTACGTCCGCATCGTGCACACCCAGAACACGGGCGCCGCGTTCGGCCTGCTTCCGGAGCGCACGACGCTCCTCTCGGTCCTCTCGGTCCTCGCCGTGCTCGCCATCGTCTACTACTACCGGCAGTTCGCGAACTCATCGCCGCTGGTCACGGCGACACTCGGTATGCAGCTCGGCGGCGCGTTCGGGAACCTCCTGGACCGCGTGACGAAGGGCTACGTCGTGGACTTTGTCGACGTCGGCATCCCGAACGGCGTCCGCTTCTGGGCCTTCAACGTCGCGGACTCGTCGATCGTTCTCGGAATCCTTTTCGTCACCCTGCTGCTCTGGCAGGAGGAGCGGAAGAGACCCCCGCGGACGGCATGACGGACACGATCACGCTGCGCGTCGACGCCGGTGGGCAGCGCGTCGACAAATTCCTCGCGGAGCACAGCCTTCTCTCACGGAGCGCGATCCAGCGGCTGGCCCGCGACGGGCACGTCCGTGTCGACGGTGCTCCGGTCGAGCCCGCGTACAAGGTGCGCGCGGGGCAGGAGCTCGTCGTCGATGTGCCGGAGGCGGAGCCCGACGTGCTGCTGCGGGCCGAGGACATCGCGATAGACGTCCTGTACGAGGACGAGGACGTCGTGGTCGTGAACAAGCCCGCGGGCCTCGTCGTGCATCCAGCGCACGGGCACAAGACCGGCACGCTGGTGAACGCGATGCTGGGGCGGATCGAGTCGACCACCGGTCGTGAGAGCGGCCGGCCGGGGATCGTGCATCGACTCGACAAGGACACCAGCGGTGTGATGGTCGTCGCGAAGACGGATGTCGCGCAGCTCGCGCTCGGGCGGCAGCTGCAGGCGAAACGCTTCGCGAAGGAATACCTGGCGCTGGTGTGGGGCGACCCCGGCGATACGGCGACGGTCGTCGAAGCGCCCCTACTGCGCGATCCGGATGACCGCAGGCGCATGGTCGTCCGGGCCGGCGGCCGGGACGCGGTCACGCGCTTTGCGCGGATCGCCGCGTGGGGCGGCGGGAACGCCCGCACCTCCCTGCTACACGTCGAGCCGGTCACCGGCCGGACGCATCAGATCCGCGTGCACCTCGTGTACGCGCATTTCCCTATCGTTGGCGACCCGGTGTATGGACGGCGTGGCGATACGAGCGGACTCTCGCGCCAGTTCCTCCATGCCTGGCGGCTCACCGTGCGTCTCCCGCACGCGGGCGAGAAGACGTTCACCGCGCCGCTCGCGGACGATCTCGTCGCGCATCTGCAGACGCTCGGCGCGCCTGCCTCGAGCGCTCCGTTGTTCGCAGAGGTGCTGTGAGCGTCGACGGCAAGGGGCTCCTCGTGATCATCTCGGCCCCGTCAGGCGGCGGGAAGGACGCCGTGATCGACCGCCTGGTGAAGAAGCTCGACGACGCGGTCGTATACGTCACCGCCACGAGCCGGAAGCCGCGGCCCGGCGAGGTCGAAGGGAAGCACTACTACTTCTACTCGCCGGAGAAGTTCCGTGAGGAGATCGAGGAGGGGAACTTCCTCGAGTGGTCGATGGTGCACGGCGAGTTCAAGGGCGTGCGCCGCGACGTCCTCGGAGACACGCTGCAGAACCACAGGATCGTCATCGTCAAGCCCGATCCGCAAGGTATGCGGAAGATCAAGTCACAGCTGCCGGAGGCTCTGACCATATTCATCATGCCGCCCTCGGTCGAATCGCTGCGCCGCCGGCTCACGACCCGCGGTACCGAGACCGCCGAGCAGCGCGAGGTGCGACTGCGAAACGCCGAGATCGAGATGGCTGCGGCACCCGAGTACGACTACGTCGTGGTCAACGAGGACGGCAAGATCGACGAGACCGTCGATCAGATCGCCGAGATCATGAGGAAAGAGGCCAAGAGCCCGAGACATTACGACTTGTGACGGCCTGTGTCAGGCGGGCACAGGGCGCCGGAGCGCAGCGGAGGGACGAGCGATGACCGCGCGCACCGCGGAGGTCGCGGTGTTCGCCGGCGTCCGCGGACCGGCGCGCACCTTCACCTACTCGGTGCCCGACGGTCTGGCTCTCGAGCCGGGCCACCTCGTTCGCGTCGGACTCGGCCCCCGCGCCGTCGCGGGCGTCGTGATCCGGCTCGACGCGCCGTACGAGGGGACGCTCCGACCGATCGACGCGCTCGTCCATCCACTGCCGCTGCTGCGATCGCATCAGCTCGCGCTCGCGGCCTGGATCGCGGCGGAGTACCGCTGCGGCGTTGCCGACGCCGTCCGCGCGATGCTGCCGCCCGCGCTCGCCGGTCGCGCTCGCGCGGGCCTGCCGACGGCGCGCGGCGATCGGCGCGAGCCCGTGTTCGCCCTGACGCCGTCCGGGCGCGAGGCGCTGTCGGACCCCGTTCGAGTTGGCGCGCGCCAGCTCGCGACGCTGCGCGCGCTCGCCGCAGGCGCGGTGAGCTCCGCCGAGATCGCCGAGGCGGGTGGAGCGGCGGTCGCCGCCCGCGCGCTCGCCAAGCGCGGCCTGGTGCTCGAAGGCGCGCGCAGCGTCCGGCGCATCCCGCGGGAGTTCGCGCTCGGCGAGGACGATGCGGTGCGCGACGCGACCGCCACCGCCGGTCAGGCCGGCGCGCTCGAGACGATCCTCGCGAGCCTCGGGACGGGCGCGCCCTTCCTGCTGCACGGCGTCACTGCCAGTGGCAAGACCGAGGTGTACCTCCGAGCCGCGGCGCGCGCGCTCGCGCTCGGGCACGGGGTCATCGTGCTCGTGCCGGAGATCGCGCTGACCGCGCAGGTCGTGGCCCGGTTCGTGGCGCGTTTCGGTGAACGCGTGGGGCTCCTGCACTCAGCGCTCTCGGCGGGCGAGCGGTACGACGAATGGCGCCGGATCCTCGACGGGACGGCCGACGTCGTCGTCGGATCGCGCTCAGCGCTGTTCGCGCCCCTGGAGCGGCCGGGTCTGGTGATCGTCGACGAGGAGCAGGAGCCCTCCTATAAACAGGAGAGCGCCCCGCGGTACCACGCCGTGGACGCCGCGCTGGCCCTCGGGCGGATCGCGGGTGCGGTGGTCGTGCTGGGGAGCGCCACCCCGCGCGTGACGACCTATCACGCGGCGACCAGTGGCGCGCTGCGCCTCCTTGCGCTGCCCGAGCGGGTGAGCGATCTTGCGATGCCGCCCACGACGATCGTCGACCTGCGCCTCGAGCTGAAGGCCGGCAACCGCGGAACGCTCTCGCGCGCGCTGCGCCTCGCGCTCGAGCGCGCGGTCGCGAAGGGCGAGCAGGCCATCCTCTATCTCAACCGCCGCGGCTTCGCGACGGTCGTGCTCTGCCGAGACTGCGGCTCGGTCGTGAACTGCCCCGCGTGCGACATCCCGTTCGCGTATCACGCGGATGGGTCGCTCGTCTGTCACCGCTGCGGTCGTCGATCGACGCCGCCCGAGCGCTGCCCGAAATGCGGGAGTCCGCGCATCCGCCACCTCGGCGTGGGGACGCAGCGCGTCGAGGAGGAGGTGCGCGCGGTTGTCCCGAAGGCGGCGCTCCTGCGTCTCGACCGCGATGCCGTCCGCGCGAAGGGCTCGCATGCCGCGCTGTTCGAGCGCATGCGCTCGCGGCGCGCGCAGGTGATCGTCGGGACGCAGATGGTCGCGAAGGGGTTCGACCTTCCGGGCGTCTCGCTCGTGGGCGTCGTGAATGCGGACACCGTCCTCAGCCTTCCGGATTTCTCATCGGCCGAACGCACCTTCCAGCTGCTGACCCAGGTCCTGGGTCGCTCGGGCCGCGGACCCGCGGGCGGCAGAGGGATCGTGCAGACCTATCTGCCGGATCACTACGCGATCCGCGCCGCGGCGGCGCACGACTACGCGACGTTCGCGGTCGCTGAGCTCGACGGCCGCCGGCGGTTCGGCTACCCGCCGTTCGCGAGACTCGTGCTGCTTCAGACGCAGGCGAAGAAGCCCGAGACCGTCGAACGTCGCGCGGACACGTATGCGAAGGCGCTGCGCGCCGATGCCGGCGGCGATGCGGAGGTGCTCGGCCCCGCACCGGCGTTCGCGGCGAAACGCGCCGGGTCCTTCCGCATGCAGCTCATCCTTCGCGGCGCGCGACCGCAGTCGCTGCTGGACCGTGTTCCGCCTTCGGCGGAGTGGACGGTCGACGTTGACCCGGTGACACTGCTCGGGTGAGCGAGAGCGTTGCCGAAGACGAGCGAGAAGAGCCGCAGCCGCCGCGCCTGCGTATCGCGAAGGGGTCCCCGTGGCGTATCGACCCCGGTCGTCGGGCCAAGTGGTCCGCGCCCGCGTTCGTCTCGGCGCACGCGGTCGAGGTGCGTCAGATCGGCGATCCGGTGCTGCACGGGCCCGCGAAGAAGCCGCGAATGCATCGCGGGGACCTGGAGGTCCTCGCGCAGCGGCTGTTCGCGTCGATGATCGCCGCGCGCGGCATCGGCATCGCGGCGCCGCAGATCGGCGTCCCGCTGCGCGTCGCGATCATGGACGTCGACGAGGCGGGGATCGTCGCGATCGAGCCGAAGATCGAATGGGTGAGCGACGACGTCGACGAGACGACCGAGGGCTGCCTCTCGGTGCGCGGGATGTACGGGATGCTCGAGCGGCCGATCCAGGCACGCCTCGTCGCGTTCGACATCGCCGGAAAGAAATTCGTCGTCGAGGGCGAGGAGTTCGGCGCGCAGTGCATGCTCCACGAGACGGACCACCTGAACGGCATCCTCTACGTCGACCGCCTTCGCTCGCGCGACGATCTGCATCCGGTCGAGGTCGATGACCGGAGCGAGGCGGGCGAGGGAGAGCCGCAGCGTCCCTGAAGCCGCGCACCCTCTTCCTCGGGACGCCGGCGTTCGCCGTCCCGTCGCTCGAAGCGGTGGACCGTCTGCGCGACCGCGGCGCGCTCGACCTTGTCGCCGTCGTCACCCAGCCCGACCGCGCGGGAAACCGCGGCCGACTGACCGTTCCGGCCGTCAAGGCTCGTGCGCTCGGGCTCGGCGTACACGTCCTGCAGCCGGTGCGCATCGACAAAGACGCCCTGAGCGAGATCGTGTCCCTCCGCCCCGAGCTCCTCGTGTGGGCGGCGTACGGGAACCGCATCCCGCGCGCGCTGCTCGAATTCGTGAACGGCCGCGCGGTGAACGTGCACGCTTCGTTGCTGCCGCGCTGGCGCGGCGCCGCGCCGATCGCCCACGCGATCCTCGCCGGCGACAAGGAGACCGGTGTCACCTTGATGGAAGGAACGGCCGCGCTCGACGAGGGCCCGATCCTCGCGCAGGAGCCGACAGCCGTCGGCGAGGCCGAGTCCGCGGGCGATCTCACGCAGAGGTTGGCCGTGCTCGGTGCGGGGCTCTTGGAGCGCGAGCTTCCGCGGTATATCGCAGGCGAGCTCGAGGGAACGCCGCAGGACGGATCGCGCGCACTGCCGGCGCCGAAGCTGACGTCGCGCGATGGCGAGCTCGACTTCTCCCGTCCGGCCGACGAGCTCGTTCGCCGCGTGCGCGCCCTCACGCCGGAACCGGGTGCATGGACGACGTTCCGCGGTGAACGTCTGGTCGTCGCGGGGTCATCCGTGTCCGGAGGCACGCCCAAGGAGCACGGCGTTCTCGAGGTCCATGACGGCCATCCCGAGGTCGCCGCCGGGGCAGGCTGGCTGCGTCTGGACGTCGTGCGTCCCGCCGGCAAGCGGACGATGAGGGGCGAGGACTGGGCACGCGGCCTGCGCGACATCGCCGGAGCGCGTTTGCCCTCGTAAGCGCTAGCGGTTCATGAAGTTGATCGGATACGAGCCGTCACTGAAGTTTCGGCTGTCGAATGAGAGCGTGAATGTCTCGCCTGGCTTCAGCCCGAAACGTCCGATCGCCTCCAGGTCACCTTGCGACGCCGTTCCGAACGTTGTCCGACTCGTCGCGCGAAGCACGATCTCCTTATTCGTGAACGCGGCGAGCGTGCCACCGCCGCCAGCGATCAAGACACGAACGGTGCAGGCACTGGTGACCTGGACCACCGAAGCCGATGTCTTGAGGTGCTGGATCCCGGCGTCGACGTTCATGTCGGGTGGCGTGAAGGCCTGACACGGCGCGAATGTCGCGCTCGGCTGAACGCCCACGGCCGTCGCGTCGCAGGCGCATAGCCCGATTGCCAGGATCCCGGCCAGCGCAAGACGGCGCACGCCACAACTACAAACGAGGGCCGGCCGCGGTTCCCGCGCTGACGGGTACGCTCGTTACGTGAAGGCCAGCCGTCCCGCCATCAGCGACGTCGACGAGCGAACGCTCGTCGGGTGGCTGCACGACCGCCAGGAGCCTGCGTACCGCGCGAACCAGATCCGGCGACACATCGCGCGCGGAACGGAGGCGAGCTGGGACGAGCTCACCGATCTTCCCAAGGCTCTGCGCGACCTGCTCGCCCGCTCTTTTCGCTTCAGCGCCGTCGAGCCCGAGACGGAGATCGCGAGCGCCGATGGCGAGACGCGAAAGGCGCTGCTGCGGCTGCACGACGGCCATCACATCGAGTCGGTGCTCATGCCGCATCACGGCGCGCGCAACTCGGTGTGCTTCTCGACGCAGGCGGGCTGCCCGATGGCCTGCGCGTTCTGCGCGACGGGCGAGATGGGTCTCATCCGCAACCTCACCGTCGGCGAGATCGTCGACCAGGTCCGGCACTGGCAGCGCGAGCTCGTCGTGAGCGGCCAGCGCGTCTCACACGTCGTCGCGATGGGTATGGGCGAGCCGCTCGCGAACTTCGACGCGACGGTCGCCGCGGTGCGGATGCTCATCGACCCGCGGCTCTTCGGGATCAGCCCGCGCCGGGTCACGATCTCGACCGTTGGCGTCGTTCCCCAGATGGATCAGCTCGCGGCGCTCGATCTGCCCATGAACCTCGCGGTGTCGCTGCACGCGCCGAACGACGCCATACGCGGCACGATCGTGCCCCTGAACAAGCGCTGGGGCATCGACGAGGTGCTCGCAGCGTCGGCGCGCTACGTCGCGCGGACCAAACGCCGCGTGACCTTCGAATACGTGCTGCTCTCGGGCGTCAACGACGCCGAGGCGCACGCGCTGGAGCTCGCCGAGCGGATCATGCTGCTGGGCCGCACCTCCGACTATCACGTCAACCTCATCCCGGTGAACAAGGGACCCGGCGGTTTCGCGCGTCCGCCGGTGCGGCGGATGGAGCGCTTCGCGGAGATCCTCCAGGAGCACAACATCGCCGCGACGCTACGGATCAGCAAGGGGCAGGACATCGCCGCGGGCTGCGGTCAGCTGAAGGTCCCCACGCTCGCTGCGGCTCGCTGACAGGGGCCCCTGCCCCTGGGTCGTGCGGCAGTGGCGGCGGGGAGCGGGCCGGCTCGAGCGCCTAGCGGACCTTCGCGCGCTCCCGCTTCTTTGCCATGCGCGCGTCCTTGGTCTGATCGCGCCGGCAGCGCGTGCAGACGAGCAGCTTCTCGCCCGCGATCAGCGAGGTGTGGAGGTTCGCGTCGAATCGACGGTGCGTGTGCACCTTCGAGTGGCTCACATTCGAGCCGAACGCGGCGGTCTTCCCGCAGATCGCGCAGGCGCGTGGCATCGGCGGCATCTCCTCGAAATTGGGAAGTGAACGTCAATGGTACTGTCGCGCCCATCGCGACGCAATGTGACGGCACAGCTCTGTTACGCGTTCTCGAAGCCGCCGCCGATCGTCTGGAGCGCGCGGTGGACGAGGTGAACGCGCTCAACGTGTACCCGGTGCCCGACGGGGACACCGGAACCAACATGGTCCACACCGTCCGCTCCGCGCTGAAGCACGCTCGCGCGGCGGAACCGACGCTGGCCGCGGTCAGCGCGGCCGCCGCCCACGGCGCGCTCATGGGCGCGCGGGGGAACAGCGGCGTGATCCTGTCGCAGATCATCCGCGGCCTGAAGGACGCGCTCGCGCATGCCGAGAACATGGGCAACGACGAGCTGCGCGCGACGCTCAACCTCGCGCGCCGACACGCGCACGACGCGGTCACCGCGCCGGCGCCCGGCACGATCCTCTCCGTGACCGTCGCCGTCGAGGATGCCGCCGCCAACAACTCCGGCGATCTGGCCGCGATGCTCCGCCGAGTGGTGGAAGCCGGAGCAGAGGCTGTCACCCGCACGCGCATGGACAACCCCGTGAACAAGGCCGCTGGCGTCGTCGACGCGGGCGCCAAGGGTCTTTGGTATCTGCTCGACGGCGCGCTCGCGAGCATCGAGGGCCGGAGCCCCAGCATCGGCGCCGCCGCGACGCGGTCGCAGGCCGCGCCCGCTCACGCCGTGGCGAGCGAGGTGTCCTCGTGGGCCGGCGCGTATGACGTGCAGTTCCTCGTGGAGCACCCGTCGCGGCCGATCGAGGACATCCGCGCCGAGATGACGAAGTTCGGCGCCGATTGCGTGCTCGTCGTTGGCGACGAATCCGTGATGAAGGTCCACGTCCACACGCTCCAGCCGGACAAGATCGTGGCGATCGGGATGACCGCTGGCCGTTTGGGCGATGTGGTCGTCGAAGATCTCGATGCGATGACCGCGCAACACGAGGCGGTCACGGGGATCGTCATCGAGCCGCCGCGCCGCGAGAACGCCGCCGCCGTCGGCGTCGTCGCGGTCGTTCCCGGTGCCGGCTTCGCCACCGTCGCGCGCTCGCTGGGCGCCACGCCGCTGCGCGGCGGCGCGTCGATGAACCCGTCAACGGAGGAACTGCTGGGTTCGATCCAGGAAGCGAACGCGATGCACGTCATCGTTCTGCCGAACGACAGGAATGTCATCCTCGCCGCGGAGTCCGCCGCGAAGCTTGCGGCCGTCCAGGTCACCGTGATCCCCACGCGCACCGTCGCGCAGGGCATGGCCGCGCTCGTGGCGTTCGACGCCACGAAGGAGGCGAGGCAGGTCGCCGAGGAGATGCGCGAGGTCGCCGAGCGGGCACACGGCATCGAGGTGACGCGGGCGAACCGCACCACCAAGATCGACGGTCAGGATGTCAACGCCGGCGAAGCCATCGCACTCCTGGACGGACGCGTCGTGGCGCACGGCGAGGACGAGGTGGCGGTGTTGATCGATGCGGCCAAGGGCCTCACCGACGCCGAGCTCTTCACCTTGTACTCGGGCGCCGACGTGGACGCCTCACGCGTCCAGCATGCCGCTCAGCGCCTTCGTGCCGCATGTCCGCGCGCCGAGGTCGAGGTGATCGACGGCGGTCAGCCGCACTACCCCTTCATCGTCGCGGCCGAGTGAATCGAGGTCGCTAGCGAGCTCTCGGCCGCCGTTTCGCCGTCGTCTTGCGCTTCGGGGTCGCCTTCTTTGTCACTGTGGCGGCCTTTTCGCCCCAGCTGATCCCGTGGTCCTTCGCCCACTCGTGCCAGTCCGGCACAGGGTGGCTCACCGTCCAAAGGAAGTGATAGGTCCCGCTGTCGCCGACGAACTTGAAGCGCTTCTTCAGGTCCGTCGCGAGCTCCTCGTAGTCGTCGAACGAACGCAGGTGCCGACGGAATCCGCCGTCGCGCTCGAGATCGAGGATGACCCGGGCGTTGTGGACGACCGCCGCGATCTTCGGCCTGCTCCGGATGACGCGCGGGTCACTCGCGAGCGCGTCGATCTCACGGTCTCCCATGCGGGCGACGCGCTCGACCTTGAAGCCTCGGAACGCGGGCTTGATCGTCGGCCATTTCGCGTCGACGACGCGCCAGCTGATCCCCGCCTGGAAGACGCTCTTACTGAGCTGCTCGAGGTAGTCGTCGATGCTCTTCGGCCTGATCCGCGGTGGAGCTTCCATGACGTCGCGACTCTAAACCTCTTGAATGAGTAGGAATGCGTCAGTCCGTGGCCCGGCCGAGTAGCTCGCTCGAACTGCCGGTCACCGCGCTGCCGGGGATCGGGGAGGACTCGGCGAAGCTGCTCGAGCGGATCGAGATCAAGACGATCGGCGATCTCCTCTGGCACCTCCCGCGGACATACGCGGACTTCTCCAAGTTCACGCCGCTGAAGAGCGTGCGCGCCGAGCAGGAGCAGACGGTCGAGGCGATCCTCGGCCGCATCGGCCAGCGCCGAACGGCCAAGGGACAGCTCATGACCGAGGTCGAGCTGCTCGACCCCCAGGATCACTCGCCCACGAACGTGAAGGCGACGTGGTTCGGGCGCCAGTTCATAAAGGAGCGCTACCCCGAGGGCCAGCTCGTGCGGCTCTCCGGCAAGGTGAAGTTCTTCGGGCGATCGCTGCAGTTCTCAAATCCGAAGATGGAGAACGCGGCGGCGGAGGCCGTGCACACCGGCCGCATCGTCCCGATGTACCGGCTGACCGAAGGGCTCAAGGAAGGCCATCTGCGGCGCTGGCTGCACACCGCGGTGATGGGCGGCGCGAAGCGGACTCCGGTCGTGCGCGAAGTCGCCGATCCGCTGCCGGAAGCGGTGCGGGCGCGCCGTTCGCTCGTGCCGATACAGGACGCGCTGCGTGAGGTGCACTTCCCGTCGGAGTGGAAGGACCTCTTCACCGCCCGACGGCGGCTCGCGTTCGACGAGCTGCTCGTTCTCCAGCTCGCGCTCGGCCAGCGGCGCGCGCGATGGACGAAAGAGGCCAAGGCCCTGCCGCTGCGCGCGGACGACGCCAAGGTGGACGGCTGGATCGCGGCGCTGCCGTTCACGCTGACGGCCGATCAGCTCGATGCGTTCGCGCAGATCCGGTCCGACCTGGCGCGCAAAGTTCCGATGTCGCGGCTACTCGAGGGGGACGTCGGGTCGGGCAAGACCGTGGTGGCCGCGCTCGCGGCGCGCATCGCGGTCGCGTCCGGCGCGCAGGCGGCGCTCATGGCGCCGACGGAGCTTCTGGCGGAGCAGCACCACCGGTCGCTGGCCGCGCTGTTCGCCGGCGGACCGCGGCATGCGCTCCTCACCTCCAGCGTCACCGGTCCGGCGCGTCAGGAGATCCTCGCCGGACTGGCGTCGGGCGAGCTCGACGTGATCGTCGGCACGCACGCATTGGTGGAGGAGACCGTCGCGTTCAAGCGGCTCGGCCTCGCGATCGTCGACGAGCAGCACCGCTTCGGTGTCCGACAGCGCGCGATGTTCCGCGAGAAGGGCATCGACCCGCACCTGCTGCTGACGACCGCGACGCCGATCCCGCAGACGCTTTCGCAAACGGTCTACCGCGACCTCGACATCTCGACGCTGCACCAGCTGCCGTCGGGGATCCAGTCGATCCGCACCGAAGTGCGCCCGCACCAGGCGCTGCCGAAGGTGTGGCCGTGGCTGAAGGAGCGCGTCGCGACGGGGGAGCAGGCCTTCATCGTGACCCCGCGCATCGAGGACGACCCTGAGGATGACATCCCGAGCGCGGAGGCCACCTTCCGCGATCTCAGGGCGAAGGATCTTGCCGGCGTGCGCATCGCCCTGCTGCACGGCAGGATGCCGCCGAAGGAGCGGGACGATGTCATGCGCCGCTTCGCGGCGCGCGAGCTCGACGTGCTCGTCGCGACGACCGTCGTTGAGGTCGGGATCGACATTCCGGACGCGACCATGATGGTCATCCTCGGTGCCGAGCGGTTCGGTCTCGCGCAGCTGCATCAGCTGCGCGGTCGGGTCGGGCGGCGCGGGCAGCGTGCGTTCTGCATCCTCGTGAGCGCGAAGGCGGACGAATCGGAGCGGCTCGCGGCGATGACGGAGAAGAAACCCGGGACCGACCTGCCTCTCGACGGTTTCGATCTCGCGCAGCGCGATCTGCAGATCCGCGGCGCGGGCGAATTCCTCGGCAAGCGGCAGAGCGGGGAGGGGAACGAGCTGCGAATCGTGGATCTCGCCGATGTCGACCCCGCGCTGATGGAGGAGACCACGGTCGAGGCGGATCGCATCCTCGCGGCCGACCCGCAGCTGGAGCGGCCGGAGCATTCGTCGCTCGAACAGGCCGTCGCTGAGCTCTGGCGCCGCTACGCGCTCGCATGAGAGTCATCGCGGGGATCGCCAAAGGTCGAACGCTCGACGCGCCGCGCGGCGGCGGGACGCGACCCGCGACGGATCGGATCCGCGAGACGCTCTTCGCCATCCTCGAGCCGATCCTCGGTGACGCGCGCGTGCTCGACCTTTTCGCCGGTGCGGGCACGCTCGGGATCGAGGCGCTCTCCCGCGGTGCAGCGAGGGTGACCTTCGTCGAGCGCTCGGCCGAGGCGCTGAAGTCGCTTCGGAAGAACATCGCGTCAACGGGCTTCAATGACCGCGCCGAGGTCGTCGCGGCGAACGTTCTGGCTTTCCTCGAACAGCAGGTCGTCGGTCCTTACGACGTGGTCTTCTGCGATCCGCCCTTCGCCGACGTCGCGATCCTCGAGGCGACGCTTGGCCATCCCCGCCTCGCGGGGGCGCTCGCGCCTGACGCGCATGTCGTCGCGCGGGTGCTGAGGAAGCACCAGCCGAGGGTCCCTGATGGCGCTCGCCTGCTGCGGGTCAAGGAGATCGGCGAGGAAACGCTCCTGTTCCTACGGTACGATGGCGGCGGCGGAGGAGGGTGACGTTGGACATTCAGTTCCTCGTGGAACGCCTCGAGTCGCTCGTCGTAAACGCGCGCAAGGTGCCCATGACGAGCCAGGTCATCCTCGAGCAGGCGGCCATCCTCGACGTCATCGACCAGCTTCGTGTCGCCATACCCGAAGAGGTGCGGCAGGCGCGGCGCATCAACCAGGAGAGCGACCGCGTGCTCTCGAAAGCGCGTGAAGAGGCCGAGCAGATCATCGGCGCGGCCCAGGAGCAGGCGGCGCTGCTCTTGCAGGACCAATCGATCCTGCGGGAGGCCGAGATGAAGGCACAGGAGCTCCTTGATCGTGCTCAGTCGAAGTCGAGCGAGACCATGAACGGCGCGGACCAGTACGCCGCCGACGTCCTCGTTCGCCTCGAAAGCGATCTCGTGAAGTCGCTGTCCATCATCAAGAGGAGCCTCGAGGTCATCGAGGAGCGCAAACCGCAGCCGACCGAGGGGTAGCCGCATGATCGTCAACGTCGCGCCGCTGCTGAAGCAGCCCATCGGCGAACAGCTCGAGATCCACTTCGCCGAGTCGCCGATCGACCCCAAGGGCGAGAACTCCGGTCTGCTCGAGGCCGGCGCTGTCTCGATCGAGGCCGACATCGTCGCGACCCACACGAATCCCGGGGCGTACTTCGAGGGCGAGGCCGACGCGAGTCTCCAAGCGACGTGCAGCCGCTGCCTCATCGCCATCGAAACGCCGGTGCACGCGGAGTTCGCGGAGCAGTACTACGCGCGGTTCGGCGTCGTGTCGGGCGAGCCGCTGGGCGAGGCGCCGACCGACTCGAAGACGATCGGCTCGGATTTCAAGGTCGACCTGACCCCGCTGCTACGCGAGGAGCTGTACCTCGCGGCTCCGTTCGCGCCGCTCTGCCGGGCGGATTGCAGGGGGCTGTGCGAGGAGTGTGGCGAGGACCTCAATCTCAGGCCGCACCAGCACCAGCACGCGGTCGACGAGCGGTTCGCCGTGCTCGAGAAGCTCCGCGACTTTCACGCCGAGCGCGATTAGCCGCAGCGGGCGCGGTCTACCGCGGGCCCGGCCCCCCATACAATGAGGTCGTATCCCTTTCGTTCGGCCGCCGCCTCGCGCTGGCGTTCGGGCCTCACTGATAAGGAGCAAGCTATTGGCAGGTCAAC
>Ga0075429_100001746_pt1 | contig 17998 bp, 14 predicted proteins | sample RhiMetdeltSRZDD3_FD_75295 | JGI IMG/M metagenome (GOLD analysis project Ga0075429, IMG submission 75295) | Populus rhizosphere microbial communities from Tennessee, USA - Rhizosphere MetaG P. deltoides SRZDD3 | ecosystem: Host-associated > Plants > Roots > Rhizosphere > Soil | place: USA... | reverse complement strand
GCACCTGATTCACTTCCGACGTGGCGATCCGCCTGGCCCGCGCTTCGGCGACCTCGAGCGCGATGTCGAGCACTTTCCGGGTCCGCTGTCCGGTGCGGGCCGAGACGTAGACGAACGGGACGAATTGCAGGAAGGGCGCTTTCTTGACCAGGATTTCCTCACCGCGCTTGGCGGTGTTGGTGTCCTTCTCTTCGATCAGGTCCCACTTGTTGACGGCGATGACCAGACCGCAGCCCCGGTCCCAGGCTTCGGTCGCGATGCGCAGGTCCTGGTTGTGGAGCCCCAGCGCGGCATCCACGACGAGAATGCAGACCTGGGCGCGCTCGATGGCCCGCTGGGTGCGCAGGGTGGAGTAAAACTCGATGTCGTCCTCGACCTTCGCGCGGCGGCGGAGTCCGGCGGTGTCGATAAAGCGCACGAACTTGTTCTGATAGCGGAACACCGAGTCCACCGCGTCGCGCGTGGTGCCGGCCACATGGTCGACGACGTAGCGGTCCTCGCCGAGCAGCTTGTTGGCGAGGGAAGACTTGCCGGCGTTGGGTCGTCCGACGATGGCGATATCCACCGCCTCCTCGTCGTCGTCGGGACCGGGCGGCGGCAGCCGCGCCACGATGCCGTCGAGGAGATCCCCGCTTCGGGTGCCGACCGTCGCCGAGACGGCCTGGGGCTCACCGAAGCCGAGCCGATGGAATTCGTGAATGGCGGAGTCGTCGCCGAAGTCGAGCTTGTTCACCGCGAGGAGCACCGGGCGATTGGCGCGGCGGAGCTTCTCGGCGATCGCCTGATCGACCGGATGCACTCCTTCCTTGCCGTCCACGAGAAACAGGATCAGGTCGGCTTCGGCGAGGGCAAGCTCGACCTGCCGTCGGATCGCCTTGTCCATCACCTCGCTGGAGTCGGGCACCAATCCCCCGGTATCGACCAGCCAGAAATGCCGTCCGTTCCACTCGGCGTCTCCGAAATGCCGGTCACGGGTGGTGCCGGCGTGCTCCGAGACAATGGCGTCGCGCCCGCCCAGAATTCGGTTGAACAGGGTGGATTTGCCGACGTTGGGCCGGCCCACGATGGCGACGGTCGGCTTGCTCACGCCGCCACCCCGTGCTCGAGCGCGTCGCTGAAATCCTGGCTGAACTGGATCGGCACCGGACTGGAGGCGACGAGCGCATCGGCCTCCATGTTGTCGATGAAGAGGTGATCGTCGTTGATGGATTCTCCCGGAAGCAGCACCAGGTCGAGGTCGGTGCGGCCGGCCAGCGCCTCGGCGATCGACTTGCCGGGGAGAAGTCCTGCGGTGGTGACCCGGGGTCCGAAGAGCCCGTTCTCGACCACGATGAGCTCGAGATGGGCCCGCGACGCTTCCGCCAGCGGGGCCAGTACCTGGGGCATCAGGCGCCCCATCGAGGTGCCGGTCACGATCCCGATGCGCTTCCCTGCCCAGACCCGGAAATGGCCGGCGTCTTCGCGGACCCGTCGCTGGAGGAACCGGACCGAGCCGACGCCGTTCTCCACCTGCTCGAAGTCGCCATAGCTGGCTTCCGGCGGCAGCGGGAGATCGGCGCGGAGGTAGAGCTCATCGGCGCCGTGGACCCAGCGATTGGCCCGCTCGGCGAGCGCCCGGCTTTCCCAGCGCTCGACCTGCCCGACCGCCGCGCGGCATTCGTCGGTGGTAGGCTCCCGGACCCTGCTGTGCTTGCTGAACTCGGTGAGTCCGACCGGTACCACCGACACGCTGAGGACCGGGCTTCCCAGGTCGTAGAGATCGGCCAGGGTCTGGTCCATGATGGCGCCGTCGTTGACGCCGGGTGACATCACGATCTGGGTATGGAACTGCAAGCCGTGCCGGGCAAAGCGGGAGAGCTGCTCCCGGATGTCGGGCGCGGTCGGATTCCGCAGCAGCCAGCGACGGATGACGGGGTCGGTCGCGTGCACCGAGACGTAGAGCGGAGAGAGGCGGTACTCGATGATCCGGGCCTCGTCCCAGGGCTTGAGATTCGTCAGGGTGGCGAAATTGCCGTACTGAAAGGAGAGGCGATAGTCGTCGTCCCGAATGTAGAGCACGTCCCGGAGCCCTTCGGGGAGCCCATCGACGAAACAGAAGTCGCAGCGATTGGCGCAGCGACGGATCCTCGGCGGCTCGACCGACACCCCCAGCGGCTCGGTGAGGGGCCGCTCGATTTCGAATTCGATTTCCTGTCCATCGGGCTGCCGCACATGAAGCCCGAACTCTTCGTCGGCAGTGAGGAACTCCCAGTCGAGAAAATCTTCGAGCTCCCGGCCATTGACGGACAGGAGCTCGGTGCCGGGCTTGAGACCGAGCTCGTCGGCGATCGAGCCGGGGTGGACTGCGGTAACCTTGATCATCAGAATGGAAAGATGACGCTAATCCACTCAAATATCAAGAGTTAGAGGTTCACAACTGATGTTGTTTCGCAGGGTGGGCAGGCCGGTTGAGAGCTAACTGCTGACGGCTAACTGCTAACGGCTAACTTCTAACTGCTAACGGCGTGGGGTGGCCGGAAGCCTCTGGCACGTCTCACTTCTCTTCTCGCAGACTCCCGTCGATCGGCCTTCAGAGAGCGACCGCCACTCTGCGGCGAGGCTCCTACTGGCGGCCGGCGAGCATCCGAATGTGGTCGCCGAGCTCCTGGGACACGCCAAGGTCACCCAAACTCTCGAAACCTACAGCCACGTCTCTCCGAGGCTCTTGGCGCAGACGGCGCAACGCATGGAGGAGTTGATTGCCCCTTCCCCGCCCAATGCCGTCTGCTTGGGTCGTTAGATTTAGAGGGAGGGAGGAAATGACAATGGGTAAGCCTTGGGGACGGACGGTACTCGCGGGGGTCACGATCGGCGGGACGGTGGTTGTTCCCCTCCTCCAGCGGCTGAGTTCCGCGGACGGCGCCACGATTCAGGAGGTCACACAGTGGCCTCCGGAGCCCGAGGAACTGTCAGGAATCTCGTACCATTTTGATCGTGCTCCCAGCGTGTCAGGGAGCAGCTCGACGGTTCAGCTTTCCAGCGTATCGCGGGCCACTCCGGCACGCCTTTGGGGGCAGTTGACACTCCGCTGAAGCGTTGGCCCACCACTGGCCCACCTGCAATCGCCTGGACGCATGAAGGCCGCCTGATGAGGGCGGCCTTCGTCGTTCAATCCCAATCTCTTGCGCCAGAGCGGGCGACCGGACTCGAACCGGCGACGTCCAGCTTGGGAAGCTGGCATTCTACCACTGAATTACGCCCGCGGATCGGAAGAAGATGCTTTGGTAGGACTGCGGGGTCAATTGCGCCGGAGGCAAGGAGGCAAAGAGGCAAAGTGGTTCATGTTGCCTCTTTGCCTCTTTGCCACTTTGCCTCCTACTTCGTCTTATACCGCCACCCGGTGATCGCCGCCCCGGTCCCCTCGAGCTTGATCGGGTGCTTGTCGCCCTTCTTGAGCGCCGGCACAGTGATCTCCTCGGTGTCGATCACACTGCCCTTGATATCGATGAACTCGACCACCAGCGTCATCGGCACCGGCTTGATCGGCTTTCCGGCCGCGTCCTCCGGCGCGCGCCCGATCGCGTCGCCGGTCAGGATCGCCTTGGCGGGGCCGGTCTGGAACCCGGTGATATCGATGGTGAACGGCATCACCACCAGCCGGGTAGCCGTCTTGATGACCTCGTCTTCGCGGTTGAGGCCGCGCTGACCCTGCGCCAGGAGGCGGAGGGCATCTTCGTTCATCGGCTCCATCTCGAGCAGCCTGGCGGAGTACTCGACGAGCTTTTCGTGATTCTTCATCGCGAAGTAGGTATTCGCGAGGTTGTAGAGGGCATCGCGGCTCCACGGATTGCGCTGCACTGCCTTGGCAAAGGCCGTCTCCGCCTCCGGGTACCGCTTCGCATTGAAGGCACTGACACCGACCGCCATCAGGTCCTGGGTGTCGAGCGAATCCAGGTTCGTCTTGGAAAACGCTTCGACCATCGCCGTCTCGAGCGCATCGGCGCTGTCCGGCATGCCCGCCGCGCGGAACGCGCTCGCCAGTACCCGGCGGGCATCGGTGTCATCGGGCCTCCAGGCCAGGTACTTCCGCAGCATGACGATCGCGTCCGGGTGCTTGCCCTGACGCGAGTACATGATCGCCAGGTTGAGGGCCGAGCTGTTCCGGTCTTCGGTGAGCGACGTGTCCCGCTCGGAAATCACGAGCGCCTTCTGGAAATAGGCGGCGGCGCTGTCATCCTTGTTCAAGTTCGCGAACACCACGCCCATGTTCGAATACACGTGGGGCAGTCCCCGGAACATGACCGAGGCATCGCGGAACAGCGCCAGGGCGCTGTCGGTGTCGCCCTTTTTCTGGAATTCGATGCCGGCGTTCGCCAGGTTGGCCCAGCTGTTCTGGCGGTACTGGGTGATGTCGATCTCGCAGGACGGCACCAGCTCTTCGGCTTTGGTGAATGCCGAATCGGCCTCGACCGCATCGCCGCGGAGCAGTGCCACCCGGGCCAGGTAATACCATGCCGCGGCGTTGTTGGCCTGCGCTTCGGCGGTGATGGCCGTCATCAGACCCTGGCGGGCCTCGGTGAGCGTCGCCGCCTTGTCGGCCGGGGTCTTGGCGTCGTACGCCTTCCGCAGGGCCGAAATGGCCTTCTCCACCTTGGAGTTGCCCGCCTTGATCGGACAGAGCGCAGCGACATACTTGGGCGGCTGGCCCTGCGCGAGGCGAACGTTGATCCCAGCTTGCGCCGCGAGAGGACTCGCCGACAGAGCGCATGCGAGGGCCAGGATCATGGGACGCGTGGTCATTCCGACTCCTTGGGTGCAATGGCGCGGCGGTCCGGGCGGCCTGCGGAAGCGCGGGCCTGCCGTCCTGCCTGCTCGTATAACTCGCGGGCAATTGTATGGGCGGGACGGCCGGTCCGGCGCGCCTCCGCCACCACATCATCGTATTCCGGCTTGTCCCGCCGGCCTCCAGGCGCGTCGACCGTCTTGATCCGGACGGTGTTCCCCGCCGTCGTCTCGAGCATCCATTCGCGCCGCGGGAGGGTGACTCGCTCCGCGGTCATGCGACGGAGTCCGGCGGTGGTGCTGTGCCGGAAGATCGTTTCCGCGACTTGGTCGGCGTGGTCGGGAGGAGCCACCACTTCCATCCGGAAGCCGATCCGCCCCTTCTTCATCTGCGTCGTCCACATCTGGACATCGAGCGCGCCCGCGGCCGCCAGGGCTTCTCGCAGCGGCTCCAGGTACTCGGGGCTCAGATCGTCGAGGTCGGTCGCCAGCACCACCACCGTCGCCGCTTCCGCGGCCACGCTCGCGAGGAGCACTCGCAGCGCATTCGGGTAGGTCGGCGGGTTCCGGGTGCCGGCGCCCCATCCGCTCGCTTCGGCCCGCCACCGTAACGGCGGCGCGCCTCGCGACAGGACCCGGAGCAGCACCGCCCCGGTCGGCGTTGTGGCCTCCCCGACCACCGGCCCTCCCGACGAAATCTCCAGGCCCTCGACCAGCAATCCGGTTGCGGGCGCGGGCACCGGAAGGATTCCATGGGCTGCCCTCACCCATCCGCTCCCCAGCGCGACCGGCCGGGAATAGACCTCGTCGATGCCGAGTCGCTCGAAGCCTTCGATCCCGCCGACGATGTCGACCAGCGCGTCGGAGGCGCCGACTTCGTGGAGGGCGACCTGGTCCGGCGCCTTTCCGTGGATCCTGCCCTCCGCCTCCGCCAGGAGCCGGAACGCGCTGATGGCCAGGGTGCGGGTCCGCTCCGAAATATCCGCCCGCTCCACCACGCCGATCAGCTCCGCGATGTGACGGTGCGGTCCGTGATGGTGGGGGTGAACGTGGCTAGGGACGTGCGGATTCGGCTCTAAATGCACATCCGCGGGCTCTTCCACCGAGCCGTCCGCCGAGCGAACCGTGACCTTGGTCGCCAGGATTCCCGATCGATCGGCCCGGCTCACCTCCACGGTCACCTCGGGAAGGCCGAGCCGCGCGGGCAAACCCGTGACCCATGCCTCTCCTGCCCCGACATCGACCAGGGCTCCGAGGAGCATATCGCCGCTGATCCCGGCGGCCGGGTCGATGATGGCGAACTTACGGCCCGACATAGACTTGAAATATCACTCCGGATTACCCCCGGGGCAATTCCGGAGGTTCCCTGTAGAGCCACCCGGCGCCCGTGTTGAACAGGACGACCTGCTGATCCGGGCGAAGCACACCCGAAGCGGTCAGGGCGCGGGCCGCCGCGATCGCTGCCCCTCCCTCCGGAGCGAAATCGATCCCCTCGAGCCTGCTTCCGCTCGCGGCCTCCGCAAGCAGCTCTTCGTCGCTCACTGCGACCGCCCCACCGCCGCTCCGGCGCAAGGCATCGAGCATGAGGCGGTCACCCAGCGGTCCCGGCACCCGGAGGCCGCTGGCCGCGGTCCAGGGATCCGGCCAGGGTACGCACCGGTCGCTCCCCTCGACGAAGCTCTTGACGACCGGGGCGCATCCGGAGGCCTGCACCGTGAACATCCGCGGCAACACACCGGAAATCCACCCGGCATCGCGCAGCTCCTGGAACACCTTCCACATCCCGATCAACCCGGTGCCGCCACCGGTCGGATAGATGATCGCATCGGGAAGATTCCATCCCAGCTGCTCGGCCAGCTCCAGCCCGAGGGTTTTCTTGCCTTCGATGCGGTAGGGCTCCCGCAGGGTCGAGAGATCGAAGGCGCCGCTCTCCGCCGCATAGGCCCGGCTGGCCTTTCCGCAATCGCCGATGTGGCCATCGAGCAGTCGCAGGTCTCCGCCGAACGCGGTGATCTGCGCCAGAATCACGGCCGGCGTGGTGCGCGGCGCGTAGACCCGCACCGGGAGGCCGGCCCGGGCTCCGTAGGCGGCGGCGGCCACCCCGGCATTGCCGGCGGTCGGGAGGGTGAACGCCCGGGCGCCGCCCATCACGGCGCGGGTTATGGCGGCGGCCAGGCCCCGCGCCTTGAAGCTCCCGGTCGGATTGATGCCTTCGTCCTTGACGAGGAGCCGGGGGAGCCCGATGCGCTCGCCGATTCGCGCGGTGGCGAGGAGCGGCGTGTTGCCTTCGCCGAGAGACACCGGGTCCTCGCCGGGCATCAGGGGAAGGAACCCCCGGAACCGCCACATGCCGGGGCCCGGCGCCGGCGCTTCGCGCGCAGCCGGAGTGGGGTGCCGGGTGGGATAGCGGACCAGCCACGGCTGGCCGCATTCGCATACGGTGGGGAGACCGGCAGGCGCTGCGGTCTTGCCGCACGCCGAGCATTCGAGGAGCCAGTCCATTTAACCCGGGGGTTGGGAGTTGGGAGGCGGGGGTTGGATGGCGCCCTCGAGCGCCTCGCGCACCCGCGTGGCCAGCGCGGTGGAAAAGCCGGGCACTTCGGCGATCTCCGCGATGGAGGCGCTCTTCACTCCGGCGAGGCTGCCGAAACGCTCGAGAAGCCGATGGCGCCGCTCGGGGCCGACCCCGGGGATCTCGAGCAGCGCCGAGGTGATGGTGCGCGCGCTGCGCCGGTTCCGGTTGTAGGCGAGCCCGAAGCGGTGGGCTTCATCGCGCGCGCGCTGCAGCAGACGAAGCGACGAGCTCCGGCGCGGCAGGCGAAGCGGCTCGCTCCGTCCGGGGAAGAACACTTCCTCCTCCCGCTTGGCCAATCCGATCATGGGAACCTCGGGCATGCCGAGAGCCGCGGCGGCGGCGATCGCCGCGCCGAGCTGTCCCTTGCCGCCGTCGATGACCATGAGGTCGGGCAACGGCCGGCTTTCGTCCCGACGCCGGGTGAGATACCGGGTGACGACTTCGGCGATCGCGGCATAGTCGTCCTGCTGCCCTTCGCCCTTGATGCGGAATTTCCGGTACTCGCTTTTTTTCGGGCGCCCGCCCTCGAAGGTCACCAGCGAGCCGACCGTATCCTTGCCCTGGTTGGTGGAGATATCGACACAGACCAGCGTTCTCGGGACCACCGAGAGACCGAGGTCACGCCCGAGCGCGTACACCGGATCTTCGGCCCGCTGCTCCGACTCGAACGACTCGAGCCGGAGGCTCTCCAGCAGGTGCCGGGCATTGCGCTCGGCGAGGTCCAGCCATCGCCAGGCGGTGCCCCGCTGCGGGACGCTCAGTGCCGATCCGGGAAGCAGCGCTTCGATCTGCGGCAGCTCGGCCGGTAGAAACGGGAGCACCACCCGGGGGACTTTTCCCTCGGCGGGGACGTAATAGCGGACCACGAAGGCTTCGAGAATCGCGTCGTCCGATTCCTCGGTGACGTTCTCGAGGAACCGGTGCTCCCGATGCACCACCCGGCCGTCGCGGACCCGGAACAGCACTCCCACGGCATCGTCGCCGTCCCGCGCGTATCCGATGACGTCGGCATCGCCGGTGCCGAGCGCCTCGATGGTCGCGGGCACCTCCACCTGATCGAGCCAGCGGAGCGTGTCGCGCAGATCCTTTGCCCGTTCGTAGTCCTCCCGCTCGCTGGCCTCCTGCATCATGGCACGCAGGCGGGTGCGCACGTCGACGGTTCTGCCCTCGAGGAATCCGACGACTTCGTCGATCATGGCGCGATAGGCGGCCGTGTCCTGCCAGCCGACGCAGGGCCCCCGGCAGCGCCCGATGTGAAAGTCGAGACAAGGTCGCTCCCGCCGCACGGCGGGCAGGTCGTCGTCGCAGCTTCGAACCGTGAAGATGCGTCGCACCAGGGCGAGGGCGCGGCGCATCTCACCCACGTCGGTATAGGGTCCGAAGTAGCGGGCGCCGGGAATGTCGCGCCGGCGCGTGACGAGAACCCGGGGAAACGGCTCCTTCAGGGTGACCGCGATCGACGGATAACTCTTGTCGTCCTTGAGCCGCACGTTGAAGCGCGGCTGGTATTCCTTGATGAGATTGTTCTCGAGCAGCAGCGACTGGGTCTCTCCACCGACCACGATGGTTTCGACATCGTCGATCAGGCGCATCAGGAGCTGATTCTTGGGGCTTCCGGCGTGATCGGTCGCGAAGTAACTCCGCACCCTGCTTCTGAGGTTGAGCGCCTTCCCCACGTACAGCACGCCTCCGGCGCGATCCCTCCAGAGGTAGACCCCGGGGCCGTCGGGCAGCGACTCGAGCTTCCGGGTGAGCGCGTCGGAGATGCCCCGGGCGATCATGGCCGTGGACCGGCGCGACCGAGCATCCGCCGGGCGAGGGGAATTCCCGCCAGCGCCGCGACCAGCAGGTAGGTGAGGCCGAAGGGCGTGAGTACCACCGCCGCCCGGGCGATGGGCCCGAAGCGACTGCCGGCGAGGGTGAGCGCGAGCCAGCCGACCAGACCGGCGGCCAGCGCGGCCAGCCACAGCAGCCCGGGATAGCTCCCTCGCGGGGCTTCAGGTCCAATGCGGGCCGCGAGCCCGCGCTTGAGCAGGAGGAACTCCACCCAGCCCGACACCCCACCCGCGACCGTGATGCCCACCGCGCCCCAGCGGGGATTCAATTCGAGGAGCCGCGGCAGCGGCACCGCAGCGAGGTAACCGAGCATGATCGAGAGGGCGACGCGAATGGTGGCGAAGCGCAGCGGGGCGCGGGTGTCGTGGAGCGCAAAGTACACTGAATTATAGAGCCGCCCCTGCGTCGTAGCCAGCAGACCGATCGCCGATCCGGCGAGAATCAGCCACACATAGTATGAGTCGGCCGCGGTGAACAGTCCCGACTGGAAAAAGAGCGCCGCGACAACCTCTCCGAGGAGGAGGAACGCGACCACCGTGGGCACCACGAAGAACCCGACTCGCCGCCGCCCGTCCTCGAGCCGCGCCCGGAGCGCCGCATGACCTTCGCTGCCCGCGACCGCGGCGGCAGACAGCTCGGGGAGCTCCGCCGCGGCGATCGACATGCCGAAGAGACTCACCGGCAGCGTGTACAGCGTCTGCGCGTTGGCGATGGCGGTGACCGCACCCAGGGGGAGAAGGCTCGCCAGAATCCCGTCCACGAACGCGCTGATCTGGGTCACGCCGCGGGTGACGAACGCGGGGAAGAAGTTCCCCAGCACCGCGCGGACCCCGGCGTTTCCCTGCCCCAGTCCGGGGCGGATGCCGGGCAGGAGGCGCAGCACCGACGGAAGCTGAACCAGGAGCTGCAGCGCGCCGCCCGCGACCGCGCCCCAGGCCACCCAGAGCACCACGGTAGTAAGGGGACCGGTCGCCGGCGCCATCACCGTCGCCAGAATGATGGCAAAGTTCCAGAGGACCGGCGCCGAATAGGAAAGGAAGAATCTGCGGTGGCTGTTGAGGATGCTGAGGCACCAGGCGGACAACACCAGGAGTCCGATGCCGGGAAACAGGATCCGGACCAGCTCGATGGTGAGATCCCGCTTGGCGCCGTGAAAGCCGGGAGCCAGGATGGTGACCAGCCACGGCGCCGTGGTGATCCCGAGTGCGACCAGCACCGCGACTGCGACCGAGAGAATCCCGAGCACCGCCCCCGCCAGTCGGCGGGCCTCGTCTTCTTTTCCCTGGGCCCGGAGCCGCGAGTAGGCGGGGATGAACGACGCGGAGAGGACCCCTTCTCCGAAAAGATTCTGCAGAAAATTCGGAATCCGGAACGCCTGATTGAACGCGTCGGCAGGGAGTGACAGCCCGAGGTAGTGCGACAATACCCGCTGGCGGACCAGTCCGGCGAGTCGGCTCAGGAAGATGCCGGCGGCGACCAGCGGCGCGCCGCCCTGCCGGAATGGGTTCAAGATTCCGGGATGGACGGCGGCGGTGGCCGGCGACCGCCTTCCTCGAGGAGACGCTGGAAGAACTGATGCTCCTCCTGGAGCGCTTCGAGATTTCGGGTGACGTCCTCGAGCTCGCCCTCCAGGAGCTCGACCCGTTTCGCGAGGTCGTCGAGGGCGGGTGGGGTCGACGTGTTCCCTTCCAGCCGGCGGGCCGCGGCGCGCCCGAGCGGCGAATCGGTGAGGATCGCGAAGATCGGAATCAGCAGGACGATGAGGAGGACGATCCCGAGGTAGGCCATGGCGACGAGTCTAGGTGGTCCGCGATCCGGCTTCAAGAGCTTGGCGGTACCAGGACACGATATGCGCGGCGACGCTGTCGAGCACGCCGTTCCCGTAGCGGGCGAGGAAGCCCGCCATCGACAGCACCCGCTCCTGGGGTTTCCCGAGCGGCCGCAGTGAGAGCCGGGCGCGCGCGACCTGTCCGAGCTCGACTGCTTCCCTCTTGCGGGCGTGCTGGAGCAGCTTTTTCTCCAGCCGCTCCACGGCGTGGAGCGCCTGACCCCGGGCCGCCGCCGCCGGACGCTCGAGCGTCGGATCCACGCTCGCGCCGGCACGAATCACCGGCGCATAGCCGGCGTCGATTCCGGCACGCAGCGCCGCGAACGCCGCGTCGGTTTCCGGGGGAAGCGCCAGCCGGATGAGCCGGCTCTCCAGCGCGCCACCGTCCGCCAGCAGCTCCTCGAGCGTCGCCCCGAATTTCGCGAGGATCCGTTCCACCCGCGGCTCCACCAGGAGTCCCGACCATCGGGGAACCGGCAGTTGCCTGGGTACCCCGAGGCGCTGATAGACCGGCAGCGTGAGGGCGAGATAGCGGAGCTCCCCGGGCCCCGCCACGTAGGCGACGGTGGGCAGCACCGCGCTCTCGATGACCGGCCGGAGCAGAACATTTCCGGAGAGCCGCTCCGGTTGGCTCCGCGCGATCTGCTCGAGCTCCGCCATGGTGAGCGATTCTCTTCCCCGCCGGGTGATGAATCCGGGCCCCGCCCCCACCAGGCGGTCCCGGCCGAATCGGGCCTCGAGGAATGCCAGCGACGCCCCGTCGCCCACCGGCACTGCGGGGTCACGACCGCGGGAGGCGAGTGACGCGGACAGCGCCGCAAGCTCGGCGTCGAGCTCGGCCGAAGCCGCGAGTGCCCGGAGAATCCAGGGCGCGGCAGCCGCCTTGACCGCCGGATGGGTGCTGTCGAGCACCAGGATTCCGAAGGGACCCAGCAGCTCCGCCATCGCGGCGGCAAAGGCGCCCGCCACGGTGGCCTCGGGCCGGTAGTGACGGGCAAGCCAGGCGACAACCGGCCCGCTGGTCTCGCGGTCGACGAAGGACGCCTCGAAGGTATCGAGCGCCCGCCGTACCTCGCTCCCCAGCGGCTGCTTCGACATCGGGCTGAGCGGCGCGTCCGGAGCGCGCATCGGGAGCGCTTCGCGGGTCAGCTCGCCGTCGGCCCCGAGCCAGGCGACGCTCGCCACCTCCTCGAAGTCGTGGTCGTCGCCGGGTACCCAGTACACCGGGATGACCGGACGGCCCCAGCGGCGCTCGAGATCGGCCGCCAGCGCCCGGGCGGAAAGGGCTTTCGACACGGCGTACATCGGGCCGGTGAAGAGACCGGTCTGCTGTCCGGTGGTGACGACCAGTGCGCCGGGCAGTGAGAGTCGCGCCAGCGCCGCCTCGATTCCAGGCGCGCGGACGATCGCGTCGGCCAGTGCGGGATTCCATGCCGCGTCGCGGGGAGCCGGAAGCTCCAGCGGCTCGGCGAGCGGGGTATCGACGATGGTAAACGTCACGTCACCCGGCCCGCGAGCAGGACCCTCGGGGAGTCGGGTTCGAGGGCGCCACCGTGATAGTCACCCAGACGGATGCTGACGACGCACCCCGCCGCTTCGAGGAAGCGCTCCAGCTCGCCGGCGGAGAACAGCCGGACCCGCTCGACGAAGCGGCGGCCGTCGGCCAGGGTGATGCTCTTGAACACGTGACGCAGGGATGGGTCGAGCCAGCGGTCGATCCGGACCGGCTCTCCGTTCATCTCACCCTCCTCCCGGGGCACCAGCTCGGTGGGAACCCGCGCGGCATTCAGAAAATCGAGCGCGAACCAGCCGCGCCGCCGGACGGTCGCCACCATCTCCGCCAGGGCACGGGCATGCTCGGCGTCGGAATCGAAATACCCGAAGCTGGTGAAGAGATTCACGGCAAAGTCCATGGAGCTGGGCCGGACCGGAATGCTTCGCACATCGGAGCGTATCACCGGAAAGTGGGAGATGCCTCGCGCCCGGAGCAGCAGGTGCTTGGACAGATCGAGCCCGGTCACCCGTGCGCCGCGGGTCTGGAATGCCACGGCGTGGCGACCGGTGCCACAGGCGACGTCGAGCACCCGCCACCCCGGGCCGAGGCCCACGGCGCGGCACAGCAGGTCGACCAGCCGCTCGGCATCCTCCAGGTCGCGATGGGGATAGAGGAGCAGGTATTCCTCACCGAAATACTCCTCGTACCAGTCGGGCATCCCGTCAACTGCGTCAACGGTCAACGGTGAACGGTCAACGGAACCTGCGCTTGCAACACGGCTTCGTTTGCAAGGCTTGTCCCGTTGACTGTTGACCGTTGACCGTTCACGCCGTTCCGCCTTTATGGTAGGGCTCTCCCCGAAGCATCGTCCACGCCCGGTACCACTGCTCCGCCACGATGACGCGGGCCAGCTCGTGGGGAAAGGTGAGCGCGCCCAGGCTCCAGCGGAACGGGGCCCGGGCGGTGAACGCGGGGTCGAGGCCGAATGCCCCGCCGATGATCAGCGCGACGGATACCGCCGAGTCGCGCCACCCTCCGAGCCGCCGCGCCAGCTCGTCGGTCGACCAGGGCGCCCCGCCGATATCCAGCACGATCACCGTGGCCCGGGGTGGAAGCGCCGCCTCGATCCGGGCCGTTTCCTCGCGCCGCCGGTGCGCGGGTGTCGGCGCCCGCCCCGCCTCCCGGATTTCCCGCTCCTCGATTTTCGTGTAGCGCCCGAGGCGCTTGAGATAGTCGTCGCACAGGTCACGGTATGCCGGGCGGAGTTTGCCGATCGCTACAAGGTAAGTGTGCATGGGCAGTGTGCTAACGGCTAACGGCTAACGGCTCGGAGTGGTTAGCAGTTAGCAGTTAGCGGTTAGCAGTTAGCTCCCTTCTCAGGCATACATCCCCCGGAGCCGATGCACCCCCGCGACCCGATCGATCGCCACCATGTAGGCCGCGATGCGCATGCTGACCGAGCTGCGCTGCGCCATCGCGGCGACTTCCTGGAAGGACGTGACCATGATCTTCTCGAGCCGGTTATTGACCGTCTCCTCGTCCCAGAAATACCCGCCGCGGTCCTGCACCCACTCGAAGTAGCTCACCGTGACGCCGCCGGCGTTGGCCAGAATGTCCGGCACCACGAGGATGCCGGCGTCGAGGAGAATCTGGTCGGCATCGGCGCTGGTCGGGCCGTTGGCGCCTTCGCAGATGATCTTGGCGCGGATCCGGGAGGCGTTGTCGTCGGTGATCACATTCTCGAGCGCCGCGGGCACCAGCACGTCGCACTCGAGCTCCAGAAGCTCGCTGTTGGTGAGCCGGTCGCCCTTGGTGTAGGACTTGAGATACTTGTGCTGCTTCACATGCGCGAGCACGTCCCTGATGTCGAGTCCGTTTTTGTTGTAGATCCCCCCCTCCTTGTCGCTGACGGCGAGAATCTTCATCCCCTGGGCGGCCATCAGCTCGGCACTGATCGAGCCCACGTTGCCGAACCCCTGCACGACGACGCGGGTCCCCGCGATCGGCAGGTTGCGCAGCTTGAGGGCTTCGACGGCGGAGATCATCACCCCGCGGCCGGTGGCTTCCCGGCGACCCAGCGAGCCGCCCATCTGCACCGGCTTGCCGGTGACCACCGCGGTCACGGTGTGACGCTTGTGCATGGAGTAGGTGTCCATGATCCACGCCATCATCCGCTCGTTGGTGTTGACGTCGGGCGCGGGCACGTCGGAATCGGGTCCCAGCCCGTCGATGATGCCGGTCGTGTAGCGCCGGGTGAGCCGCTCCAGCTCCGTCATCGACATGGTGGTGGGGTCGCAGATGACGCCGCCCTTGGCGCCGCCGAACGGCAGATTCACGACGGCGCACTTCCAGGTCATCCAGGCCGCCAGCGCCTTCACTTCATCGAGGGTGACCTGCATGTCGAACCGGATCCCGCCCTTGCCCGGCCCGCGGGCGGTGTTGTGGAGGACCCGGTAGCCGGTAAAGACCTCGACCTCGCCGCTGTCGAGCTGGATCGGGATCGAGACGATGATCTGCCGCTCCGGCATGCTCAGCACCTTGCGGAGCCCGGGCTCCAGATTCAGGTGGTGGGCCGCTTCTTCGAAGCGCGCCATCATCGAGAAGAGCGGATTCTCCCCGCCGAGGAAGGTGTCTTTCTCGGGACGGATGCCGCCCCGGGCGACGGGGTAGGTCAACGTTTCACCGATTTGGGATGACATGGTGTCGCTTTCGCTCCGTTCGTGAGGCGTCAGATTCTCAGAGTCGCTCGATGGGAGTCACGATCGCGTCGAGTCCGGCCGTGATCGCGTCCTCTCCGGCTTCCCACACCAGATCCAGCACGGCGACCAGCGGCTCCGGCACGCTGGCCGGCCACCGGTCGCGCAGCTTGACCGCGTCCTTCTGGGTGATGACTACAAAATCGGCCTTTCGGGCCGCCTTGGCGAGCCAGGCGACATCTTCATCACGGAATTCGTGGTGGTCCCGCCAGTTCGCCACCTGGACCTGGGCCCCGGTCGCCTTGGTCTGCGCCACGAAGGCGTCCGGATCGGCGATCGCCGATGCCGCTACCACGCGCTTGCCGAGCAGCGCTGCGGCCGGGGTGTGCTTTCCCGAGACCAGGCCCTCGTATCGCGAGACGTCGAGATGCACGATTCCGACCGGACCGTTGACGCCGGGCGCCAGGCTGTGGGCCAGCTCCGCCGCCGAGGCGGCATCGGCCCGTTTCCGGGTCACCACCAGGGCGTCGGCCCGTTGCAGCGCCTCGAGCCCCTCCCGCCAGGGACCCGCGGGCAGCGACCAGCGCACCGCGCGAGAGGTCTCGGCGCTCACGACTGCAATATTGAAATCCCGCCAGACATCGCGACGCTGAAAGGCGTCGTCCAGCACCAGCACTTCGGCTCCCTGGGCCAGCGCCCGCTCCGCGCCGGCGACGCGATCGGGGTCGGCGACGACCCGCGCCCCGGGGACCCGGTGACGGTGAACCAGAACTTCGTCCCGGCCGTAGCCCCGAAGCAGAATCCCCGGGACCACCCCGCGGGCAAGGTAGTGGGCCGCGATCCAGCTGGAGAGGGGGGTCTTGCCCGATCCTCCCACGGTCAGATTGCCGACCCCGACGGCGGGCAGCGGGAGGTCGCGCACCGGCATCCAGCCGCGGTCGAAGGCGAGATTGCGTGCGCCGATGCCGGCGCGCCAGACGCCGGCGAACGGAAGCAACCCGAGCCGGGCCAGGCGCGCATCGAAACGCCGGCTGGTCCAGAGCCAGCGAATCAGTCGGTGACCGTCGCCCCGTCTTCCCATCCCACCTCGCTCACCAGGTCCGCCAGCTCCTGCTCGGCGCGGCGGCGCGCGAGCTCGATCCCGGCTTCGCCGGGTCCCACCATGAACGGCTCGCCATAGGCGATCCGCACCCGTGCCCCCGGTTTCGGAATCAGGAACCGGTCCCATGAGTTGAGACGCCAGGCCCGGTCGGCCGACGCGTGGAGCGGGAGTATCGGCGCGCCACCGCGCTGGGCCGCCAGCAGCACGCCGCCCTTGAGCTCCCGGCGGGGACCTCGCGGTCCGTCCGGAGTGAAGGCCACTGGGCTTCCTTCCCTGAGCGCCTTGACCGCCCCGACCAGGGCCCGAACGCCGCCCCGCGTACTGGAGCCCCGCGCCTCGCGGTACCCGATCCTTCGCGCGAACTCGGACAGGTACTGGCCATCCCGGGCCTCGCTCACGACGATCGTCACCTGGCGCCGGCGGTGCTTCCAGAGCAGCGGCAGCAAGGCGTCGTGCCAGAGCAGAAACACGTGCGGTCGTCCGGCATCGGCCAACGCGCGCCAGCGCTCCTCGCGCACAGTCGTCACCCGCCAGGAACGGGCCAGCAGGGCGACCAGGGGACCGGCGAGCAGCGCCGCCACTCGCGGTGAGAGCGGCAGCGTCACCCCAGGAGCTCCGCCGCGAGCCGGGCAACCCGCCGCGCCGCGCCGCCGCCTCCGAGCCGCTCCCGGATCTCGCGCAGCCCTTCCCGCTGCTTCCGGGTGACCGGATCGTTCCGGTCGAGCAGCGGGGAGACCCGCTTCTCCAGCGCGTCCGGTTTCACCTCGTGCTGGAGGAGCTCGTCGACCACCGCTCTCCCCGCCACCAGATTGACCAGACTGACCCACGGCACCGTGATCAGCCCGCGAGCCAGCCAGGAGGTTACCGGGTTGACCCGATACGCCACGACCATGGGGAGGTCGGCCAGGGCCGCCTCCAGCGTCGTGGTTCCGGATTTGGCCAGGGCGGCATCCGCGGCGGAGAAAACCGTCTCCGGCGCTCCCCGGTGGAGCAGGAATCCATCACTCCCGGGATAGCTCCCGGCTGCGGTGCCCGCGACTACCACCGCATCGCAGCGGCCGCTCTCGAGAAGGTTCCGCGCCGCTTGGCGGAACGGCGGCCACAGCCGCTCGATTTCCTGAGTGCGGCTGCCGGGAAAGAGGCCCAGCACCCGCGCGTCCCCCGCAAGACCGAGCGCAGAGCGCGAGACGGCGCGGGTCGGCAGTGGCGGCCGATCCAGCAGCGGGTGCCCGACATACTCCGCGGCGATGCCGTGCCCCGCGAAAAACTCGGCCTCGAACGGAAGCACCACCGCCAGCCGGTCCGTGGCTTTCGCCAGGCGACGGGCCCGGCCGGGCCTCCAGGCCCAGAGCTGCGGCGCGATGTAATACAGCACCTTCACCCCATGCCGGCGTGCCGCCTCGGCGAGCCGGATGTGGAAGCCCGGGTAGTCGATCACGATCAGGAGATCGTACCGGCCCTGGCGAAATTCCGCTTCGAGCGTGCGCAGCAGCCGCAGGTGCGCCGGTATCTTGCCCAGAATTTCCACGAATCCGAAGGCGGTGTATCCCTCCATCGGAAACCGGACCTGGGCACCGGCCGCCGCCATGCGGGGCCCGCCGAACCCATCGATGACCGCGCCGGGGAGCTGCGCCGCGAGGGCGCTCACGACCGCCGCGCCGTGCTGGTCGCCCGACGGCTCCCCGGCGGAGACGAAGATGCGCGG
>Ga0075429_100001744_pt1 | contig 17999 bp, 18 predicted proteins | sample RhiMetdeltSRZDD3_FD_75295 | JGI IMG/M metagenome (GOLD analysis project Ga0075429, IMG submission 75295) | Populus rhizosphere microbial communities from Tennessee, USA - Rhizosphere MetaG P. deltoides SRZDD3 | ecosystem: Host-associated > Plants > Roots > Rhizosphere > Soil | place: USA... | reverse complement strand
TGGCACCCGGCGCTCACCCGCCGGGGGCCAGAGGCCCCGGTCACCCCGCCGGGGTGGCGAACCACCCCCTCCGACGTGGTCAGATCAGACCATGCCCGAGCCGAGGACCCCTGACGCCGCGACCGCAGTGATGCTGCACTCCGGCGTCCTGGAGGCCACCGTCCTGCCGGGCCTGGGGATGCTCGGCACGTCGCTCAGGCACCGGGGCGACGAGCTCCTGGCGCTGCCGGGCGGGTTGGAGGGCTACCGGGCCGGCACCGTGACCGGTCTGCCGCTGCTCGCCCCGTGGGCCAACCGGCTCGGGAGCCGGCGCTACGAGGTGGACGGCGTCGTCGTCGACCTGGACGGCCTCGGCCTCAACACCGACCCCAACGGCCTGCCCATCCACGGAACGATGATCGCCCGGCCCGAGTGGGAGGTCGCCGAGGTGCGCCAGCGGTCGCTGGCCGCCCGGTTCGACTTCGGCGGCCACCCGGACCTGCTGGCGTCCTTCCCGTTCCCCCACGAGCTCCGGATCGAGATGCGGGTCGAGGCGGCGACCTTCGAGGTGGCGACGACCATCGTCCCCACCGGCGACCGGGCGGTCCCGATCACCTTCGGCTACCACCCCTATCTGCGCGTCCCCGGGCCGCGGCGGGAGGACATCCGGCTCGTGCTCCCTCGCCGGCGGCACGTCGAGCTCGACGACCGGGAGCTGCCGACCGGGGCGTCCCGCGCGGAGGACGGCGAGGACGCACCGCTGGGCGACCGGGTCTTCGACGACCTGTACGAGCTGGGCGACGAGCGTGCGCTCTCGTTGGCGGGGGAGCGGCGGCGCGTCACGCTGGAGCTCGGCGACGGCTACCGCTACGCCCAGGTCTGGGCCCCGCCGGGCAGCGACTACGTCTGCCTGGAGCCGATGACCGCGCCGGTGAACGCCCTGGTCGACGGGGGCTACGAGCTCGTGTCGCCCGGCAGGTCGTTCACGGCGACGTTCACCCTGCGGATCGAGTGAAGCCGAAGAGGTGCTGAGCCACCTTGCGCATCTGGATCTCCTCGGACCCCTCGGTGATGCGGTAGCGGCGGTGGTGCCGGTAGATGTGCTCGAACGGCATGTGGCGGGTGTAGCCGATGCCGCCGCAGGTCTGCATCGCCCGGTCGGCCGCGTCGCAGGCCAGCCGGTTGGCCCGGTAGTTGCACATGGAGACCAGGTGGGTGATCTCCATGTGGTGGCGCTCGTCGAGGGCGACGGCGGTCGAGCGGATGAGCTGGCGCAGCATCGCCGCCTCCGTGTGCAGCTCGACCAGTGGGAACTGGATGCCCTGGTTGGTCGAGAGCCTCCGGTTCCAGGTGGTGCGCCGGTTGGCGTAGGCCACGGCTTCGTTGATGCAGAACTGGGCCGCGCCCAGCGACGACGCGGCCTGGCGGATGCGGTTCTCGTGCACGAACGTCTGGGCCAGCTCGAGACCGTGGTCGACCCGGCCGAAGACGGCGTCGCCACCGACCCGGACGTCCTCCATCGTCACCTCGGCGTGGTCGGTGGGCATGTTGAACGTCCACCAGAAGAAGTCGACCCGGAAGCCCGGCGCGTCGCAGGGCACCAGGAACGCGGTGATGCCGACGGGCGAGCCGGGGTCGCCCGAGGTGCGGGCGAACACGATGTCGTGGGTGGCGTGGTGGAGGCCGCTGTTGAACCGCTTCTGTCCGTTGATGACCCACTCGTCGCCGTCGGCGACGGCGGTGGTCTCGAGGAACGTGGCGTCGGAGCCGTGGTTGGGCTCGGTCAGGCCGAAGGCCAGGCGGCGGCTGCCGTCGAGGAAGCCGGGCATCCACTCGGCCTTCTGGGCCTCGGTGCCGTGGTCCCGCATCATCAGCACGGTCGGGAAGTTGCCGACGATCGAGCTCTCGTTCTGCAGGTCGTTGAACAGGCCGAGGCCCTTGGTGGCGAGGTGCTCGCGGATGATCGCCATCTCGAGGTTGCTGGCGTTCCGGCCCCCGAGGTCCTTGGGCAGGGCCAGTCGCAGCCAGCCGGCGGCGTCGGCCCGGCGGCGCATCTCGGCGAGCAGCGCCTCCCACTCGGGGCGGGGGACGCCGCCGGCCTCGAAGTCGGTGCGAGCCCACTCCCGCCGATGGTCGAAGAAGCGCTCGTTGTCGTCCTGGCCCTGGAGCGGCGCGATCTCCCGCTCGATGAACTCGTCGAGCTGGTCGAGCGTCGCCTGGATCTCGGCAGGGATCTCGAAGTCCATCGGTGCGGCTCCCGCGTTCGCGTCTCACTGAACGTTCGCTAAGTTAGCGGGCCGTGCAAGCGGCTGATCTGGCGAGTGCGCTCGGGGCGGTGGAGGTGCGCGGCCTGGAGCGGCTGTCGGGCGGGGCGTCCCGGGAGACGTGGCGCTTCGACGCAGTGCGGGCCGACGGCGCTGTCGACCCGCTGATCCTGCGGCGCGACCCGCCCGGGCGGCCCAGCCAGCCGGGGCTGATGACCCACGAGGCCGCCGCAGGTCGGGCCTGCGCTGCCGCCGGCCTGCGGGTACCCGAGGTGCTGCTGAGCAGCGAGGCGCCGTCGCCGTGGGAGACCGCCGGCGTCGTCATGCGCCGGGTCGAGGGGGAGACGTTGGCGCGGCGCATCCTGCGGGACGACCGCTTCGCGGCCGCTCGGGCCACGCTCGTCGACGACTGCGCCACGTTCCTCGCCGGGCTGCACGCCCTGCGGCTCGCCGACGTGCCCGGGCTGGAAGAGACCGACCCGTTGGCGCTGTGCCGCGCCAACCTGGCCCTGGTGGGCTCCGCCACTCCCACGATGGAGCTGGCGTTCCGGTGGCTGGCAGCCCATCACCCACCGCCCCGGCGCCCGGTCATCGTCCACGGCGACTTCCGGTTGGGGAACCTGGTGGTCGACGAGGCCGGCCTCGTCGCCGTGCTCGACTGGGAGCTCCTGCACCGGGGCGATCCGGTGGAGGACCTGGGATGGCTCTGCACCAAGGCGTGGCGCTTCGGCGCCGCGCTGCCCGTCGGGGGCTTCGCCACCCGGGAGGAGCTGCTCGCCGCCTACCGCGCGGCGGGCGGGGTCGACGTCAGCTTGGACGAGCTGCGCTGGTGGGAGGTGCTCGGCTCGCTGAAGTGGGCGATCGGGTGCATGGGCCAGGGTGCCGCCCACCTCGACGGCCGGGTGCGGTCGGTCGAGCTGGCGGCCATCGGCCGCCGGGTCTGCGAGCAGGAGTGGGACCTCCTGCTGCTCCTCTGCCCGGAGGCGGCGGCCCGGCATCGGACTCCCCCAGTGCCCCCGCCAGCCCTCGAGGACGAGCTGCACGGGCGGCCGAGCCAAGCTGAGCTGCTGGAGGCGGTGGAGGAGTTCCTGCGGGACGAGGTGATGCCGGCGACTTCGGGCCGGCTGTCGTTCCTGTCCCGGGTAGCCGCCAACGTGGTGGCGATGGCGGAGCGCGAGGCCGTCCTCGGTCCCGCGCAGGCAGCCCAGCGGGCGGCCGAGCTGGCCTCGCTCGGCGTCGGCTCGGAGGACGAGCTGGCGGCAGCCATCGGCGCCGGCACCTTCGACGACCACCCCGCCGAGCTCCACGACGTCCTGGCGTCGGGCGTTGCCGCCAAGCTGGCGGTCGCCAACCCCCGCTACTTGACGGCACCCGCCTGAGTGTCGGCCAGGGCGGCGGCGAGGCGCTGGTTGAGCTCGATGACCCTGGCCATCGGCGGCTGGGGCTCGACGAACGGGTCGGCCACCGAGACGCACAGCACGAGGATCGCCCGGGCAACCTCGCGGGGCTCGGCGGTGGCGAACTCGCCGTCGTCGACCCCCGCCTCCAGCACGCCCTGCACGATCTCCACCAGCTGCAGGCGCTTCTTGGCCACCAGCTTCTGGTCGGGCAGCGCCAGGCGCCCGTGCTCGCGCCACGCCACGAGCGCGGCCTGCCGGGCCCAGGCGTCGTGGATGTTGGACCAGATGAGGGCGTCGACGGCGGCATCGAGCTTGGCCCGGGCGGTGGGGCCGGCCTCGTCGACCCGGCGCTCGACCCGGCCCAGCACCACGTCGTGGGCCTCGAGCAGGAACTCCCGCAGCAGGTCGAGCTTGCTGGGGAAGTGGTAGTAGAGCGCTGCCACGCTGACGCCGGCGGCGCCGGCGATGTCCCGCATGGACGTGCCCTCGTAGCCGTGCTCGCCCATGAGGCCGATGGCGGTGCGCATGAGGCTGACCCGACCGGGGCGGGGCCGACGTTCGTCCATGCAGTCACCGTAGCCCGATGACCGCCTGCGAACTTGCTGAACGTTCGCTAAGTTCTCGGGCATGTCGGACGGGTCGGACGTGTTCGAGGTCGGGACGGTCGACGACGGGGGGACCACGCTGCAGGCGTTCGTGCACACGCCTCCCTCGTTGCGGGCCGTGTGGGAGGCGAGCGCGGCCCACGGTGACGCGCCGTATCTCGTCTACGAGGACGACACGTGGACGTTCGCCCAGGCCCACGCCACGGTGCGGCGGCTCGCCCGGCGGTTGGCCGACTCGCAGGAGCTCGGCGTGGCGAAGGGCGACCGGGTGGCCATCGCCATGCGCAACTACCCCGAGTGGGCCCTCACCCTCTGGGCCGCGACGTCGGTCGGCGCCGTCGTCGTGCCCCTCAACGCCTGGTGGACCGGGCCCGAGCTGGCCTACGGGCTCCAGCAGTCGGGTGCCACGGTGCTGTTCGCCGACGGCGAGCGGCTGGAGCGGCTCGCGCCCCACCTGGGCGACACCCCCGTGCGGGCCACGGTGGCCGTCCGCGCTGGCGGCCCGGACGGTGCCCTGAACTGGGCCGACGCGATCGGCGGGCCGGACGTCGACGGCCTCCCGGATGTCGCCATCGGGCCCACCGACGACGCCACGATCATGTACACGTCGGGCACTACGGGCCGGCCCAAGGGCGCAGTGGGCACCCACCGCAACGTGACGGCGCACCTGATGAACGCCCTCTACGCCGCGTCGCTCAACCTCACCTCCAACCCCGATGCGCCGCCGGCGCCGCCCGCCACGCTGCTGACCTTCCCCCTGTTCCACGTCGGCGGGTTCCACTCGTTCCTGCTGCCCTACACCGCCATCGGCGGCAAGGTCGTGCTGATGTACCGCTGGGGCGCCGCTCAGGCGCTCGACCTGGTCGAGCGGGAGGGCGTCACCGCCATCGGCGGGGTGCCGACCACCATGTTCGAGCTGCTCGACGAGGCCCGCCGGCAGGGCCGCACCGAGGCGCTGGCCAGCCTCAGCGGCGTCGCGTCCGGCGCCACCCTCGTGCCGCCGGAGCTGGTCCGCCGCATCGACCAGCAGCTGGCGTCGAAGGCGGCGCCCGGCAACGGCTACGGCCTCACCGAGACCTCGGGCGCGGCGGTGGCCAACGGGGGCGAGGCCTACCTGGCCCACCCGGACAGCGTCGGCCGGCCCATCGCCCCGGTGATGGAGGTGCGCATCGCCGACCCGGCCGGCGAGCCGGTGGCGACGGGTGAGGTCGGCGAGATCTGGATCAAGGGACCGACCGTCATCCGGGGCTACTGGGACGACCCCGAGGCGACGTCGGCGGCCATCACCGACGGGTGGTTCCACACCGGCGACGCCGGTCGGCTCGACGCCGACGGGTTCCTCTACGTCGTCGACCGGCTCAAGGACGTCGTCGTCCGAGGCGGCGAGAACGTGTACGCCGCGGAAGTCGAGGCCGCGCTCTACGAGCACCCCGACGTCACCGAGGCGGCCATCGTCGGTGTGCCCGACGAGCGGCTGGGTGAGGAGGTCGTCGCCGTGGTCCGGCTCCGGGACGGCGCCACCACGGGCCCCGACGACCTCCGGGCCCACGTCGCCGGCCGGCTCGCGGCGTTCAAGGTGCCCGCCGTCGTCCACCTGACCGGCGAGACGTTGCCCCGCAACGCCGCCGGCAAGGTCCTGAAGCGGCAGCTGCGGGACGAGCTGGTGGCGGCGGTCGATGCCCACTGAGCTGACCTACGACGAGCGCGACCACGTCGGCGTGGTGACGTTGGACCGGCCCGAGGCCCGCAACGCCCTCACGCACACCACCTACGCCGAGCTGGAGGAGGTCGTCCGGTCGACCACCGCCCGCTGCCTGGTGATCACCGGGGCCGATCCCGCCTTCTGCTCAGGCGACGACGTCAAGCAGGTGATGCTGCACGCCGGCGACCAGCTCTCGTCCGGCCTGGCCGCCGAGCCCCACCTCACCCCCGCGGCCGATGCCCTGCTCCACACCGACGTCCCGGTGATCGCCGCCGTCAACGGCGCCGCGGTCGGCTGGGGGATGGAGCTGGCCTTGATGGCCGACATCCGCATCGCCTCCGAGCGGGCCCGGTTCGGGGAGCTCTTCGTGAAGCGGGGACTGTGCAGCGACGTGGCGGGCATCGGCCGTCTGGCCCAGCTCGTCGGGCGGGAGCGCGCCGCCGAGCTCCTGTTCACCGGGCGGGTCATCGACGCCGACAAGGCCGGCGCCATCGGGCTGGTCTCGCGCATCGTGCGCCACGACGACCTCCTGCCGACCGCGCTGGCCCTCGCCGACGAGATCGCCGCCAACCCGCCACTGGCGGTACGGCGGATCAAGCAGGGTCTGCGGCTGGCCCTCGACCCCGACTGGCCCGAGCTGGGAGCGTGGGTCAGCCGCAGCCTCGCCGAGCTGTTCCGCACCGAGGACCACCGCGAGGGCGTCGCCGCGTTCCTGGAGAAGCGGTTGCCCTCCTTCCGAGGACGGTGACCCACCCATGCCCGCCAGCACGAAGGCCCTCCACGCCACCCACCGGTTCCCCCACGCCGGCGCCGTCGACGCCGACGGCCACATCCTCGAACCGCCCGAGCTGTGGTCGACCTACCTCGAGCCCAAGTACCGGGATCGGGCGCTGCGCATCGTCGTGGGCGACGACGGGCTCGAAGCCCTGGAGATCGGGGGGCGGCCGTCGGTCATGAGCCGGCGCGGGTCGGTGTCGGCGCTGGGCGCCATGGGCGACCCGGACCTGCGGTCCGTGACGCTCGACCCGGAGCGCACGTATCTCGGGGAGGCGCCGTACGGGTCGATGGACCCGGACGAGCGGATCGCCCTGCTCGACGCCGAGGGCATCGATGCCGCCGTCCTCTACACCACGATCGGGCTCCTGTGGGAGGCCGAGCTGGACGACCCCGAGCTCAGCCAGGCCTACACCCGGGCCTACAACCGCTGGATCTGCGAGTTCTGCGCCGACCACGACCGGCTGGTGCCGACCGCTCACCTGTCGCTGTCCGACCCGGCAGCCGCGGCGGCCGAGCTGGAGCGGGCGGTCGGCGAGGGGGCCCGGGGTGCCTACGTGTGCCCCTTCACCCATGACGCCCGGCCGCTGGGCCACCCGTCCAACGACCCGGTGTTCGCCGCCGCGCAGGACCTCGACGTGCCGTTCGCCATCCACCCCACCTTCGAGCCGCAGTGGACCAAGGGCACCCGGATGGGCGGGTGGGACAACGTCCGCAAGCTGCGCCTGACGGCGTCGGTCACCGCGTCGGACGGGGTGCGGCACCAGTTCACGACCCTGTTCGACTACGGCGTGTTCGACCGCTTCCCCCGGCTGCGCGTGGTGGTGCTGGAGTCGGGAGGCGGGTGGATCGGCTACTGGCTCGACCGCATCGACGCCGTCTACGGGCACACGTGGATCGGCACCCGGGTGCCCCTGGAACACAAGCCCAGCGACTACTTCCGGGAGCGGGTGTGGATCTCCTGCGATCCCGACGAGCGGACCATCCCGCACCTGGCTGCCCGGTTCGGCGCCGACCGGTTCCTGTGGGCATCCGACTTCCCCCACGCCGACCACACGCCCGAGTACATCCACGACCTGTCGGCGCTCGCCGAGGGCTTCGACTCGGAGTCGGACCGGCGGCTGTTCCTGGGCGACACCGCCCGGGCGCTGTTCGACATCCCTGCGACCGCGGTCAGGAGGCCCAGCGGTGTATGACGAGATCGGCTACTCGGTCGACGACCCGGTGGCCACCATCACGCTCTCCCGGCCCGACGCGCTCAACGCCTGGACCAACCGGATGGGCGCCGAGGTGCGGCACGCCGTCGGGCGGGCCGAGGCCGACCCTGCGGTGGTCGGCATCGTCATCACCGGGGCCGGCCGGGCATTCTGCGCGGGCGCCGACATGAAGCTCCTGACCTCGATCACCGAGGGCAACGGGGCCGACGCCGGTGCTCCGGACGGCGGGGACGCCGTCTCGCTGGCGCCGGCACCGTTGCCGCCGGGGACCCCGGAGGACCTCGACGGGACGTACACGTGGTTGATGGCCGGGCAGAAACCGGTGATCGCCGCCATCAACGGGCCGGTGGCGGGCATGGCCGTACCGATCGCCCTGTGCTGTGACCTGCGGTTCATGTCGTCCGAGGCCGTCCTGCTGACGGCCTTCGCCCAGCGGGGGCTCATCGCCGAGTGGGGGCTGAGCTGGCTGCTGCCCCGGCTCGTCGGGCCGGCGGTGGCGCTCGACCTGCTGATGTCGTCCCGCAAGGTCGACGCGGCCGAGTGCTTGCGGCTGGGGCTGGTCAACACGGTGCTGCCGGGCGCCGAGCTGCTGGCGGCGGCCCGGCAGTACATCGAGGACCTCGCCGCCCGCTGCTCGCCGGCGTCGATCGCGATCATGAAGCGCCAGGTGTACGCCCAGCTCCACGCCGGCCTCGGCCCCGCCGAGCGTGAGTCCCAGCGCCTCATGGTCGAGAGCTTCGGCCGGCCCGACTTCACCGAGGGTGTGCAGTCCTTCCTCCAGAAGCGCCCACCCAAGTTCGCTCGCCTCCCGCTCAATTAGCGGCCGGTTAGCAGGGCCGTTCGTACGCTGCGCGCCTCGCAACAGAGGAGCAAGACATGCGCGCACACCTCGGCCACTTCGCTGCTGCGCTCGCGGTCGCCGTTGCCGTGGGCCCGATCGCCTCGGCCCAGCCGGCCACCGCCCGGCCGACCGGCGGCTTGTCGACCACGTCGACGACCTGCGCCATCTCGACCGACCGGGTGAGGACCTACTACGCCGTCGCCTGCGATAGCTCCTGGCCTTGGGAGAACTTCTTCTACATGGCATGGGTGCGTTGCACAGACAACGTGACCTACTGGGGTCCGGCCACGGAGTCGTTCTGGAACGGCACGTGGTCATTCGCTTCCTGCCCGCTGAGGGGCACCTACACCGACGCCGGCTACATCACCTGGGACTGATCCGGGTCGGCTCAGCCGGCGGCCTGCTCCTGCTCGCGGGCCCGGATGGCGTCGAGGGACTCCTGGAAGTGCCAGTGGTGGCCTTCGAGGTCGTCGGCCTCGTAGCGGCGGTAGCCGTAGAAGGCGTCCTCGATCGGCATGGTGATCGTGGCGCCCTCGGCGACGGCGTGCTGGTAGTGCGAGTCGATGTCGTTGACCGTCACGTTGATCAGCACCGCCGCGTGGTTCACCTCGCCCGGGCTGTAGAGGTGGTGGGTCTCGCGGGCCGCGTCGCTGGCCCGGCCGATCATGACCACGCCGTCGCCGAACTCGAGCCAGGCGAGGGTCCCCTCGTCGTCGGTGCCCCCCATCCGGGCCTCGCGTCGCTCGGTGAACTGGAACACGCGGGTGAGGAACTCGAGCGCCGCGACCTCGTCGGCGTAGGCGAGGCGTGGGTACATCGCCGGGGTCCGGGTCCAGGCCTCTTCCTGAGGTGTGGGGGTTCCGATGGTGGACATGAGTCGCTCCTTCTCCCTCTTGAACAGCCCGGGGTCGCCCACGTCGAGGGGGTAGACCCGGTCGGGCCGCAGTGTCGCTGTCACCTGTTCTTCCTCGTGCTCGCCGACGAGTTCGCGGAGCCGGCCCCGGGCCCGGTTCAGGCGGGAGCGCACCGTGCCGACGGGGACGTCGAGCGCGGCGGCGATCTGGTCGTACGGCATGCCCTCCCAGGCGAAGAGCAGAAGGGTGTCGCGCTCGCCCTGGGGGAGGGTGGCGATGGCGGCGGCGACGTCGGCCCAGAGCCGGGAGGCGTCGAGGCGGGCGTCGACGTCGGTGAACGGTTCGGGCGCGGCGACCGCGGTGTGCACCAGCCTGGCCGTCGCGTCGAGGCGCCTGGCCTCGCCCTGGCGGTGGCGGGCGAGGAGGTTGCTGGCGATCCCGTAGAGCCACGGTCGGGCCTCGGGCCGCTCGGTGTCGAAGCCGTTGCGCTTCTCGAAGGCGATGCGGAACAGCTCGCCGAGGAGCGAGTCGGCGTCGTCCGGGCCGACCCGGCGCACGAAGTACCGGAAGAGCGTCGTCGCGTGGCGGTCGAACAGCTCGCCGAACTCGGCCGGCGACGTGAACGAGAGCGCGATGACCTCGGCATCCGTGCGCGGATCCATCACTTCATGTTCCTCGCTGGCCGCGAGGAGTTCGCGGAGGCGTTCGGCGCGGCGGTCAGAACGTCCAGCGGGTGGCGCCGGCGGTCTCGCTGCCGCCCAGGCCGATGGCCTTGGTCGCCGTGACCTCGTAGACCTGCCAGGGCGGCGGGCCGGCGGTCGGGGCGCTGTAGTCGTGGTAGAAGGCGCCGTCGCGCACGGTCGGGCCCCAGCCGTTGGCGGCGTACGCCTCGGCGATGTGCTGCAGCTTGGCCTCGTCGGTGACCCGGGCAGCGGTGCCCTCGACGGTCAGGTCGAGGCTGGGTAGGCCGGCGCTGATGACGACGTGGGGGTCGCGGGCGACGTTCCTTGACTTGCGGGTGCCGTCACCGCTGACGAAGTAGAACCTGCCGTCGATCCACAGGGCGCCGATGCCGGTGGTGTGGGGTGTGCCGTCGGCGTTGGTGGTCGACAGCCAGTAGGAGTTGCCGGGGGCGGCCGGGTGCTCCTGCAGGAGCCGCTCGGCCTCGGCCCAGGACGTGGAGTTGTGGTTGTAGGCGTCGATCGATTCTTCGGACTTCGGGGTGATGGTCATACAGGTCCAGACCGCTGCCCCGTTCGGAACTCATCTATGCGGGGAGCGAGCGGGGGAGGCCGAAGGCGGGCAGGACGCTGTTGTCGAAGTGGGTGATGGCTTGGATCTCGTTGCCGCTGAGGACGATGACGTCGAGGCCGTTGGCGTGTCGTCTCCCGCCGGCTGGGGAGCGGAGGTAGAGGCCGAACGCCAGGTGGCCGTTGGCCCTGGTCGGCACAGCGTCGAACTGCCGGCCCGGCCGGCTGATGCTCTCGAGGAAGGCGGCGACCGCCTCCCTGCCGTGGTACTCGAGGGGGAGGGGCGGCATGGTCATGGAGGCGTCGGCGGTGAGGAGCGCCACCAGCGCGTCGATGTGGCCGGAGTCGTAGGCCTGGACGATCTTGGCGACGAGGGCCTGCTCGGCGGCGGAGCCCGGTGCCGGCGCCGGCTCCCGCTCCTGGTCGCCGGTCGGGCTGCGCTGCAGGGTGGCGCGGGCCCGCTTGAGCAGGCTGTTCACCGACTCGACCGTGGCATCGAGCATGTCGGCCACCTCGGTGGCGCGGTATCCGAGGACCTCGCGGAGGATCAGCACGGCCCGCTGGCGCTCGGGCAGTCGCTGGAGCGCCGTGACGAAGGCGAGCGACATGGCCTCGGTCTGCTCGTAGCGAGCCTCGGGGAGGAGCTCGTCGGGGTACGGCTGCAGCCAGGTGACCTCGCCGAGCTGGGTGGGCTCGGGTGGCTCGATGGCGGGGTTGCCCCACGCCTGCGCCGGCCGCCGGCTGGCCGACCGCAGCGCGTTGAGGCAGCGGTTGGTGGCGATGCGGTACAGCCACGTCCGCACCGACGCCCGCGCCTCGTACCCCGCCAACCCCTGCCAGGCGGCGAGCAGCGTGTCCTGCAGGATGTCTTCGGCGTCCTGGAAGGAGCCGAGCATGCGGTAGCAGTGCACCTGTAGCTCCCGCCGGTATGGCTCGGTCAGCTCCCGGAACGCGTCGCCGTCGCCCGCCCGCGCCCTGGCCAGTAGGTCACTCGTCGTCACCATGCCAGTATCGACACCGGCCGCCCGCCGAACTGGGCGGTATCACTCCCGGGCCATCATGGCGGCGGCCTCCCGCTCGAGGTCGAGGTAGGGCTCGCCGGAGACGTCGACGGTCACCTGGCGGATGGTGCCGCCGGTGAAGGCGTAGGGGCGTTCGCCCGGGTAGTCGTCGGTGACCGGCTCAGCGGTGTCCTTGCCGACGTTGAGCCCCTCGCCGACCAGCGAGAAGTTGCCGGGCTGGGTCTTGATGCGGCCCTCGCCGACCTTCTCCTCGCCGACGTAGAGGGACAGCGTGCCGGTGGTCGGCATGCCGTCGCCCTCCCGCTCGAAGGCGGCCGAGAGGATGACGGTGCCGGTCGGGACCTCGGCGGTCGACTCGACCATCTGCTCCTCGAGGCCCACGAAGTTGTAGACGTACTTGAGCTTCCCGTCCTTGACGTACAGGGTGTGGCCGCCGAAGCGGGCGCCGTGGGAGAACAGCACGCCCTCGGCTTCCGGCGTCTCCACGTCGACCTCGACCGCCACGGTGTAGTTGCGGTTGCGGATGTTGACCGCGGCCGACTCGGGGACCTCGGCCGTGTCGGGGTAGTAGACGTAGCGGCCCCGCTGCGGGACGCTCTGCGGTCGGGACGGGTCGGCGAGGACCTCCACGGCGGTGCTGTCCAGGAGCGGCAGGCCGTTGTACATGCCGGCCAGGTGGAACCAGTGGTTGATCATCTCCTGGAGCTTCACCGGCTGCTCGGCGGCGAGGTCGTGGCTCTCCGTCGGGTCGACCCGGGTGTCGTACAGCTCCCAGCGGTCCTGGTCGAACTGGCCCCACCCGGCGATCGTCGGGTGGACGCTCACGGCCTTCCAGCCCTGGTGCCATACGGCGCGGGAGCCGAGCATCGAGAAGAACGCCGACTCCTTGGGCGTGGGGACGTCGTCGCTCTCGAAGGTCGAGCGGAAGCTCACGCCCTCCAGCGGGATCTGGGGGAAGCCCTTGACGGTCTCGGGCAGCTCGATCCCGAGGAGGTCGTACATGGTGGGCACGACGTCGGTGGCGTGGAGGAACTGGTGGCGCAGCTCGCCCCGGGCGCTGATCCCCTGCGGCCAGGAGATGACCAGCGGGTCGGCGACCCCGCCCTCGAAGTTGTAGCGCTTCCACATCTTGAACGGCGTGTTGAAGGCCCAGGCCCAGCCGGTCGGGTAGTGGTTGTAGGTGGCGGGCGAGCCCAGATCGTCGAGGAACTGCAGGTTCTTCTCGATGTCGTCGGGGATGCCGTTGAAGAACAGCGACTCGTTGATCGACCCGTTGGGGCCGCCCTCGCCGCTGGCGCCGTTGTCCGACACGAGCACGACGATCGTGTTGTCGAACTGGCCGGTCTCCTCGAGGAAGTCGAGGAGCCGCCCGATCTCGTGGTCGGTGTGGCTGAGGAAGCCGGCGTAGACCTCGGCCATGCGGACGAACAGGCGCTTCTCGTCGTCGGACAGCGAGTCCCACGGGCGGACGACGTCGAGCGCCGGCCAGGGCTGGTCGGCGGCGCTGGTCTCGTCGACGTAGGGGTTGAGCGCGGTCAGCTCGGCGTCGGCCGGGAAGATGCCGAGCTGCTTCTGCCGCTCGAACACCTGCTCCCGGTAGGCCTCGTAGCCCATGTCGAAGCGGCCCCGGTACTTGTCGATCCACTCCTTGGGGGCGTGGTGCGGAGCGTGGGTGGCGCCCGGGCAGAAGTACATGAAGAACGGCTTGTCCGGGGCGATGACCTTGGTGTCCCTGATGAACTCGATCGCCTTGTCGGTCAGGTCGGTGGTCAGGTGGTAGCCGTCCTCCGGCCAGGCCGGCTGCTCGACGGGGTGGTTGTCGTAGACCAGGTCCGGATACCACTGGTTGGTCTCACCGCCGAGGAAGCCGTAGAAGCGCTCGAAGCCTCGCCCGATGGGCCAGTTGCGCTTGGTCGACGCCAGGTTCATCTCGTCGGACGGGCACAGGTGCCACTTCCCGAGCATGTAGGTGTTCCACCCCCGCTCGCCGAGGACCTCGGCGATGGTGGCGCACTCGAAGGGGATGTGACCGTTCGAGTTGGGGAAGCCCGTGGTGGCCTCGGCGATGCACGCCATGCCGTTGGTGGTGTGGTTGCGGCCGGTCAGCAGCGACGATCGGGTCGGCGAGCACAGCGCGGTCGTGTGCCAGTTCGTGTAGGTGAGGCCCCGGGCGGCCAGCCGGTTGATGTTCGGGGTCTCGATCAGCCCGCCCCACGGCTCCATCGCCGAGAAGCCGACGTCGTCGAGCACGATGTACAGCACGCTGGGCGCCCCCTCCGGCGCCACCGGCTGCATGAACGGCTCCCAGTCCGGCACCGAGTCCCGGCTGTCGAGGTTGATCGTTCCCTTGAAAACCTTGGACATCCCCTACAGCTACGCGGGAAGCCCCAGCCGTTCGTCACCCACCCCGGGTGAATGCAGCGACGTCACCCCAGATCGTCGAACTCCCCCGCCTTGACCCCCAGAAGGAACGCGCTGACCTCAGCCCGACTGAAGATCGCGGCAACATTGCCGGGCGCCCGACTGTCCCTCATCGCGACGGTACCGTCAGGGAGCAGAGCCATCTCCACGCAGTTCGTCTCACCGCTAAAGCTGGATTTCCGCCAATGCAGTGGATCGCGGACCGGTGAACCAGTCATGAGGTGTGAGCCTTTCGTGCTGTTGCTCGCACCGTTGCGAGAGAGGTGTCCCCATAGGCCAGCACACCCCCGAGCACTACGTCGAACGGGCAGGCGATCCGCCCTGGGTACCCCCGGGTCTTCCCGGGGGTACTGGCCAGGTTGCCTAAACCAGGTCGTCGAATTGCCCGTCCTTGACGCCTCGAAGAAAGGAGTCGAACACCTTGCGGTCGAAGACGACGACCGCATCGAGCGGATGCTTGCTGTTCCTCATAGCGACTCCCTTGCCAGGAAGCGCGGCCAGCTCGACGCAGTTCGATTCACTGCTGAAGCTGGACTTCTTCCACCGAGGGCGCCCTGAGGGTACGGAACTAGTCACTGACGGGCATGCCTTTCTGCCGCTTCTCGCACCATTGCGAGAGACGCCTCGGGGTCTAGCGCTGCCTTCAAGAGACCTTCAAAGCCAAGGGAAAAGCGCTCAACCGATTCAAACTCCTCGATCCATGACGCGCCGGCGCGATTCTCTACGAAGACGAGCGGGTCGGGCCGGTCTCCGGGAAACGACAGGATCGAGAACGGCCCGATCGAGAACCCTTGGAGCCCGCCCTCGAGGGGCACGACCCGTAGCACCACGTTCGGACGCTTGGCCATCTCCGCAAGGTGCTCGAGCTGAGCCGTGAGGATGCCGGGCTCGGTGGGCGAACGGTGCAGAACGCTCTCATCGACGATGACGTCTAGGCGTGTCGGTTGGTCGGGCCTGGTGAGGATTGCTTGCCTTGCGAGCCGGAGCTCCACCAACCTTGCGATCTCTCGCTCGCTGCGCTGGCGGATGCCGCTTCGCATGAGCGCACTGGCGTACCCCTCAGTCTGCAGCAGTCCCGGAACGACCACGGGCTCGAACGCGCGGATCTCGACAGCCCCTTGCTCGTACCCGATGTAGTCCTGAGTCCACTTGGCGATCAGCTTCTCGAAGCGTTCCCACCAGCCCTCAGCCTGGGACCGTTCGACAGCGTCGTAGTACTGCTGCCGTTCCTCCTTGGAGACGTCGTAAAGGGGGAGCAGGACGTCGAGATCCTCGGGAAGGACGGGGCGCTGACCGGTTTCGAGGTAGCTCAGGCGCGCTCCAGACCATCCGCAGCGCTCCGCCGCGTCCCTCTGCGAGATTCGTTGGTCTACGCGAAGTCCACGCAGCTCCTGGGCGAGCCAGCGACGCCACGCAGTGGGGCTGTCCCGGGAGGCCATCAAGGCCGATGTTCTACCACGTTGAGCTGATACGTCAATCACTTGCTCACGTCAACGTCACGCCTTGTTTAAGGGTGGCAATTCGTTTAAGTTAAATACGAGGTGGTAGGGAGGGCGCAGCTTGAACAGGCAGGCACCCGGGACGGCGATCCGGCTTGCTCGGTGTGGGCCACCCGGTGCGCAACCTCCGAATGGGAGGCCGATATGGCCGATGGCATTGCAGGTTGGAAGACGGCCGGCCGAAGGGCGGGCGCCGTGAGGCGGCAGGACCGGCCCATCAGCGGTGGGTTCCGGGACACGGGGGAAGGTCCGTGTGAGCTCGAGCACTCGGACTCGTGGCTGTTGGTGGATGCGTTGCTCACCATCCTCGCCGGGGTCGCGACGATCCTGTTCGTGCTCGTTCGTCACCCGTTCCGGCTGGTGGGCATCGCGCTCCTGATCGCGGTCGTGGGCACGGTCGCCGGGTGGTGGGTGCCCTGACCCCGCGCCGGCCCGGGGAGATTGCCCTTCCCTCCTCGGGCCGGCACCTGGGCACGAGGGGCTGGACGGGGCAGCGTCGTGGCATGATCGCCGGCATGGGTGAGGCCTCGACGTTGGACGAGGCGGTGGGCGCCTTCGTCGACGAGCTCGTCCCCGTCATCGAGGAGCTGGCCGCCACCGTGCCGGGCGCAGACATCGCGCGGCTGCGGTCGGACGTCGTCGTCGACGCCTACAACCTGTCGTGCGGGTTCATCGACGCCGACGGCCGCCACACCGACGACGAGCTGTGGGCCCTCATCGGCGCGTTCGGCACCCGCCTGCCCACCCAGCTCGGCCGGGCGGCCCCCGAGGACGTGCGCTCCGCGGAGCTGCTGATCGGCCGGCGCGCGGTGCTCGACCGGGCGTCGCCGCTGCTGGAGGTACTGGTCGCGGCGGACGCCCGCGACGGCGGCGACCGGGCCCTCCGCTACAGCCGGCTCGGTGCACAGATCGGGCGCGTCGTCGCGGCGATCGACCTGCTGCCCACACCCACCGAGCTGGACGCCATCGAGCGGTTCCGGGAGATGGTGCAAGCGACGATCGGGACCCAGCCGGCCCCAACGCCGACGGCGCCCCAGGCCGGGGCAGCCGCCGCAGCCGCCGCCGAGCCCGAGGAGGAGCTGCCGCCACCCCGGGACCTCGACGAGTTGCTGGCCGAGCTGGACGCCCTCATCGGCCTCGCCGACGTCAAGCGCGAGGTGCACCTGGTCGCCAACCTGCTGCGGGTCGAGCAGATCCGGCGGGAACGGGACCTCCCTGTGGTCGAACAGAGCCGCCACCTCGTCTTCACCGGCAACCCCGGCACCGGGAAGACCACCGTCGCCCGGCTGCTGGCCCAGATCTACCGCACGCTCGGTGTGGTCGAGCGGGGCCACCTCGTCGAGACCGACCGGGCGGGCCTGGTCGCCGGGTTCGTCGGGCAGACCGCCAAGCGGGTGGTCGACGCGTTCGACCGGGCCGACCAGGGCGTCCTGCTCATCGACGAGGCCTACAGCCTGGCCCGTGGCAGTGAGCAGGACTTCGGGCGCGAGGCCATCGACACCATGGTCAAGCTCGTCGAGGACCGCCGCGACCGGCTGGTCGTCATACTCGCCGGCTACCCCGACGAGATGGCCGCCCTGGTCGACACCAACCCCGGCATGGAGTCCCGCTTCCCGAAGACCATCTACTTCCCCGACTACAGCGACGACGAGCTGCTCGCGATCGTCGAGTCGCTCGGCAAGGCGGGCCGCTACCAGCTGGACGAGCCTGCCAGAAGCGCGGTTCGGGCGTACCTGGCGGCGCAGACCCGCGACCGGGGCTTCGGCAACGGCCGGCTGGCCCGCAACCTGTTCGAGGCGGCGGTCGCCAACCAGGCCACCCGCCTGGTCGCCATCGACCAGCCAACCGACGACCAGCTCACCACGCTGACGGCAGCCGACATCCCAGCTGCTCCAGGTGGTACTGCTGCATGAGCGCCAGCTTGGCGCCGAAGCTCGGATCCGGGGCCAGGAACGACGCTGCCGGCGCGTAGGTCCGGATCGGCACGCCGGACATCGGGACGACCTGGACCCGCAGGTCGCCGAGGAACGTGGTCGGCTGGATGGCGACGACCTCGTGCCAGGTGAGCCGCTGCGTCCTCAGCCCCTGCACGGTGATGCCCTCGGGCCCGCAGACGACCCCGAAGCGGCCGGCCAGGACGGCTCCGCCGAGGCTGACCCCGGCGGCCGCCA
>Ga0075429_100001742_pt1 | contig 18010 bp, 15 predicted proteins | sample RhiMetdeltSRZDD3_FD_75295 | JGI IMG/M metagenome (GOLD analysis project Ga0075429, IMG submission 75295) | Populus rhizosphere microbial communities from Tennessee, USA - Rhizosphere MetaG P. deltoides SRZDD3 | ecosystem: Host-associated > Plants > Roots > Rhizosphere > Soil | place: USA... | reverse complement strand
CGTCAAGTCGCCGGCCCGGGAGGGGGGCGCGCTCTCCTCACCGCACCCGACGGCGAGGCTCAGAACTAGAGCGAATCCGCCCAGGAAACGCCGGGTCATGGCTTCCTCCCGGGCCGGGCCAGCAGCAGCGAAGGTGGTGCGGCCTGCCCCAGACTCCGGTACAACGCGAGCAGATCGCCCACGTCGAAGGCGCCGTTGCGATTCCCCAGCTCATCGAGATAGGCGCGCTGCGCCGGCGTCAGAGTCGGAGTGCCAAGCAGATCGCTGGTTGCGCTGGCCGGGGCGATGACCACCTCGGGGACAAACCGGGCTTCGAGATCATATCCCTTGCGCATCACGAGGTCGAGCGACCGCCCGGTGGAGACGGTATCGCCCCGCCAGCCGACGAAGATGAAGCCCGGCGCCGGCGTCGCGGTCAGCCGCACCGGAACGGCCTCCTGCAGGTAGATGCCTTGCACCAGATCTCCCTGCAAGCTCGGGGTGACAGTTCCACCGCCGGTGGTCGCGAGCCGAAGCCGATGCTCCACCGAGAAGCTGGCCGAGAGGGTATCCGGCCTGGCGGGATTGCTGATGATGACCTGGTCCCTCGGTCCGCCCCCATCCCAGCCGAGGAAGGTGAGCCGGGTCTTTCCCGCCGCGATCAGCTGGACCGGATCGGCGCTGATGTGCAGGGCATCGCCGCCGGGGATCACTTCCTCGTAGCGATCCCAGATCACCCCTTCGACCCGGATCTGCCCGCCGTTCCGTCCCCGGACAACGCTGGGCATCCGGCGGGTAAAGCGGAAGCTCATGGCCGTCCCGGGCAGCTGCTCGATGCGATCCACGACGAAGCCGAGGTAGTCACCGAAATTGTCCCGGGCACTCGGATTGGACAGGAGCGAGAGCCGGGTATTGCCGGATAGGCCGGGATACGCGTCTCCCCGATCGCCCCGGTTCCGGCTGCCAGGCACCCGAAGCTGATTCAGCCCGTCGGCCTGCAGCAGGGCCACCCCGTGAATCGTTCCGGTGTTCACGGCGTTCTGGGGGAGACCCTGATTGAGCTGGGCCTGGTCGATGAGCCAGAACAGCAGGCCGGGCGACTTGGCGCAGAATCCGAATACCGGGCAGGTCGACGCCAGCGCGGGATTCATATGGGCGGTGTCACTCAGCACCGCCTGACGATTCTCGACCAGCAGGTATTCCTGCGGATTTGCGGTGCGGGCGTAGAAAATGGTGTCGCTCAGCAGCCGGGCGCCGGTGGTGACGGTCCGGCTGGTGCCGAGGGTGTCGACGGTGGCCCAGCCCAAGGTCGTGAGCGACCAGGCATCATAGGAGGCGGGGCTGTAGGGGCGGGAATAATTCCCCGATCCCATCAGACCCCAGCCCCCAATTCCCTCGGTGCTCGCCCGGGTATCGTAGAGATCGGGCAACCCGAACGCGTGCCCGGTTTCGTGCGCGATGGTTCCCACCGCCATGATGCTGGCGGGGTCGCAGGCGGTGATCCCGCCGATTTCGGACTGAATGGTGTAGTCGTTGACCCGGATGAATTGTCCGGCCAGCGGCAGTCCGTTCGCGCCGCGACGGAGGGTTCGGGTCACATAGGGCTGGGAGTTCCATCCGGCGATCACGTAGCGATGGCTCCAGATGCCGGGCGAGGGCGGGGCGTTGGAGCGACACTCTCCGCCGAGCTCGGGCTGGAGAAAGGTCACGAAATCCACGACGCCGTCGTCGTCGCCGCTGTTGGGGAGGCCGTCGGGACCGTCGTTGTCGAACGGCGCCCAGAGATCCTCCGCTCCGGGACGATTCGACACCGAATCGAGCGCGGCGACCAGCATCGCACCCATCCGGTTTGCCGGCCGGCTGGGGCAGGACGTCACTCCGCCGATCGTGAGGCCGTTGCAGCCGTCGGTATAGAAGGCGGCCACGCTGTCCATCCGCACCGGCGCAAACACGACCCCATCGAGAGAAATGCGGTGGTGGGAGAGCTCCTCGTAGTAGGTCGTCACCGTATAGGGCCGGTCTCCCGGGTTACGGCTGAAGAGAATGCGCTGGTAATCGGCCACCGGATAGGGAACCGCCACGTCCTTGTAAGCGATCGGAATTACCGGAATGTGGAATGCTCCGGTCACCGCGGTAGCCACCCCGCCGGCCATGAGGATCGAGGGGGTGAAAAACCGGCCGCCGCGAACCGAATTCAGGACCGAGAGATTGCCGTTTCGAAGCAGCTCCAGCCGCCGGGTCCGCACCTCGGCGGCTCTTCGGCGCCAGGCGGCGTTGGGACCCCAATCGGTCGGCTCCCGCAGCACCGGAACCCGGGCCGACGCCTGGGCGCCCGCCTCGAAGGCACACGCCAGCGTGAGAGATGTGAGAACCAGCAGTGAGCGGCGCATCAGGAAAGTGTGCAGGAATCTACACGGGAGGACCTCCTCCCCAGCGTCTTGCCGGCAAGGAGACGTGCCAGCGGCTCCCGACCGCACGCCGGAAGCCTCAACGCTTGTCCAGACGACTTCGCTCCATTAGTTTAAACCGTTCTCCCGTATAGGGATGGAGGCTTTATTTCACTTCTGCTGACGCGAGGTCACGTGGCGACTCCAATCCTCCAGACCGACGTCGCGCTTTTCGAGAAGTGCAGGCTCTTCACTCGGGCAGACGAGGTGAAGGCGGCAGGGCTCTATCCGTACTTCCGGCCGATCTCCGAATCCGAGGATACCGTCGTCGTCATCGAGGGGCTGAAGCGCATCATGCTGGGGTCCAACAACTACCTCGGCCTGACCCATCACCCCAAAGTGCTCGAGGCGGCCAGCCGGGCGCTGCACGTCTACGGATCAGGATGCACCGGAAGCCGTTTCCTGAACGGCACCCTGGATCTCCATCTCCAGCTCGAATCAGCGCTGGCCGAGTTTCTCGGCAAAGAGGATTGCATCGTTTTTTCCACCGGATACAACGCGAATCTGGGTCTCATCTCCGGGCTGGTGGGGCGGCGCGACGTGGTGTTCCTCGACAAGCTGGATCATGCCTCGATCGTGGACGGCGCCAAGATGTCCGACGGCGATACCGTCCGGTTCAATCACGGCGATCTCGCGGGCCTGGAACGAAAGCTGGAGCAGCATCCCGGCGCCGGAAAGATGGTCATCGTCGACGGGGTCTACTCGATGGAAGGCGACATCGCCGATATACCCGGGCTGCTCAAGGTCTGCCGGCGGCATGGCGCCGCGCTGGCGGTGGATGACGCCCACTCGATCGGCGTGCTGGGCCCCCGGGGAGACGGCACTGCCGCGCACTTCGGCATGGTGGACGAGGTGGACATCATCGCCGGCACCTTCTCCAAGTCGCTGGCGTCGATCGGCGGATTCGTGGCGGCGTCGCGCAGCGTCATCAACTACCTGCGTCATCACAGCCGGCCGCTGATTTTCACCGCGTCGCTTCCGCCGTCGAACACCGCCGGCGTGCTGGCCGCGCTCGAGGTGCTGGCGTCCGACACCGAGCGACGAGAGAATCTCTGGGTCAACACCCGACGGCTTCAGGAAGGCTTCCGAAGCGTGGGGTTCGACACCGGCCCGTCGGAAACGCCGATCGTGCCGATCCTGATCGGGCCCCTGGATCGCACCCTGGTGATGTGGCGAAAGGTGTTCGACGCCGGGATCTTCACCAACCCGGTGGTACCGCCGGCGGTGCCGCCGTCCCAGTGCCGCCTGCGCACCAGTGTGATGGCGACCCATACCGCCGACCAGATCGATTACTGCGTCGAGACGATCGGGCGTATCGGCAAGGAGCTGGGGGTTATCTGAGCGGACCGGTCACGGTCCGCCTCGTCCAGACCCGCCAGGACCTCCGCCGCTTCATCGATTTTCCTTACCGGCTGCATGCGCGGGACCCGATCTGGGTCCCGCCGTTGCGTCGGGATGTCGCGGCCATGCTGGATCGCGGCAAGAACCCCTTCTTCGAGCATGCGGAGGCCGACTACTTCCTCGCCGAGCGAAACGGCGAGACGGTCGGGCGTATCGCAGCCATCGCGAACCGGGCCCACAACGACGCCCACCACGACCGGGTCGGCTTCTTCGGTTTCTTCGAGTCGATCGACGACCAGCAGGTCGCCGACGCGCTGCTGGACACCGCCGCCGCCTGGCTCCGCGCCCGCGGCTTCGACACCATGCGAGGGCCGGCGTCGTTCTCCACCAACGACGAATCGGGCCTGCTGATCGACGGCTTCGACACGCCGCCGGTCCTGATGATGCCGCATAACCCGCCGTATTACCTCGGCCTGCTCGAGCGCGCGGGGTTCACCACGGCAAAGAATCTGCTGGTCTACCATCACGGCAGACCGAACGGCGAGCTGATTCCGGTGCCGGAGCGGCTCACGCGCGCCACTCAGCTGATCACCGAGCGTCTCGGCATCACCATCCGGCCGCTCCGCATGAAGGAATTCAAGGCCGAGGTGGACCGGGTGAAGGCGCTGTACAACAAGGCCTGGGAGCACAACTGGGGCTTCGTGCCCATGACCGATCACGAGATCGATCATCTCGCCGCGCAGTTCAAGCCGGTGGTCCTGCCCGACCTGGTGCCTTTCGTCGAGAAGGACGGCAAGGTGATCGCCTTTGCCCTCGCGCTGCCGGACCTCAACGTGGTGCTGGCCTCCAACCGGTCGGGCCGGCTCTTTCCGGTCATCCTGAAGCTGCTCTGGAAGCTCAAGACCAACCGGCTCCATCGGCTCCGGATCACCCTCCTCGGCGTCCTGCCCGAGTATCGCGGGAAGGGCATCGACGCGGTCCTGTACCACTGGATCTGGACCAGAGGGGGAATGCTGAATTACAGCTGGGGCGAAGCGGGCTGGATCCTGGAGGACAATCCGGCGATGAATGCCGGCCTGGTCAAGATGGGCTTCACCGTCTACAAAACTTACCGGCTCCTCGACCGGCCGCTATGAAAGCCCTGGTCACGGGCGCCACGGGCTTCGTCGGCCGGCACCTGATCGATGCGCTTCTTGCCGCCGGAGACTCGGTGACCGCACTGGTGCGGAGCCCCGCCAAGGCCGAGGGACTGGCCAGTCGCGGGGTCCGAATCGCTCCCGGCGATCTGGGGAGCATGAACGCCCTTCGCTCCGCGGTGCACGATCAGGAAGTGATCTACCATGTCGCGGGGCTGATCGCAGCGCGGAACGAAGCGGAGTTCCTGGCCGTGAACCGGGATGGGACCGCGCGGCTGCTCGGGGCGGCGTCGGACGCCGGACGGCCGCGCATCGTACTGGTGTCGTCGCTGGCCGCCGGCGGCCCGACGGAGCGGGGAGCGCGCCTCACCGGCGACGAGGAGCCTCGGCCGGTCACGGCGTACGGCCGAAGCAAGCTCGCCGGCGAGAGGGTGCTCCGCCGCGGCGACTTGCCCTGGACCATCGTCCGGCCTCCCACGGTCTACGGCCCCCACGATACCGAGATGCTGAGGGTCTTTCGGGCCGCGAAACTCGGGATCACGCCGGTCTTCGGCGATGGGTGCCAAGAGCTGTCGCTGGTGTACGGACCCGACCTGGGGAGGGCCCTGGCTGCCGTGGGGCATGCCCCGGCCACCACGGGGAACGTCTACTACGCATGCCATCCCGAGGTGCTCACCAGCCGAGCGGTGGTCCAAACGATCGGCGCCGCGATGGGAAAGACTGTCCGAGTGCTCCCTCTGCCCCGCTGGACGGCGCACGGTGCCCTTGCGGTGACCGCAGCATTCGCCCGGCTGAGTCGGCGTCCTACGCTGCTGACACCCGACAAAGCCAATGAATTCTTCGCGCCGGCCTGGACCTGCGATCCCACGCCACTGATGACCGCCACCGGGTGGCGGGCGGAGTTCGATCTTACCGCCGGGGCACGAGCGACCGTTGCCTGGTACCGTGCCTCGAGAAAGTTGTGAGGCTTCGCCCGGTCGACCGGATCCTGCTCGGCTATGTCGCGGTGACGTCGGTAGTCGCCGGGGTGCGGCTGTCCTCCACGCCGGCCGCAGGGTGGGTCCTCCTCGCAAACGCGCTGGTCGTCCTGCTCATCGCGCTGGCGAGCCGGGCGGGCGAGGCATCATGGATCGGCGATCTCTACCCGGTCTGTATCCTGCTCGCGCTCTACGGCGCGCTCGATCTGCTGGCGGGATCCGGCGGTGTGACGACGCACGATGATGTGGTCCAGCAGTGGGAGACGGCGATCTTCGGCGGCCAGATCAGCCGGGAATGGTGGCAGCGCGCGCCAAGCAAGTTCTGGAGCACCCTGTTCCACGGCGCCTACTTCTCCTACTACCTGATCATTCCGGCCGGACCGCTCTGGTTCCTCTGGAAGGGAGACCGGCAGAATCTCCGGCGAGTGGTGCTCGCAGAGGTCACCACCTTCGTGGTCTGCTATCTGGTCTTCATCTTTTTTCCAGTCGCCGGCCCATACTATGAGTTCCCCCGGCCCTCGCCGGAGTTTCTCGACAACGGGGCGGCCCGGCTGGTCTACGCCACGCTTTCCAGAGGCAGCTCCTACGGGGCGGCATTTCCTTCCTCGCACGTGGCCGGGGTCATCGCAGCGATCATCGCGTGCACCTGGGGGTCTCGCGCTTTGGGAGCGGTGCTGGCGGTACCCGGGCTGCTGCTGACGGTGGGGGTGGTGTACTGCCAGATGCACTACGGGGTGGACGCGATTGCGGGCGTGGCGCTTGGAGTAGCTGGAGCGTTGACTGCGTCAACGGTCAACGGTCAACGGTCAAGGGGTGGTTAGCGGTTAGCGCTTAGCGGTTAGCGGTAAGCGGTTAGCGGTTAGCGGTTAGCGAAAAAGAACGAGGAGAGCCGCATCGCGGCCCTCCCCGCTCTTCGCTCTTCGCTGCTTACTGAACAGTAATTTTCCCGTGCATCCCCATCGCCATGTGCGGGGTGCAGGTGAACCGGTAGTCACCGACCGGCGCGCCCGCGAAGGAAACGCTCAGCGTGGCATTGGGATCCACCAGCAGCGCGCTGCTCAGCGGTGCGATCTGATCCTTGAGCTGCGGATCGATGACTTCCTTGGCGCCGGCCGGGATGCTGTCAGGCCAGAACGCCACGTTGTGAGGACCACCACTGACGTTGTGGAAGACGACCTGGTCGCCGACACGGACAGACAGCTCCGCCGGAACGAACTTGTAGGCGGTGCCTTCCATCACCATGTTGACGTCGTGGGTCGCGCCCGCCGGAGCGGGAGCCGGAGCCGCCGCCTGGGTGGTATCCGCCGCAGGGGTGTCCGCATCTTTGTCGCCGCAGGCCGCCATCAGGACGACCAGTCCGGCCACAGCCGCAATCTTGCTCATCGCCTCACTGCCTCCCCAACCCTGGTTGGAATTTCGGTGATTGTTGATCATCCCCGCACCGGTTTTCAGTCCGATGCCCCTTGTGAACAACTTCACAATCTAATTCCCGATCGAGCGTAATGCCATTGGTCCAGGTCAGCCAGGTATCTTGAGTCATGACGGTATCCGTCCGCCCGACCGACACGCCTCCCCCCTGCCGGTCGATGGGATCTCAGTGTCAGAGCCTCCGGGTGATCCTCCGGGTCGCGACCCTCGATGCCGGCCCCAAATCGGGAGACCACGAGGCCACCTGGCTGATGGGCCACACCGGCAGAGTCACTTTTCTGTCCGACCTCTGGGAAGACGACGAGGACCTCTACGTCTCGGCCGAGCTCCATATTCCCTGCCGTTTCCTGAGCCAGGAGAACGGCAGCCAAGGGTGCCGCGCCTTCGGCTACACCAGGAAAGCCTCTGATTCGGCGCCGCATGTCCCGGCCCCGCGCCGGCTCGGTGGCGACCGCTTCCGCATCGTCGAGCGGGGCCGTCTCGCCTCCCGGGTGCTCAGGGCGCCGCCTCCGCCGCCACGCAGCCTCCCGGTCAGAATGGAGCCCAATCCCTGCGCCGGCGCCCCGTGTCGGACAGCGGACAATCAGCGCGGGGCGGCGTGCTGCAGGGACCTGCAGGTTGAAATCATGTGTACCACGCGCGAGCGTCGGCTCGAGGCACTGATCCGGGCACGGAAGAGGCCCTATTTGTGCAAGGTCGAACGGGAGGGCAAGTACTCGCTGAACGCGGAGATGATTTCCGCTTGTGGCTTTTTAGAGGGTGACGGCGTCTCCTGTGCATTACATGGCCGCTCCCGGGCCGACGGGCGGCCGGCCAAGCCGGAGCTCTGCTCCGACTGGCCGGAAGGGGGGGAAACCCTGCATCCGGGGTGTGTTTTTGGCCCTGCCTCTGGCCAATAGCTCCAAATTGTGCAACAATTCCGGTCTACTGGCGTCCTAACCTATCGGGAAAGGTACGCCAAAGCGAAGAAAGGCCGGGACTATGGAAGATTTGGAACGGCTCTACAAGACCCATTACGCGGCGGTCGTCCGGTTCCTGTACAGGAAAATCTGGGATGCCGACCGCGCTGAAGATTTGGCACAGGAAGTGTTCATTCGCGCGATGGCCCATCAGCCTGACAAGCCACGCGCATGGATTTTTGCCGTCGCAGCCAACCTGGCGCGAGACGAAGCCCGGGCGGCGATACGACGTCGCAAACATCTGGTGCTGCTGAAGGACGATCCGGTGCCCCTCTCGACGCCCGAGCCGTCGGCGGAGGAGGCGGTCGAGCACGACGAGCGATGGGCCCAGGTCACCGGTGCTCTTGCGGCGCTGACCGAGCGGGATCGTGAAGTGCTGTTGTTGTGGGATGCGGGGCTCAGCTATCCGGAAATCGCGGCGCAAACGGGGCTCGCAGTGGGGGCGGTCGGAACGACGCTTGCTCGAGCCCGGAAGCGGCTGACAGAGGCTTATGATAGAACTGAATACCAGGCGGATGCGGCACGTTCCTGATGAGGAACTCCATCCGTATCTAGATCAGGCGTTGAGTCGGTCCCAGTGCGTTGAAATCGAAACGCACCTGGCTCAGTGCGCACCGTGCCGGGACCGGCGCGATACCATCGCGGCCCTTCGGGACCGCACGACCGCCCTCCTGGGACAGCTCACGCCCCGGAATCTCATCATTCCCCCTCCTTTCGAGGCGTTGGCCGAGCGGCTGAGCCGCCGGCCGGTTACACCGCTCTGGCAGATCCGCCTCAAACGGGCGGGACTCTGGGCGGCGGGAGTGATGGCGGCGGTCGGAACCGGTTGGGTGGGGCGGAGTGTGCTGGATCCGCATCCGGACCAGTCCACTGCGGTCCAGGAGGGGTTGGCTCCTCTGGCGTCCGCCGTCGAGCTGGGCTCTGTCGCCGCTCCGATCAACGACCTCCCGGTTTCGGCCCCGTCCGCCGACCAGGTCTCCACGACGCCGCTGCCTCTGCCCGAAGCGGCTCCGCGCCAGGAACTCCGCCTCGCCAGCGCCGCACATCGCTCGACCATCATTCCGGCGCCGATGCTGCAGCTTGCCTCCGCCCTGACGCCGATGCCGGAGCGGTCGGGCGACGTCGCCCTGTCCACGCGGCTGGAGGGAAGCACCCCGTTCGGACCGCTGTGGCAGCAGGTGCAGTGGGAGGACGCGCTGGAAAAAGCCGGCAGCGGCCTGCCTTATATCGAGGGGATGCTGGTGATCGGCGTGCTGCTGCGTCCGGGAGAGGGAGGCGAGCGCCCCACCTCACTGGTCGCACAGCAGGATCCGTCGGGCGAGCTGGTCCTCAGCATCGAGGGCCCGCTGACGAAGGTCATGGAAATCGTGAAGTCGCAGGGGGCGCCGGAGATCCACGCCAGCGAATGGACCCGGACTCCTCCCGATTACGTCCCGGCCCCCGGGGGAACGACTCGGCGGATCAATCGGGTGCTGACCGTCACCGGCCGTCTCAGCGCGGATTCGCTGAACGTGTTGGCACGGCTCGCGACGATACGCTAGCTGCTAACCGCTAGACGCTAACGGCTAACCGCTTACCACGGTTAGCCGTTTTGCCTTAGCAGTTAGCCGTTAGCCGTTAGCCGTTAGCCGATAGCCGATAGCCGATAGCGGCTTATCTCCCATGCTCCCGCCGCTCCATCTCCGGCGGTGCGGCGAAGTCGGCGGGCTTTTCGTCGTGGAAGAACTCCTGCCCGTGTCCGTGCTTCCGCTCGTCGGCCAGGGTGATCATCGCCAGGCGGGGAGACAGCATCGGAAAGGTGCGCGCGAAGATCCCGTACACCAGCAGGAAGCACCCCAGAAACCCCAGGAGCGGCCCCACTTCGGGAAGTCCGATGCTCGGTCCCGCCAGCTCGGTCACCGAAGGGGTAACCAGGAGGTACCTCTCCACCCAGAGCGAAACGAGGCTCACGGTCGCGAACAGGCCGAGGACGAAAGGGGACTTTTTCGCCGCGACGAAAAGAAAGCCCCAGAAGGGGATGATGAACATGCCAAGGAGAACGGCCCGACCGACCGGGAGCCATGGTCCCCAGAGCCGGGCAAAGACGAAGCCGGTCTCCTCGGGGAGGTTGCCATACCAGATCACCAGGAACTGGGCCCACATGAGGTAGGCCCAGAACACCGTAAAGCCGAAACACAGCTTGCCGAGGTCGTGGCGCTGCTTGGGGCTCACCAGGTTGACGATGCCGAGCTGCCTGCGGCCGTACAGCATGAGCAGGACGAGCAGGGTGTGGGCGCCCAGGAATGATCCCATGAAGTACCAGCCGCCCAGCAGATTGGAAAACCAATGGGGCTGGAGCGCCATGATGCCGTCGAACGCCACCATGGTGGCGACGATCGCATAGAGCACGATGTAGAGGGGGGCGAGACGGCGGGTCCGGATGTCGACCGCGGCCTCGGCCGCCGGGGAGCCGTCATAGCCGACAGTCCACTGATCGTACATCGCGCGGCGCTTGTCCTCCAGGCTGCCGCGCACCGCATGCATGTCCGGCAGCAGGTCCGCCCGCACCAGCAGCCAGCCGACGGTGAACAACACGATCAGTCCGACGAGGAGGCGACCCGCCATGAAGCCGTGGGAGAGCCAGAGGTGCTTTCCAGGCGACATGGCATGGAGCTGCGCTTCCATCGGACCGTAAATCGCGTCATAGCCCAGCGTGAAGATGAGGGCGCAGGCGATCACCGACACCGCGCCGAAAAAAATCGTGGCCTGGGAAAAACGGATGATCATCCCCGACCACTTGGCATTGGCGATCTTGTGGACGGCCACCAGCGCCAGGCTGCCTATGGTGATCCCGGTGAAGTAGAGCCAGTTGACGTGGAAGGCCTGCCAGGCGCGGACACCGTGACCGCCGCTCAGTGACACGATGAAGAGCGCTGCGCCAAGGGCCAGGAGCAGCGCGCCGAATTTGACGAAGAAATCGAAACGCCCGCTGATCGCCGAAACCGAGAGGCGCTGCAGCATGTCGCGCTGGGTCATTTAGCGTACGCCTCCCGGCGCGGCCGCGGAGGGCGCACCTCCCTGCTGCAGCCGGCGAACATAGTTCACGATCGCCCACCGGTCCGCCGGTCGGTACACCTTGTCTCCGTATCTCGGCATGACCCCCCGGCCATAGCGGATGATGCTGTACAGGTACCCATCGCTTACGCCCCGCGCCCGGTCGGTCAGCAGCGAGGGTGCGCCGACTCGCCGACCGACGGTGCCGTCGCCCGCCCCGGCGGTCCCGTGGCACACGGCGCAGTAAGTCAGGAAAAGCGTGTCGCCCCGGGCCAGTGTCTCCGCCGGAACCGTGGGATTGACCAGCCGATCGGCGGTCGTGGTATTCGCGGCCGCGAACTCCGCCCGCCAGTCCGCCTCGCGGCCGGTGATCGGCACCGTGCCCGCCACCGTGGTGCGGGGGATGTCGGCGCGCTGATACGGATGGACCGCGCGGGATTTGATCATGTGATCGAACCAGGGCACCGCCGCCATCAGATCGTCCGGCGACGGCAGGGTCTGGTAGTACCAGTTGCACCCGCCGAGCAGGAGGACGGCGGCCGCCGCCAGCAGCCTACGCGCCATGGACGGTCACCTCCTCGGATCCCGCCGTGGTGAGCAGCTCCCGCACCGCCGGCGTCTGGTCGGCCGAGCACGGCACGAAGACGCCGATCAGGTCGTCACTGAAGCGGGGATGGAACGGCCGGCCTTTGAGCGATTTCACCAGCGACAGAATGATCATGCCGGCCACCGTGCACAGCGATCCGTAGAGGATCGTGAGCTCGAAGGCGAGCACCACGTAGGGCGGAATCGCGGCGATCGGCTTGCCGCCGACCAGCAGGGGCCAGTCATTCGACATCCAGATCGTCATCGCGAATCCGGCGGTGACGCCGGTCAGGCCCCCGATCAAGGTGAAGAGCCGGACCCAGCTGACCGGCTGATCCAGCACTTCCTCGATCTCGTGATTGGGAGACGCGGTATACACCGTGAGATCGCGGAAGCCCCGCGCCTTGAGCCCGGAGATCGCTTCGACCGCCGCATCCACGTGAGCGAACGAGGCGAGCACGCCCGGCACCGTCTTGGCGGCCATCAGTGCCCTCCTCCGTGCTTCCGGGGATAGGGAATCATTTCCTTGATCTCCTGAATCGCCACCACCGGGAAGGTCCGGGCAAAGAGCAGGAAGTACATCCCGAACCACCCGAACGAGCCGATCAGAATGCCCCAGTCGGCCCAGGTCACCGCGGGGGTCTGCCAGGCGTAGGGGAGGTAATCATTGCTGAGCGACGAGGCGATGATGACGAATCGCTCGAACCACATCCCGAGATTGACGAAGATCGAGATGATGAAGAGCGAGGTCAGATTGGTCCGGATCTTCCTGAACCAGAGCAGCTGGCTCACGAACGCGTTGCAGATGATCATCGACCAGCCGGCCCACCACATCGGCCCGAACGCGCGGCGCCAGAACGTGGTCTGCTCGAAGGTGTTCCCGCTGTACCAGGCGACGAAATACTCCATCGCGTAGGCGTAGAACAGAATGGAGCCGGTGAGCAGCGTGAGTTTGGCGAGATTGTCGAAATGGTACTCGGTGAGCATGTGCTCCAGCTTGAGCACCCTGCGGAGCGGGATCAGCAGGGTCAGCACCATCCCGATGCCGGAATAGATCGCGCCGGCCACGAAGTAGGGCGCGAAGATCGTCCCGTGCCATCCCGGGATGATGGACATGGCGAAGTCCCAGCTCACCACCGAGTGCACCGACAGCACCAGCGGGGTCGCCAGGGCCGCCAGATAGAGGTATCCCCGGGAATAGTGCCGCCACTGGCTGTCGGCCCCGGTCCAGCCCAGCGAAAAAAGCTTGTAGATGGTCTTGCGCCACCCCGAGACCTTGTCGCGCACCGCGGCGACGTCCGGCACCAGACCCACGATCAGGAAGGTGGTGGACACCGTGAAATAGGTGGTGATGGCGAACACGTCCCAGATCAGCGGCGACTTGAAGTTGGGCCAGAGCCACCGCTCGTTGGGGTACGGCAGCAGCCAGTAGAAGATCCACTGACGCCCGATATGGATGATGGGAAAGAGCGCCGCGGTCATCACCGCGAAGACGGTCATCGCCTCGGTCGAGCGGTACACGGCCGTCCGCCACGGCGAGCGGAAGAGGAACAGGATCGCCGAGATCAGGGTGCCCGCGTGGCCGATGCCGATCCAGAAGACGAACGTCGTGATGTAGACGCTCCACATCACCGGCGGAGTGTAGCCGGCGAGCCCGAGCCCTTCCTTCAGCAGCATCACGAAGGTGAAGAGGCCGATCAGGAACATCGCCACGGCCCCGAACAGCGCCATGTAATACGCGCGGCTCGGCGTCGACAGCGTCGCCAGCACGTCGCGGGTGACCTCGGCGTGGGTCTGGGTGGGATGGTGCGGCTGGTGCACGATCGCCGTCATGCCTCAGGCCTCCGTCCGGTGGAGAACCCTGGCCAGATAGGTGACGCTGGACCGCACATTGATCTCCTCGAGCACGTGGTACCCGCGGTGGTTTTCCTTGGCCTGCGCCACCCGGCTCCCCGGATCGGCGACATTGCCGAAGACGATGGCGCCCGAGGGGCAGGCCTGCTGGCACGCCGTGACGACGTCGCCATCCCGGATGCCCCGGTCCTCGAGGCGGGCCTGGTGCTGGGCCCCGCGAATCCGCTGCACGCAGAAGGTGCACTTCTCCATGACGCCCCGCGCGCGCACCGTCACCTCGGGATTGAGCTGGAGGTCGAGCGGTGACTCGAACGCTTTCTTCGCGAAGGGGAACCAGTTGAAGTACCGGACCTTGTAGGGGCAGTTGTTGCTGCAGTACCGGGTGCCCACGCAGCGGTTGTACACCTGGCCGTTGAGCCCGTCGGCGGTGTGATACGACGCGTAGACCGGGCAGACCGGCTCGCAGGGCGCGTTCTCGCAGTGCTGACAGAGCATCGGCACGACCCGGGCGCCGAACGGCTCTCCCGGCTCGGTGCCCCCTTCGAAGTACCGCTCGATCCGCATCCAGCTCATTTCGCGCCCGCGGGTGACGTTTTCGTAGCCCACCCAGGGAATGTTGTTCTCCGAATAGCAGGCGGTGACGCAGGACGAGCATCCGGTGCACTTGGCGAGATCGATCACCATGCCCCAGCGAGGATGCTCCTCGGCATAGGCGCCCAGCTTCTGCTTTTCGACCTGCTTGTCCCGGAAACCGGCCAGCGCCTCATGCTCGAGCTCGGTATTGATCTCGTGGTGCTCCTCCCCCATCTGCTTGAGCGACTCCTCGACCGTCATGCCCTTGCGAGCATCGGCGAGCGGCATCGCTTCGGCGATATGGCGGCCGAGCTGGCGGGGATTGCCGTCGGTCCGCCCCAGCTTCCGGAACTCCGAGGTCTTCTCCAGGTCGACCTTGACGCTCACATAGGGGAGGAATCCCTTCCCGTCCTTCCCGCCGAGCAGGTCGAGCACATTGACCCCGACGCCCTTGGCATAGTCGCCGTACTCGGTGTGCCCGAGACCGAGCGGCATGGCGACGACATCCTGCCGGACGCCGGCGTAGACGTAGACCGGCGCGGCCACCGTGCCGTGGGGCGAGCGCACCGTGAGGACTTCTCCATCACGCACGTCGAGCCGGCGGGCGGTCTCGGGATGGAGCTCGATCCAGGACCCCCAGGTGATCTTGGTGACCGGATCGGGGTTCTCCAGCAGCCAGGGCCGGTTGGCCCCGCGTCCGTCGGAGTACATCGAGGACGGAAAGGGCAACAGCACGAATTCGCCGTCGCCATCGAAGGCAGGCGCCGTTACGCTGGCGGCCGCTTCGGCGGCAAGCTGCACCGGCCGCGCCGCGGGAGCCGGCGCATAGGCTCCCCCCCGGGCAAGGGCACTCCGCCAGGCATCGCCGGGATCGGCACCCGGCTGGGCGCCCCACTGCTGCTTGAGGTGCGCCTCGAAGGAGGGCGCCGTGAACCGGGCCAGGGCGCCACCCGCTTTCGCCGCGGCCTGCAGCAGCACATCACCGGGATGCCGGGTATTGAAGACCGGGGTCATGACGGGCTGCATCAGCCCGCGCACGCCGGCCCGCGGCCGCAGATCGTCCCAGCGCTCCAGCGGATGGTGCGAGGGCAGCAGCAGATCGGAGGCGGCGGCGGTCTCGTCGAGGACCAGCGAGGTGCTCACCTTGAAGGGCACCTTGGCCAGGGCTTCGGCGAATTGCGTGGTGCGCGGCAGCGCGTACAGCGGATTGGCATCGTGGATCAGGAGCACCTCGATCTGGCCGGCGCTCATCGCCGCGATGAGCTGCTCCATCGCACCGAATCCATCCGACGATGGGAGACCGGCGCCGAGCTTGACCGTCTGTCCCACGTTGCCCGCGACGTAGTTCAGGATGTTGACCGCCGCCGCCACGTCGATGGCGCCGCGATGCTGGGCCCCGATCCCGCCGGCCACGGCGAGGCTGGGGGTGGCGGAGATGAACTCCCGCGCCATCCGCCGAACCGTGTCCGGAGTGAGGCCGGTGGTGTTGGCGACCTGCTCCGGCGACCAGGCCGCGAGGGCGCCGGAGAGCGCATTGGCATCGGCGGGCGCGGTGGTGCGCTCGCTCAGAATCACGTTCGCCATGCCGAGCGCGAGGGCCGACTCGCTGCCGGGCGCGATCGGGTGCCATTCATCGGCGTTCATGCCGGTGAGATTCATGCGGGGACCGGCGTAGACCAGCTTCGCCATTCCCTGCCCCGCGAATCCGTGCGCGACGGCGAATCCGCGTTGCTGCTCGACCACCGGTCCCCACGTCTCCAGAAAGTCGGCGCCAAACGACACGATGTGGCGCGCGCCGGCGAAATCGTACCACGCCACCTCATCCACTCCGAACACCTGGCGGTTGGCCGCGCGCTCCGGGGTGCGGTCGAAGGGCTCGTAGCGCACCAGTCGTCCCCCGAGGGCCGTCGTCCACTCGGCCAGGAGATCGCTCAGCGTTCCCGGTCCGGCCCCGCTGATCACAGCGACCTTGCCGGCCGCACTCGAGACGCGGGTCGCCAGCCGACCGAGGGCATCCTCCCATTCGAGCGCTTTCCAGGCCGAGCCCTCGCGCACCATCGGGCCCTTGGTCCGTCCCGGATTGTAGAGGCCTTGCAGCGCCGCCTGCCCCCGATGACAGAGGGTACCGGCGTTGACCGGATGCTCGGGATTCCCTTCCAGCTTGATGGCGCGCGCCTCGCGGGTCTTGACATGAATCCCGCAGCCGGCCGCGCATTCCGTGCAGGTGCTGGCGTACCAGGTGGGGATCCCGGGGACCTGATCCTCGTCCTGCACCAGGTACGGAATGAGCTTCTCCACCTTGCTGGTGGAGCAACCGGACAGCGCGGCGGTGCCGGCCCCGGTGACGCCGAGGACGGTCAGGAATTTGCGACGGGAGACGTTTTCTTGATCGGGCATCGAAGCTCCGGAAAAGAGCTAACTGCTAACCGCTAACCGCTAACTGCTAACTGCAACTCCCAACCGACGGTTAGCCGTTAGCAGATCGCAGTTAGCCCTAGTAGTGACACGCCGTGCAATCCCGATTCACCTTCCGCTCGATGTGGCAGCTGATGCAGAAGCCCATGTTGTTCACGTTGTTCACCCGCCAGACCTGCGGCATCCGGGCGACGTCGCCGTGACAGGTCTGGCAGGCGTTCGGCCCCATCGCCTTCACGTGACGCATGTGCGGGAAGTGGGCGTGGCGAGCGATGGTGTGAACCCGCACCCATTCGAGCTTCGGCTTCCCGGCTCCGCTGTCGGACCAGAATTTCCGCAGCTTCTGGATCTCCGCCTTGTCGGTGCTGTCGGTTCCGCTGATGACCTGGTGGCACCCCATGCAGGTCTGCACCGAGGGGATGCCGGGCTCGGAGGAGCGATCCACCGAGAAGTGGCAGTACTGGCACTGCATCTTGAACTGGCCGGCGTGGATGTCGTGCCGGAAGAAGATCGGCTGGCGGGGACCTCGCAGGCCGGAGCTGTCGGAAGCGGAAAGCCTGGGTGCCCGGAGCGAATCAACCGCTGCGGGAGGCGGTTGTGCCACGGTCCGCCGGAAGGCGGGAACCAGCGCTCCAAGTGCCGCAACGCCCGCTACGACGCCGAGGATCACAAGCTTCCGCATACTGGCTATCCGCCGGGAAAGAAGGTCTTGTGAAATATTTCACGAGGAGCAATCGGATGCAAGTCACATCGGCCGCCGATGCAACGGGGCGGAAAATAGTGACGTGAATCGAGTAGGGACAGGGGCTTGGCCGTCATTCGCCGGATTCCGGATCGGGCTCACCGCCGGGAAGTCTTCCGACTTCGCGAAGATGGTCCGGCAGGTCGAACGGGGTTCCCTGCCGCTCCAGGTAACGGACCGTCTCCAGCGACATGGCGCGGAAGAGCGAGGCCTCCCGCCAGTCGAGACTGCTGCGGAAGAAGACCTCTCGCACGCTTCGCATCACCGCCTCGGGGCGACGGGTCTTGAAAAACTCGATGGCCCAGAGGGCACGCTCCCAGTCCCGGAACAGCACCTCGATGCGGGCGCTGGGTGCGGCGGGGGCGGCGCGCCGGGGCGGCTTGACGGGAAATCCCTCGCCGGTCCGCGCCAGCCAGACCTCATAGCAGAGAACGCCGACCGCCTGCGCCAGGTTCAGCGACCGGTGGCCGGGCGCCGTGGGAATGGTGACCAGTGCGTGGCAGTGGTCCAGCTCTTCATTGCTGAGCCCCCGGTCCTCGCG
>Ga0075429_100001737_pt1 | contig 18040 bp, 19 predicted proteins | sample RhiMetdeltSRZDD3_FD_75295 | JGI IMG/M metagenome (GOLD analysis project Ga0075429, IMG submission 75295) | Populus rhizosphere microbial communities from Tennessee, USA - Rhizosphere MetaG P. deltoides SRZDD3 | ecosystem: Host-associated > Plants > Roots > Rhizosphere > Soil | place: USA... | reverse complement strand
TTGCCGCAGGTCGTCGACGCCTTCGGCTTTCTTTCCGGCGCGTTCTCGATGCTCGACCAAATCGTGGAGGTTCGAAGCCCTTACCGCCTGTTCACGGATACCTTGGGACCTGTCGAGACCGCGGGCTATTACAGCTGGCTCGTGCTGCTCGCGCCGCTGCTGCTCGCGTACTACGGGTATCGAATACTCCGCGAACAGCGCCCCGATCGCCTCTACTATGCGATCCTCGTGGCTTTCGGGCTGGCAATGCTGCTCGACCAATGGCGACTACACTACTTCGGCTTCTTCGGCCTCATCACGGGCGGCTTGCTCGTCCTCGACGAGCTTCGATCACGGCGCGGTTGGCACCGAGGGGCGGTCTTTGTCGCAGCTTTCGCGGCGATCTACCTTGCCTATCAGCCCGCGCTGCGAACACGTTTGTTCGCGCTCGACGTCCCTGGCCAAGACTTCGCCTACGCGAACGTCATGCCGGCGCTCGGCGAGTTGCAGCGCCGCTGCGCCGACGCTCCCGGTGTCGTGCTCGCGAACAGCTCGGACGGCGCACCGATCCTGTTCCACACGGAGTGCAGCGTCATCGCCTCGAACTTCATTCTGCGGGCGGCAGACGCGGCCCACCTCGAAGAGGTCACTCGGCTCATGTGGTTGACACCCGCCGAGATCAGGGCGCAACGACCCGACGTGAAATACCTGCTCGTTCGCACGTTGGACTTCGCCGTGCTCGACGGCGGACAGTATCGCGTCGTGACGAACAACTCGCTCGTGAACGAGTTGCTGCTCAAGGATTCGCCGCCCGAAGGCTACACGCTGCTCACGAACCTCGTCTTCGGCCCGAGCCGCGACGTCTACGCGCGACTCTACGAGATCTCGCACGACCCCGGGCGTGCAAACTGAGTCCGCCGCTGTGAACGCGCCCCCGCACGATCCGCTCGCCTCGCCGTGCGTGCGGAACTGCTGCCTCGACGACGACAACGTCTGTATGGGCTGCGGGCGCGCGCTTCACGAGATCGTCGCGTGGGGCACGGCGAATGACGCCGACAAGGCCGCGATCCTCGCACTCAGCCGCGAGCGCCTGCGCGTGCGCGCAGCGCGCGCCGCGAAGGCGTAGAAGCGGCGCCGGTATTCTTCAGCGCGCTACGTTAGATCCGCGCATGGCAAACGAAGGCGTCGTTTCGGCAGGCGCTGCTTGCGTTGCTCTGCGGGCATCGTCGACGCCCGTTGCCGGCGTTGCTTTGCGACCGTCCAGGATCGCGTCGGCCGGATCAGCCGCCGCAGTACGCGCGCGCAAGTCGTCTCCCGTCGTGATGCTGCCCTTGAACGCCGCGCCGCCTTCGAGCGTGACGCGCGGCCCGGCGACGTTGCCGGTAACGCGAGCGGACGCGCTGATCTCCACTCCTTCGTCGCCGTGCAGATCGCCTTCGACCGTGCCGTAGACAGTGATGAGCCTCGCTCGGATGTTGGCTTTGACCCGGCCGGTCTTGCCGATCGTCAGGTGGTGGCCCTGATGAGCGATCTTGCCCTCGACCGTGCCTTCGATGATCAGGTCCTCCTCGAACGACAGCTCACCACCCTTGATGGACAACGTCGGCCCGAGGACGGACACGCCCTTCGGGGGCGCCGCCGGTCTCCTCTCGGGGGACGCTTCGATTTTGAATGAGCTGGCCGTCGGAGCGTCGTTCTGCTTCTTGAACATGATGGAACTCCTTGCGATGCGTAGGGGTTTTCTGCGCGGAGGTCCCACCGTGGCGCGTGAGCATCCCGCGAGCTGTCGACTAGGTTGCCGTCAATTGATGGATCATCGCGCTTTCGTCGAAACGAACCGCGACGCGTCTCACAGTCCGACGAATCGGATTGCTAGGCGGCGGCCGAGATCAGCTCGCGCGGCGCAGCGTTAGGTTGATGCGGTTCGGACCCGCGAACGGATGCTGCGCGGCCTTCAAGGGCATCACGCCGTGGTAGCGCAGCCGGCTCGAGCCGCCCCACACGACGACGTCGCCGTGCGTGAGCGCAAAGCGCAGCGGGCGATCCTTGCGCTTCAAGCCGCCGAACAGGAACACGGCCGGAACACCGAGAGAGACCGACACGATCGGCTGCCGGTAGTCGCGCTCGTCCTTGTCTTGATGCAGCGTCAGGCGGGCGCCGGGCTCGTAGCGGTTCACGATGCAAGCGTCGGGCGTGAACGCAGGGAAGCCGGCGGCCGCCGCGGCGCGGTGCGCCAGGCTTTCGAACGCCGCGGGCATCGCGGGCCATGGCAGGCCGGAATTCGGATCGAGCGCGCTGTAGCGGTAGCCGGTGGGATCGGACACCCACCCCAGCGCGCCGCAGTTCGTCATTGCGACGGACATCGTGAAGCCGCCGGGCGTCTTCATGTGACGGAAAGGAGCCGCCGCCGCGATGGCCAGCACGTCGCTTCGCAGGCGCTCGCTATCCGGCAACGCGAATCCGCGCAGCACGACGGCGCCCGGGCCAAGCTCGAGTCTCTCGTCGGGTGAGAGCTCGAGCTGCGCCGGGCTCAAGTCGAGCTGTGGCTCGCGCGCGTCCGCCGCACCAACCGCGTCAGGCGGTGCGCGTCGGGAGCTGTGCCTCGGGTACCCACCAGCCATGGATCTGAGTGGCAATTCGCATCGGCAAGTGGACGACGGCGACCGGCCCATCGGCGAGTCGTTCAGCGTCCAAGATGATGAGGTCGGCGCGGCCGCCCTCGCTGTTGCGCGTCGCCGTGCCGACGAGATACCCCGAGCCTTCGGGCGCGTTGCCGCTGCGCGGTGCGAAACAGCACTCGGCGAGCGAGGTGTCCGTGCCGGCGTTGAACAGCGTCGACGTGCGGGTCTGATGGTCGAAGCGCGCGTAGCAGGCACCACCGGTGCCGGGCGCCGCGTTCGGGTCGGGGCACGGCAGGTAGCCGTAGCGGTACGGCACCGTGTTGTAACGATCGTCCTGGCGCGGCAGCGCGCCTTGGTGCGGATAGAGCTGCTCGATGCCGTAAGCGGAAGGCCGCTTCTTCGACAGATCGACGGACAGGCGCGTGATGTGGCTCGCGCCCGTGACGGGATCCCAACGCGAGCCGTCGCGAATCGGCATGAACGGAAACGGCAGGCCCATCGACATCTCGACGTCGACGTACAGCTTGTTGCCGTCGTCGAACGTGCCCATCACGTGCGTCGCGCTGCGCGTCGGGCCTTGGATCCATTGCACGTCCTTGCCGTCGCCGCCGCGGCGCACGAAACCGAAGTACGTGGGCTGACCCGGGTACCACGACCAGTGGATGCCGCCCTCGGCCATCTGCTTCTCGTCGATCGCGAGCGGGATGACGTAGAAGACGACGTGCTTCTCGGTGACCGCGAAGTCGTGGAGCATGCCGACGTACGGAACCTGGATCTTCGTGTTCCAGACCATCTTGCCCTGCGGCGTGATCTCGAAGATCGACACGGTCTTGCTGCCGAAGCCGTCGGCCTCGTAGCCGAACGCGACCATGTTGCCGGTCATCGAGTCGAGCTTCGGATGCGCAGTGAAGGTCTTGCTCGGCAACTGACCGTCGAACGTGTACACGGGATCGACCGTGTCGAGCGTCAGCAGATCCATCGCGACCGGCGGGCTGTCTTCCTTCAGCGCGAGCAGATAGTTCTTGTGATTGATGATGTGCGTGTTGGCCGTGCTGCGGCTCAATCCCTTGGCGCTCGGGTCGTCCTGCGACGGATTGCGATAGACGGGGAAGAGCTGCCGCCCCGCTTTGTCGTTCGCGATGTAGCGCTCGTTCCGCACCATGCGGCTCTTGAAGTCGACGCGGCCGTTCTTGATGCGGAACATGCCGACGTGGCCTTCGCCGTCGAACGGAATCGTCTTCGGGTGCAGCGGATACTGCGCGTCGGGACCGACGCGGTAGAACGCGCCGTTCAAGTCGGTCGGCACCTTGCCCGTGACCTGACAATCGTGAACGTCCGCCTCGAGCCGAAAGAGGCTTTGCGGCCGCCGCATCTCGGGCGGTATCGCGCCGCCCGCGGTCGTCCCGAGCTCGCGGCCTTGCGGTGGACCTCCCGGGGGCGGCTGTGCCTGCGCGCTCTGCGCGAGCATGGCCCCGACGCCCGCGGCGGCGCCGATCGCGCCTGCAACGAACGAACGACGATCGAGATCGGCCTTGTCCTTCACTGTTCTGTCGGTCATGCGAGGTTCTCCGGGGCGGTCGAATTCGGTAGCGAAATGATACTCGAAGCGCGTGGTGGCGGCCGTATCGGGAAATCCGTATCCCGGCGGCCGGGCGTATCATGGGCCCATGTCGGCCCGACGCCTCCGCTCGTTCGGCCTGGCGGCCCTCCTATTAGGGGTGGGCGCGGCGGCAGCGAACGCGAGCGAGGTTTGGGTCGTCGAGCTCGACGGCGCGATCACCCCGGCGACCGCGCGTTACTTCACCCGCTCGCTCGATCATGCGCAGGACGCGAATGCGGCCGCGCTCATCGTGCAGCTCGACACGCCGGGCGGCCTCGACGAAGCGATGCGCGACATGATCAAGGCGATCCTCGCGTCGCGCGTTCCCGTGGTCGTCTACGTTGCGCCGAACGGATCGCGCGCCGCGAGCGCTGGCACCTATCTGCTCTACGCGAGCCACGTGGCGGCGATGGCACCCGCGACGAATGTCGGCTCGTCGACGCCGATCAACATCGGCGGCTCGCCGTTCCCCACCGGCGGAACTGAGCCTGGCCAAGGCAACGGCGACGGGGATGGCGACGGGGCCGCCGAAAAGACCAGCCCATCGGCACTGGAGCGCAAGGTCGTCAACGACGCCGTCGCCTATATCCGCGGCCTCGCGACGCTGCGCGGCCGCAACGCGGACTGGGCCGAGACAACCGTGCGTGAAGCCGCGAACTTGACGGCGCGCGACGCACTCGAGCAAAACGTCATCGATCTCATCGCCGACGATTTGGACGCGCTCCTCGTCGCGCTCGACGGCCGCACGGTCACGGTCGCAGGCAGCTCCGTCACGCTCGAGCTGAAGGGCGCGGAGATCAAAACGATAGTGCCCGGCTGGCGCGACGAGCTGCTCGCGCTGATCACGAATCCGAACGTCGCCTACATCCTGCTCATGCTCGGCATCTACGGGCTGATCCTCGAGTTCTACCATCCGGGCACGGCCGTTCCGGGCGTGACGGGCGTCATCTGTCTGCTGCTCGCCGCGTATGCGCTCCAGATGTTGCCGGTCAGCTATGCCGGCCTGGCGCTGCTGCTCTTCGGGGTTGCGCTGATGATCGCCGAGATCGTGACGCCGACGGTCGGGGTGCTCGGCGTCGGCGGCGTCATCGCCTTCGTCGTGGGCTCGATCATCCTGTTCGATACGGACTTGCCCGGCTATCGCGTGTCGATGCCGATCATCGCAGCCACCGCCGCAGCTTCCGCCGGTGTGTTCTTCATCGGCCTCAACGCGGCGATGCGCGCGCGCAGGCTCAAGGTCAGCACGGGGCGTGAAGCCATGATTGGCGCGAGCGCCGTTGCGCTCGAGGATTTCGCGGAGCGCGGCAACGTGCGCGCGTTCAGCGAGGACTGGCTCGCGCAGTCGCCGCGCCCGGTGCGCAAGGGCGACAAGCTGCGCATCACGGGTGTCGAGGGTCTCGTACTGCGAGTCGAAGCCGGGGAGTAACAAGATGCAGATCGACATTTTCGTCGTTGTCCTGGTCGTCATCGTCGCCGCACTGCTGTTCAGTGCGGTCAAGGTGCTGCGCGAGTACGAGCGCGGCGTCGTGTTCATGCTGGGCCGCTTCTATCGCGTCAAAGGACCGGGCCTCATCCTACTGATCCCGATCGTGCAGCAGATGGTCCGTGTCGATCTGCGAGTGAAGGTGCTCGACGTGCCGTCGCAGGACCTCATCACGCGCGACAACGTCTCCGTGAAGGTCAACGCCGTCCTCTACTTTCGTGTCGTCGATCCTCAACAAGCGATCATCAACGTCCAGAACTACATGGAAGCCACGGGGCAGAAGGCTCAGACCACGCTGCGCTCGGTTCTCGGACAGCACGAGCTCGACGAGCTGCTCGCCGAACGCGATCGGTTGAACGCGAACATCCAGAAGATCCTCGACGCGGCGACCGACGTGTGGGGAATCAAGGTGGCGAATGTCGAGATCAAGCACGTGGACTTGAACGAGAACATGGTGCGTGCGATCGCGAGGCAAGCCGAAGCCGAGCGCGAGCGCCGCGCGAAGGTCATCCATGCCGACGGCGAGTTCCAGGCCGCCACGAAGCTCGTCGAAGCCGCAGCCCAACTCGGCCGCGAGCCGCAGTCGATGCTACTTCGCTACCTACAAACGCTGACCGAGGTCGCGAGCGAGGGACACACGACGATTGTCTTTCCCGTTCCGACGAACGCCCTCGATCTCCTGCGCGGGCTGACAGTCGAAGCCGCGAAGCCCCGCTGAAAGAGGTGCGGACGAAGTCACTGTGCGGCGGACGACGCCGGCGGCGTCCACTCGACGGGCCGCCCCGTCACGGGATGCACGAAGTCGAACGGCGGCAGGAACGCGCTCGGATACATCTCGAACGGATGCGTCGGCGGCGCGTCCGGCGGGTTCGTCGCCGTGATGCCGGGCGGCGGCCGCGGCATCGAGTCCTTCCACCCCACCGTGTAGGGCACGAAGTAGGTGTTGAAGACCTGATCGTGCTTGATCTTCCAAACGCCGTTTTCTTTGACGTACTCGTTCTCGTATACGCCGCCCATCCACTGACTGTAGCGTTCCCACTGCCCCATGATGCTGAGCGCGCGCGACCGCATCTTCGCGCTCTGCCCGTCCGGCGCAACGGTGATCACGGGCTGAAACTGCATGTGGTTGTGCTGCAACCCGAACTGGTCGTCGGTTGCCTGGCCGTAGAGATTCAGATTGCGGCGCACGCTCGCGGACCCGGCGTAGACACCACGCATCGCGATCTCGATGGTGCCCGTCGGCGAGAAGATGCCGGTCAGGTCGTCCCATTGCAGATGCGCGAGGTAATAACCGTAGATCGAGTTCATGCGCTCGAGCTGCGTGACGTCCTCGAGCAAGCCGACGCGGCTCTCGAGCGCCGTCAGCCGCGTGCCGAGCGAGTCCGTTGTTGCATTGGCCGCGACGACCTCGACGCCGGCGGCCGGCCGCAAATTGCTCCCTGCATTTGCGGCACTCCCGCCATCCATGGCGGTCGCCGGTGCGCTGCTCGTCACCAGATTCTCGTAATGGAACGGCACGACGAACGCTTTCGGATACGCCTCGTATGCCACGGTCGGCGGACGATCGGGGGGCAGCTGCGCGGACGGCCCCTCGTTCGGAATCGCTTGCTTCGCCCAGCCCGCGTCGTACGGCGTGTACATCGTCGTGAAGAAGTGATGACTGCGAATCTTCCAAACGCCGTCCTCCTTGACGTACTCGTTCTCGAGCACGCCCAAGCCCCAGTTCGCGTACTCGCCGTGCACGGCTTCTTGCGCGAACACATGCCAACGTCCCTGGGCCGTCTGCCCGTCGGGCGCGACGTGGACGATCGGCTGCAGCTGCATCTGATCGAACAGCCGATTCGGCTGCGGCCCCTCGGGACCGTTGAGCGCCAAGAAGGCGCGAATGCGATCGCGCCCGACGTAAACACCTCGCCCGCCGACTTCGATCGTGCCGTCGGAAGAGAACAGATCCGCGGCCGCCGACCAGAGCTGCTTGTCGGTGTAGAAGCCGTAGATGCGCTGCAGCTTCTTGATCGCGTTGACATCCTCGAGCCGCGTGATGTCGCGTTCGAGCGCCGCAGCGCGCGCTGCGAGCGCGTCGAGCGACTTCGGCTCCTGCGGCATAGCGGGACGGCCGAGCCAGACGCCGACGGCGAGCGCGGCGGCCGCAGCGGCGAGGGCGATTGCAGTTTGTATACGCATCGCCGCCTCCTACTGCGCCGCCACGTACTTGCCGACCGGATTCGGAAAGCTGAACGGCGGCAAGTAAGTGTCGGGCCAGGTTTTGTATTCGACGCTCGGCGGCCGATCGGGGGGCAGTGTGTTCGAGATGTACTTTCCGCCGGTCGGATCAGGTTTCGTTTGCCAGCCGCCCTCGTACGGCACGTACAGCGCTTGATACCAATGCAGCGACTTGATCTTCCAGACGCCGTCGTCTTTGACGTACTCGTTCTCGTACGGACCTTCGCCCCAGAACGCTTGGCCGCCGAGCTCGCCTTCGAGGACGATCGCGCGCCAACGCGCTTTCGCCGTGAGCCCGTCGGGCGCAAGCGTGATCACGGGCATGACCTGAAGGTGCTCGCCGAGCTCGCCGTCGGTGAGGCTCGGGCGTCCGCCGCTGATCGTGCGGAGGTACTCGCGGACGCGCGGCTTGCCGACGAAAACGCCGTCCAGGGCGATCTCGATCGTGCCGTCGTCGGCGAAGAGATTCGCGGCCTCCTCCCACAAGCCGCGATCGGCGTAGTAGCCGTACGCCGCCTGCAGCCGCTCGATCGCGTTGACGTCCTCGATGCGTTCCTTGCGCTGCTCGAGCGCCGCGACTCGCGCTTCGAGCGCCTGAACCGCTGCCGTCTCTTCTGAGCTAGGTCCGCCGCCGCAAGCGCTGAGCGCCAACGCGACGAGAGTCGCCATAGTGGATCGTAAGATCATCGTCGAGCTCCCATCCCGCCGAGCACGTGCAACGCAATGCCGGCTGCCAACGCGGCCACTCCCGCGAGCGTCCAAACGCGTTCCGGCGTGGCCAGCGGCGCCTCGAAAAAGAAAGCGAAGCATAGAACGACCGGCGCCGCGATAACCAGGAGCGAGCCGACGAGCGAGCCGGTCGCCCGCCAACCCGGTGCGGCCGGCGTCAAGTGCACGCCAAGCGCCACGTTGATGAGGCTCGCGAGCAAGATGTAGACGTGATTCGAGCGATAGAGGTAGCGCAGAACCTCGTTGGCGCCGTACAGATCCGGGAAGCCGGCATTCATATAAAGGCCGGTTGCGAGGAACGCGACGAAGCCGGCGAGCCCCACGGCGAAGTGCAGCTTGCGCAGCGGCATCGCGTGGCGCTAGCGCAATAAGGGGACAGACTTATTTTCTGACGAAAATAAGTCTGTCCCCTTTTGTGCTCCCTTTTGCGAGTCGACGAACGCGCGCGCGACCTCGGCCATCTCGTCGAAGACGCTGTCCGTGCGCGTGCGGCTGCGCTTCAACACGCGGTAGCCGTGATCGGCCGTGTCGAGCCAGTGCAGCTGCGCATTCGGCAGCGATTGCACGAGCGGCTCGAGCAGCGTGGGCGTCGCGAGGTCGTCGCGTGTTCCCGAGAGAAATAGCATTGGCTTGGCGATAGACTTCAAATGCTGCGCGCGCTTCGTGTCGGGCTTGCCTGGCATGTGCAGCGGAAACGAGCAGAGAATCAGGCCGGCGGCCGGCACGGCGCGATCGACGATGGCGTGCGTAGCCATTCGGCCGCCGAACGAATGCCCGCCGAGCCAAATCGGCAGCGTCGTGCGCTCCGCCGCGGCCGCGTAGGCTTCGGCGATGGCCTGCGTCGCAACATCGGGCGAGTCGACGCGATTGCGGCCGGCGATCATGTACGGGAAGTCGAAGCGCAACGTCGCGATGCCGCGGCGCTCGAACGCGTCGGCGATCGCCTGCATGCTCTTGTGCCGCATGCCGGCGCCCGCGCCATGCGCGAGCACGAGCGCGGCCACGGCGTCGGTCGGGCATTGCCACAACATGGCCGCGCCCGCTAGTGGACCGTGCACTCGTACGGCAGCAACGTCACGCTCGGCAGCCATAGCCAGTGCTGCGACAGAACGACGGGGTGCGTGAACGTCGCGGGATCCGTGACCGTCATTTCGTAATCGAGGCGCGAGCCGTCGGCCGACGGCGTGAAGCGCTCGACGATCTCAACGGCGGGGCTTTGCCCGATCCCGAGCTGGTTGAAGTACGGCCAGCTGATGCGCGTCGTCGTCACGACGAGCGCCGCGCCGTCCCAGCGGCCGACGGAGTCGCCGAGCGGCGTCGGCTGCGTCAGCTCGCGGGTCACGCTTGGGTTCATATATATGTGCCGCGTCAGATCGTATTCCTCGAGCTCGAGGCGGATGTCGCCATTCGCTTCGCGCGAGAACTCGATCGGATACGGCGCTTCCATGATCGTCGGCATGCCCTTCGGCACGCAGTTCGCGGTCGGGTTGTCGGTCGCGCGGTTGAACTTCGCGAGCTGCGCGCGAGCAGCCGGGGTCAGCGGATAGCGATTGATGTCGACGCTGGGATCCGTGACCTCGGGAAAGAGCCGTGCGATGGCGCGCGTGTGGCTCCAGACGCGGAAGATGCCGAGATCGGGACGCGAGCCGTCGCCTTCCTGCGCCATCAGCAACGAGTCGTCGCCGACGGCTTTACCCGGCTTCGTCCAGCGCGGCGCAAGGCCGACGTTCATGAGCAGCTCGCGGCCGTCCGCCAGCAACACGTGCCGCGCGTACATCTCCTTCTTGTCGCCGAGCGGCGGGTTGGCCGCGATGCGAATGCGATCGCCGACGCGAATCGTCGATTCGTCGATGCCCATGCGCTTCAGCACCGTCAGCGAGCTAGTTTCGATGTCCCAGTCGACGCCGTCGACGCGCACGCTGAAGTAGGCATGGGGATTGCGCCACAGCACCTCCGTGACCTCGCCTTCGACCTCGACAAGCGTCTGCGTGTCGAATCGGCCGAAGAAGCTGTGATGTGCGGCCGCTGTGCTCGGCAGCACCGCGAGAAGCGCGAGACCGGCGAGAACGGCTAGAACCATTGGACCGCGCAGCGGCGCGTGCATCGACGTGCGCTCAGTTCGGCTTGCGGAAGATGAAGAACGCCTGGTCCGTCGTCCCGCGCGTGCCCGGGGCGAACACCATCTTCGTGCGGTCGTCGGCCGGGTTCGCGAGCAAGTCGCTCTCCTGCTTCAGCTCGAAACCGGCGGCGAGCACCTCTTGCTTGATCGTTTCGACGCCCATGCGATGGATCGTCCCCGCGTCGCGCCAGCCCGAACCGTCCTCGGCCTTGTGGTCGATGACGAGGAAGATGCCGCCCGGCTTCAGCGCGTCGAAGATCTTGCGGTTGAATGCCGCGGTGTCGATGCCTGCCGGCTTCAAGTCGTGGTAGTAGAGCACCATCCAGACCGAATCGAGGTTCTTCGGCAACGTCGCGTCGTTGTAGTTGTCGAGGTGATACGTAGCGTTGGTGTGCTTCGCGACGAACGCGCGCGAGGCGGCACCGGCTCTCTCCTCCGTGTACGGCAGGTCGAACATGTCGACGTGGCCGCTCGGACCGACGGCCACCGATAGCATCGTCGTGAAGTACTGGCCGAACGACGCGATCTCGACGATCTTGTCGCCTTCCCTGATGCCCGACAGCGTCAGGATCTCGGCCGGCTTGCGGTGGTAGTCGCGCGCCTTCTGCTCGGCGGTTCGTTCCGGCGCCTCGACGGCACGCCGAACATGCGCCGGCGTCCCTTCCGGAACGACGTACGCCGGAGTCGCAGGAGGATTCTGTGCGTGGCAACCCTGCGCCGCCGCGACGAGCAGCAAGGCCGACGTGACGAGCAGCGATGCACGCATGCGATCCCCCTTAGTTGCGCACCTTGCCGCTCATTCTGCGTGCTTTCCCGGGCCGAGTGAACTGCCGCACGCGAGCGGTTTCGAGCCGCTTGCCGCCGCCATGGGTGCGCCACAAGCCGCGCCGCGGACCGTTCTTCGGCGGGAGTTGAGCACCGCGCCACAATTCGCCGCGGCCCCCTATGCTACCGTGCGCAGGTCACGCCACCGCCCCGGAGGGCCATTCGTCGTGCAGACCTCGCCGTCGGGGCCAGCCGGGTTTACCGATACCGGTTCGCTCGACGCCAAGACCGGGCTCGAGATCGAGCGGCTGCGCTTCACGCCGCAGGCCGAGGCCGAGTTTCAGACGTACTTCATCCAGCGTTCGTTGGCGCGCGCGCGCTGGGCAACCGCGATCTACCTCGCGCTCGTCGCCGTCGTGACGGCCATCAACATGCGCGGCAGCATGGCGCCTCTGTCGCAGGCGCTGCAGCAGCCGATCTACCTCCTGCGCTTGGGCGTCGCGTGTCCGGCCCTCGTCCTCATTCTCGCGGCGACCGTGATCCCGGAGCTGCAACGCCATTATCAATGGCTCACGGCGACGGCCGTGGTCATCACCGGCATGAGCGTCATGGCGATCAGCGGCATCGCGGCCGCGAACAACGCGCCGCAGTTCCAGATGGGCGACGTCCTCGTCGTCGTCTACGCGACGCTGTTCCTCGGGCTCTTGTTTCGCGCCGTTTTGATCGTGGCGTGCGCCCTGATGCTCTCGTTCATCGGTATCGGCTGGTATCTCGGCGTGTCCACCGAGCACTTGATCTTCGCGTCGAGCGTCGTGTTCGCGACGACACTGATGTCGGTGCTGTCGGCGCTGCGCATGGAGAGGCTGCTGCGCGCCAACTTCATCGAGAACCGCTTGCTCAACGACATCGCCGAGCGCGACGGCCTGACGGGACTGTACAACCGCCGAATGTTCGACAATCTGACGAACCGGCTCTGGCTGCAAGCGCAACGCGCTCAGGAATCGCTGCAAATCATCCTCGTCGACATCGACCACTTCAAAGCCTACAACGACCTCTACGGGCACCAGGCCGGCGACACCTGCATCCGGCGCGTCGCGTCGATCATCGCGCGAGCGGCGAGGCGGCCGTTCGATTTCTGCGCTCGCTACGGCGGCGAGGAGTTCGCGCTCGTGCTCTACGCGCCGTCGGGCGACGATCCGACTTCACTGCTCGAGCAGATTCGCCGCGATGTGATGGCTCTCGACATTCCGCATGCGAATGCCGACGGGGCGAGGATGCTGACCGTCAGCATCGGCTCCGCGACTGCGGAGCCCGAGACGAAACGCAGCCTCGCCGGCTTGATCCAAAGCGCCGACGAGGCGCTGTATCGCGCGAAGCAACTCGGGCGCAACCGAGTGCTCCACGTCGACTCCTCCGAATCGGAGACTCCGACCGGCGCATTCAAGGTCTTCGCGATCAAATAGCGACGCCACGGCACGATGGTATAGTCGCGCTCGCAAGAGGTGCCGGTGTTACGGTTTCGGTTCGCGCCGCGCGTGCGAAACGCATGACTCACCGTCCGGCGAACCGAAACCGTAACACCGGCACCATGGCGGAGACATGAACAAGGTCGAATCCACGCTCGAACACTGGGTGTTCCTCAGCCGCTGGCTGCTGGCACCGTTCTTCATCGGCTTGCTGCTCGCGATCGTTGCGTTGCTGATCAAGTTCGCGAAGCAGCTCGGCACATTGGCGATGAACATGTTCACGATCTCGAGTGACCAGATCATCGTCGACATCTTGACGCTGGTCGACTCGGCGCTGATCGCTGCGTTGCTCCTGATCATCGGCTTCAGCGGCTACGAGAACTTCGTCTCGAAGATCGGAACCGGCGAGCACGAGGACCGCCCGGCTTGGATGGGTCGTGTCGGTTTCTCAGATTTGAAAATCAAACTTATGGGCGCGATCGTCGCCATCTCCGCCGTCGAGCTGCTCAAAGCCTTCATCAACGTCGACGAGACCACGCCGTGGCAGATACTTGCCTGGAAAGTCGGCATCCACGTCACCTTCGTTATCTCTGGCGTGCTATTTGCAGTGACAGATTGGATCACCGAACGTAGGGGCAATCACTGAGATGAAGGTCGTTCGCGCGCGCCGCGCCTGCCGCCGCGCCCCTCCTCCCGCTAGAGCTGCCGCCTTGCCGCTGCGCAAGGGGCGTCAAGCCCCGTTCTGAGATATGTTAACTGTGGCACCACGTCACGGACACCTACCCACTTTGCGTTGTAAAGTACTTGCCTTAGAATACAAGACAGGCACCTGGAAGCTTCGATGAACGCCTCACCGAACCGCCCCCGCCGAATCGAACCGACTCCGATCGACTCCGGAGCGCTCGAGAATTTGCGTTACATCCGCAGCACGATCGAAGCCGCGGACACGTTCACCACCGTTCCCGGAAAGGGCTGCATCGCGATGGGCATCACCGCGCTCGCCGCGGTCGGCGTCGAATCCATCCCGCAGCTGACTCCGTATTGGCTCGGCATTTGGGTCGGCGCCGCGATCGTCGCCTGCGCGACGGCGCTGTGGTTCATGGAGCAGAAGGCGCGAGCCCAAGGGTTGAGCTTGCGACGAGCCGTCGCGCGACGGTTCTTCATGACTTTGGCGCCCGCATTCATCGCCGGCGCCATCCTCACGGCGGCAATCGTCGGCCACGTCGATCGCGAGATCATCACGGGCATGTGGCTGCTGCTCTACGGCACGGGGCTCGCGGCGTGCGGCCTGTTCGCACCGCGGGCGGTATCCACCGCCGGCCTCGCGTTCATGGCGCTCGGCACGGCAACGCTTTGGCTGCCGCCCGGCTCGGCGCACATCGTTCTCGCGCTCGGCTTCGGCGGGATTCATCTGGCGCTCGGAGCAAACATCATGAGGCACCATGGCGGCTAAGACAGTATTGAAGCGCCAGGAAGTCGCGGACGAAGCGCCCGACGCCCAGCGCCTTCGCGCCGTAGCCGGCTACTTCGCAGATCGCGAAGCGGGCGAAACGGACCGGCTGATCTACGAGCGCGTGCGCTTAGGAATAATGAGCGCGCTCAGCGTCAACCGCAGCATGACTTTCGCGGAGCTCAAGGAGCTCCTGCAGACGACCGACGGCAATTTGAGCATTCACGCGCGCAAGCTCGAGGACGCGGGCTACGTCGCCTGCAAGAAGCGTTTTTCCGCCCGCGTTCCGAAAACCGAATTCAGCTTGACCGCCAAGGGCAAGCGAGTCTTTACGCGCCACCTCGAACACATGGAAGCGCTGATCCAAGCGGCGAAAGGCACTTAATTCCGATGCACACTGCGATCATCATGGATGGCAACGGACGGTGGGCGGAACGCCGAGGTCTCGCCCGTTCAGCCGGCCATCGCGCGGGAGCGAAAGCCGTTCGGCGCATCGTCGAAGCCGCGACCGCGGGACCGATCGATATCCTGACGTTGTACGCATTCTCCTCTGACAACTGGTCGCGCCCGGCGCCCGAAGTCGCGAGCTTGATGCGCTTGCTCAAGCGTTACTTGGTCAGCGAGACGGCGCGCTGTCTCGACAACGGCGTTCAATTGAGCGTAATCGGCCGTCGCGACCGGCTGAGCCGCGATCTCGTGCGCACGATCGAAAACACGGAGCGCATCACGAGCAGCGGCTCGCGCTTGCACTTGCGCCTCGCCGTCGACTACTCGGCGCGCGCGGCGATCGCTCACGCCGCCTCGCGCACTCGCCTGCCAGAAGATTTCGATCGCGAGCTCGCGGCGGCCGTTCATTCGAACGTCGAAGCACCCGTCGACTTGCTGATTCGAACCGGCGGCGAGCGCCGCCTCAGCGATTTCCTGCTGTGGGAATGCGCCTACGCGGAGCTCGTGTTCGTCGATACGTTCTGGCCCGACTTCGACGAGGCGGCGTTCGAGGCCGCGCTGCGCGAGTTTGGGCGCCGCGACCGCCGCTTCGGCCGCTTGTCGGCGAGCCCGGAACCGCAACCCGAGTACTCTCGCGCCGAGTAGCAAAGCGCGGCGCGCGGCCAAAGCCAAGCCGCACCAACCGCGCCGCTACGCGGGTCCGCGCGTGGCCGCCCTCTTATGTTGAAACCGCGAACCGAGTAACGGCCGTTGGGCCATACTCTCGGCACGGCCACGGATAACAACAATGAAGGCCACTGAAGTTCGCATTCTCCCCGCGCTCGACCCCGGGGATTCCTACACGGACACGGCGTTCATGCTCGTCGAGACTGCTCTCGACGACAACGGCGATCCCGTCACGACAATCGAGCACGTCGCGAGCCGAGTCGTCGGCGACAAGACGCGCTGGCAAGTCGTGACTCTAGGACAAGCCGTGCCGCTATCGCACGCGGCCGCGCTCGAATGGGCCGTGTCGTTCGCGGCGAGCCGCAACGTCCCGATCGTTTACGAGCGTGACAACACGCGGCTGCGGGGTCATGCAGCGGCGCCGAGCTCCGGCGCCGATGCGTCGCGCTCGAGCGCAGCGAAATAGTCGCGCGTCAGCCGTAGCTGCTCTTCGGCTGTCTCCGCGCGATTGACGACGGCGCGAAACGCGGCGTTCTCGGGCCTGTCCTTGGCGTACCAAGCAAGGTGCTTGCGTGCAATGCGCACGCCCGCCAGCTCGCCGTAGAACGCGTGCAGTGCGCGCACGTGCTCGAGCAACGTGTCGCACACGGCGGCGATCGACGGCGGCGGCACGATCTCGCCGGTCGCGAGGAAGTGCGCGATCTCGCGGAATATCCACGGCCTGCCCTGTGCAGCGCGCCCGATCATCAGCGCGTCCGCCCCCGTCGCCGCGAGCACCGCGCGCGCTTTCTCCGGCGACGTGACGTCGCCGTTCGCGATCACGGGGATGCGCACAGCCTGCTTGATCCCCGCGATCGTGTCGTACTCGGCGTCGCCGGTGTAGAGCATGTCGCGAGTACGGCCGTGCACGGCCAGCGCGCTTACGCCGGCGTCTTCCGCGATGCGTGCTATGCGCACTCCGTTGCGATTCTCGCGATCCCAGCCCGTGCGAATTTTCAGAGTGACCGGCACGTCGACAGCCGTGACGACCGAACGCACGATGCGCTCGACGAGCGCTTCGTCCTTCAGCAGCGCCGAGCCGGCCCACGCATTGCAGACCTTCTTCGCGGGGCAGCCCATGTTGATGTCGACGATCTCGGCGCCGTTCTCGACGGCGTGCCGCGCCGCCGCGGCGAGCGCTTCGCTGTCCGCGCCCGCGATCTGCACGCCGATCGGCGCCGGCTCTCCCGCGTGGTCGAGCCGGTACGAGCTCTTGCGCGTACGCCACAGCCTGGGATCGGAGCTCGTCATCTCGGAGACGGCGTAGCCGGCGCCGAGCCGCTTGCACAGCAAGCGAAACGGCTTGTCCGTCACGCCGGCCATCGGCGCGAGGATCAGCGGCGGGTCGATGTTATGAGGGCCGATTTGCACGCGGGTGTTCTCAAAAGCAGCGCGAGTCTAGCACTTGGGCGTCGCACTCACTGCGAGCGCGGTGACAGAATTTCGGTCAAGCGGTCGCTCGCCGTGCCATCGCGCTCGAGGCGGGGGAAGCGCAGGCCGTCGTGGTAGTCGAGCGCGATCGTCCGATACTGGTCGCCGTTGCGCAGCAAGAGCTCGATCGGCGTTCGCTCGCCCTTCGCAGTGGTCACTGCGCGGCGCAGCGAATCGTTCGAGTACGAGACGCCGTTGACGGCGACGACTTGCGTGCCGACGGTCACGCCTTGATTGAACGCCGGGCCATCCCACTGCACGCCCGTGACGTTGCCGTTCTCGCCGAACAGCAGGCCGAGCGAATAGCTGAGATCGGCGGTGCGGCCGTAAGACTCCGCCTGTCGCTGGAACTCGCTGCGGCCCTCCGCGAACACGAGCCGGTAGCCTCCGCGCGTGAGACCGTCGAGCGGCGGCTCGGCACCGGCTTCGTAAATTCGTTCGCGAAAAAACGCGGCCCAGTCGTTCTCGAGCACGTCGTTCATCGCCGCCACCACGTCGTCGAGCGTGTAGGTGACGGGCGCCCACGACCCGTCGCCGATGCCGAAGAACGCGCGCGCGAAATCATCGAGCGAGCGGCGGCCGTCCGTGCGCTCGCGAATCAAGGTGTCGGCGTCGAGCCAGACGAGCAAGCCTTCCGAATAGTAGTCCTCGTTGCGCAGCCAGGTTCGCCACGGAGCGGGCCGTCGCGCCGAGAGGATCGGATCGTTCGTCGTGTCGGCGACGGAACGCCACTCGCGGCCGACGCGGTGCTGATACGTAGCAGCCGTCATCGCGAGCGCCGCCTGCGCGTCGTCCTGCGACCACAGCCCCGAGCGTGCGGCGAGCACGAAGCCGTAGTACTGCGTGAGCCCCTCGTAAACCCAGAGCAAGCTGCCGCGCATCGGCGTGTCGAAAGTCGGAGTCCAGAGATCCGCTGGTCGCCGGAACTTGCCGTTCCACGAGTGCACGAGCTCGTGCGCCAATACGTCGCGCTCGCTCGTCGCGAGGCTCCAATCCGTGAAATAGACGCTGTCGACGGCGAT
>Ga0075429_100001735_pt1 | contig 18051 bp, 15 predicted proteins | sample RhiMetdeltSRZDD3_FD_75295 | JGI IMG/M metagenome (GOLD analysis project Ga0075429, IMG submission 75295) | Populus rhizosphere microbial communities from Tennessee, USA - Rhizosphere MetaG P. deltoides SRZDD3 | ecosystem: Host-associated > Plants > Roots > Rhizosphere > Soil | place: USA... | reverse complement strand
CGTACGGCGACCGCGAGGCCGAGCTGGGCATGATGACCCTCTTCGGCGGCTTCGGCGGCCACTTCTGGCGCGCGTACGAAGAGGAGTGGCCGCTCCCTCCGGAGTGGCACGAGCGCAACGGCCTCTACCAGCTCTACCACGTGCTCAACCACGAGTACCTGTTCGGCGGCCACTACGGCGCGCAGGCGTTGTCGATCGCTCGGCGCTACCTGTAGCCGGCGGCCCACACCGCGGGCAGACGCTGTCCGAGCCACACGACGGCCAGCCCCGCGATGAGCAGCGAGCCGTAGCGAAGCACGCGGGCGGGGTACCACCCTTTCGATCGCAGCGCGAACGCGGCAGGCACGAAGGCGCACACGATTGCGAGCTGGCCGAGCTCGACACCGAGGTTGAACGCGAGCAGGGCCCACCCGAGGTGGCGTGAGGGCAGGTCGAGCTCCTGCAGGGCCCCCGCGAAGCCGAAACCGTGGAGCAGGCCGAAGGCGAACGCCGTGGGCCACCCGTGGCCGCGCCCGGCGGGCCGCAAATTGGCGACGGCGGCCCAGAGCACAGAGGCGGCGATGGCGGGCTCCACGAGGGACGCCGGTAGCGACACCACACCCAGCGTGGCCAGCACGAGGGTCACGGAATGGGCGAGGGTAAAGGCGGTGACCACGCGGAGCACCTCCGACGCCACTCGTCCTCCCGCGGGGGCGGCGCGCCAGGAGCCGGCCTGCCGCACGAGCACCGACGGGAGGAGCAGGGCGCACAAGAACGCCACGTGGTCGAAGCCGAGCCAGATGTGCCAGACGCCCTGGCCGAGGAAGTCCACGAACGCCGCGCGCAGGCTCGGCTCGCGGAGGCTCAGGCGGCGCGTGTGGCGGCCGCGCTCGAGGACTCCGGAGTGGGTGAAGGCGCCCGCCACCACCGAGAACAGCGCGCGGTGCGCGGGGTCCTCGTCCACGACGAAGAGCCGATACTCGACCTCCAGCCGGGCCGGGATCGATTCCGTCGGCGCCGCCCACAGGCTGATCACACAGTGCGGCGTGCCGTCGCGCATGGCCACCGTCGCGTCCACCACCTCGAGCGGGACCTCGCGGCCGTCCGCGCGCAGGGTGAGTCGCGGCCGAGCGTAGTCGAGGAGGGCGCGCAGGGGGACGGGCCTTTCCGGCGGGTAGCGCACGCGGTCGAGGCGCAGTACGTACTCGATGTCGCGCACGGCGATCTCCCACTCGGCCTCGAGGCCGTCCGGTCGGACCTCGACGCTCAGGTAGCTCGTGCTCGTCACGTGCGCGTGCGCCGGCACCGCCGAGGCCAGGGCGAGGGCCAGCGTGGCGGCGGCGGCGCGCCTCATCGCGCCAAGCGCTCCAACAGGCGGCGGTACTCGTCACGACCCTGAACCGCCGGCCCGAGGACGGCGATGGCCGCCGCCGCCTCCTCCCGGCGTCCGAGGCCGGCCAGGGCGAGCGCCCGCTCCAGGCGCATCGGCTGGGAGAGGAAGCCGCCGGCCGCGGCGCGGGTATCGAGAAGGCCCAGCACTTCGCGATAGGCCGCGGCCGCCTCCGCGGCGCGCCCCGCCGCCTCCAGCACCTCGCCGCGCCGGAGCACCCAGCGCTCGCGCCGGCCGCCTTCGGCTTCGAGCACGGCCAGCCATTCGAGAGCCTTCGCGTGGGCGCCGGCACGAGTGGCCGCGTCGACGAGAGCGACCACCAGCTCCAGGGGCCGCCCCAGGCGGGTGATGCCGTCCTCGTACGCGGCGAAGGCACGCGACGTCTCTCCCGCCTCCGCGTGGAGCGCGGCCAGGCGCAGGTAGAGGTCCGCGCGCGGCTGCACGCGGAGCGCCGCCTCGAGGTCGGCCACCGCGTCCTTCCTCTTCCCCGCCGCGAGCCGCGCCTCGAACCGCCGTTCGTAGCCGCGCACGTCGTCCGGTGACGCGCGCACGTAGGCGTCGAGATCACCCAGGGCCTGGGTCACGTCGCCGAGACGGAGGAAGGCCGTCGCACGGAAAAGACGCGCGTCCGTGATCCCGGGGGCCCGCAGGACCGCGGTCAGGTCCTGCAGCGCCTGCGGGTAGTTCGCGTATTCCTCGTCGAGCAGGAGGCAGCCGCGCCGGTACAGCAGATCGGGCGCGCCCGGCCGCTGCTCGAGCTCGCGCGCGACCTCCTCCAGCCGCCGCGGCGTGTCCGGGTGCGCAGCCGCCGGCGACGGTATCGCCAGCCACGCGACGAGAACGACGACGACGCCCCTCACGGAGCGGCCTCCACGAAGCGAACCCAGGCCACGCCCTCCGCGAAGTCGCCCCCGCTCGCGAGCTCCGCGGCGATGGCCACGCGCCCGTCGGCATCGATGTAGTGCACGCGCCCCTTGCGCAGGCCCCAGGCGAGGCCGCCGAGGTGCGGACCGCAGCTGTCGTAGCGGATGGGGACGACCAGCTCGGCGTCGCGGCTCACGTAGCCGTAGTCGTGCCCGATCTTCACCCGGGCCCGCCCCTCGGAGAAGTCGTCGGCGCCCACGTAGAGCGGCTCGATCGCGAGCTGTCCGCTGTGGTCGATCCATCCCCACGTCTGCCCTGTCAGCACGCGCGCCAGCCCCTCCGCGAACGAGAAACACTCCGCGAACGGACAGGCGAACGCCTCGCGGCCCTGCCGGTCGACGTAGGCCCAGCCGCCGTCGCGGCGCACCGCGGCCAGACCCTCGCGGAACGGCAGCGCCTCCTCGAATCGCGGCTCGACGGCCCAGCCGCCGTCGCGATCGAGATAACCCCAGAGGCCGCCGCGGCGCGCGGCCGCGCGGCCTTCGGAGAACGATCGGGCCAGGGCGAGCTCGGGCGGAATCGCCAAGGCTCCGGCCTCGTCGACGAAACCCCAGCGCCCGCCCTGCTGCACGAGGGCGCGCCCGTCGGCGTGGCCTTCCGCCGCCTCGAACCGTCCGGCCAGCACGCGGCCGTCCCGATCGACGAACGTCCATGCCCCTTCGATCGCCACCGGGGCACGGCCGCCGGAGAACGCTCCCGCGAGCGAGAACTGCGGCGAGATCGCGAATCGCCCCTCGCGATCGACGTATCCCCATCGGCTCCCCCGCCGCGCCGGCGCCAGGCCCTCGGAAAACGGGCCGGCCTCGTCCAGCGTGGTGCGCAGCCGTACGCGCCCTTCGGTGTCGATCAGGCAGAGGGACCCCGCGTGGGCGCCGCTCACCCACAGCCGCATCAGCGTGAGCACGACCAGGACCCGTCTCATGGCACCTGCCGCTTCCGGACGGACCAGATGAAGCCGTCGTACCAGAAGTGCATCAACGAAACGACGTTCCCCAACGCGACGGTAAAGCGCACGTGCCACGGCTCCCACGCGCGCCACAGGCCATAGGCCAGCGTGACCCCGAGGAACGCGCCGAGCGCCAGCGGCCAGGAGCCGCCGAGGCGCGCGGCCAGGCTGCCCTTCTCCACCCACCACACGAGGGCGACGTACTGCCAGGCGTGGAAGAAGTTCATGATGAGGAACGCCTCCCCGAACGAGCCGAAGCCCCAGGCGGCGACGGAGCACAGCGCGGTCGCCGCGAACAGCGCCACCTTGGGCGCCGGCACGCGGTAGCCCGCGCGCGACAGCCGCGCGTAGTGCCACACGTAGAGGGCGACGCCGGGCAGACCGAGGCCGAGCACGAGGCGCTGCACCGCGTCGTGGTGCGCCAGCAGAGCGGCGGCGAGGGCCGCGGGCGCGGGCGCGCCCACGTCCTCGAAGCGGGCGAACGCGGCCAGGTGCGGCGCCAGATGCGCTCCCGCCACCACCGGCCCGACGTAGATCAGGAGGTTGAAGAGCAGGTCCGCCCCTCGCCCCGCGTGCGGATCGTTGCCGTGGCGCTGGTCGTAGAGCCGTCCGAGACCGAAGGTCTGCAGGCTCGAGTGGTAGACGTCCCACCACACCACGGCCACGCTGGCCAGGACGAACGCCCATCGCGACAGCACCATCACCACCAGCAGTGCCGCCGGCACCAGCGTGAAGCGCAGGCGGTGCGCGGCGAAGATCCGCGGGTTTGCATGGCTGCGGAAGACGACGGCCAGCAGGTGAGCGTGGGTGAAGGCCGCGCTCAAGTACGTGGGAAGCGCCACCTGCAGCAGGCGGCCCTCGTCGCTGCGCGCGCTCAAGCGTACGCCGTAGCCGCCGAGGGTCACCGCGGCCAGGCCGACGAGCAGGGCGAGCAACGGGGCGAGCACGAAGAAGACATGGTCGTACCAGAAGCCGGCGATGTAGCCGCCGTTCACGAGGGCCGGCCGCGGTGCGCGCGACGCCATGGCTATTTGTCCGGAGGGGACCGATGGTCGGCCAGGGGAGGCTCCTCCACGGTCGCGATCGGATCGGGCCGCCACCCCGAGATGGGCGTCGGCTCGGGCGTCGGCCGCGACGGCGGCGGGACGGCGGCGTTGACGACGACCAGGCGCCGGATCCGGCGCGTCTTCGGATCGACGGACAGCGCGTACTTCGCCCGGGCATGGAAGAGCAGCGAGCCCAGCGCGTCGTCCACGCGGCTCGAGAACAGCGTGACGGTCACGGCCTGGGTCGGACGCGGACCGTCGTAGTGGACGGTGAACCCCTGGCTGGCCGCGATCGCGTCCAGCACCTCCGCCAGCGGGGCGCGCCGCGTCCGGATCTCCACGCGGTCCGGAGAGATCCGAACCACGAGCGGCGCCTCGGCACGCGTCTCCGCGTGGAGGCCGCAGGCCAGCAGAGCGAGCAGGAACAACAGTACGGGCAACGAAGCGCTCATCGGAATCCTCGCGGCGGTCCCGGGACCGGCCCACGCCGGCCCCGGGACGAATGAATGACCGGCTATCGGCCGCTGAACATCGTCCAGCGGTCGACCTCGACCCCGTTGGTGTTGCGGAAGAGACAGTCGGCCCGCCGCGGATCGCCGCCCGCACCGAAGGTGCAGATGACGACACCGTAGGTGCCGCCATTGCTGGCGGTGGAGACCTTGCCCCAGTACGGCAGGTTGGCGTTCGGCCCGGCGGAGCTCACGCTGTCGCCGCCGAGGCCGGTCTGGACCACGATCGACGCGCCCTTGGTCACGGTGTACGGGCTCGTGTTGTCGGCCACCGTCTGCGTGTCCATCTTGCTCAGCAGATGCGTGCGCCCGTAGCCGTGGGCGTGGCCGTTCCACGTCACGACACCCTGCTGGCGCGCCTCCTCGTAGACGGCCCATCCCGTGGTGTCACCCTTCGTGTTGACCTGCATCTTCGCCATCTGCTGGTGGAAGACCGACAGCACCCAGGGCGCGCTGGACGCGGCGGCCTGGTCGCGGATGTAGGTGGCGGCGGAGCTGTCGCCGATGCCTGGCGTCGTGAGGATGAAGCGAATGCCGCGCCAGTCGAACGTGCAGTGGGTGGTGAGCGTGCCCGTCCACGTGATGCCTAGCCGCCGGAACCGCGCATCGGCGTTCGCCCGATACCCCGAGGCGTTGTCGGTCTCGTGGTTGCCGAGCACGTAGAAGTACGGGAAGTCGGCACCCATCTGGGCGGTGATGAAGCTCTCCCACGCCGGCGGGCTGTCCGTGTAGTCCAGATCGCCGGTGTGCAGGATGGCGTCGACGCCGGCGGCCTTGCACAGGTTGTGGGTCGACACCGCCGGTGAGCCGATCGCGCTGTCGCCGACGATGCAGATCTTCACCTCCCCCGCCACCGGCGTCGGGGAGGGCGTGGGCGTGCGGGTCGGGGTCGGCGTGGGCGTCGGGTCGGAGCTGCGGTAGACCTCGAGCTCGTACAGCGAGTAGCCGTAGGCGGTGGCCCGCTGCGTACCGTTCATCCGCACGTAGCGGCCCTGGCCGACGACGGAGAGGTCGTCCGTCTCGCCGTCACCGGTGGTCGTGCTGTAGATCGTCGTCCACGTGCTGGCGTTCTCGGAGACCTGGATCTGGTACGACCGCCCGTAGGCGGCCTCCCATCGCAGCACGACGCGGCGGACGCTCTGGCTGGTGCCGAGATCGACATGGATCCACTGCGGGTCGGAGCCTTCGGCGCTCGCCCAGCGTGAGCTCAAGTCGCCGTCGACGGCCTTGCCCGCGGGGAACGCGGTGGCGTCCTCGGTCGACGACGCCACCACCGGCCGGTTGAGGGCGATGTTCACGTTCGGCAGGGGCCCACCCGTGGGTGTGGGCGTCGGTGTGGCGGTGGGTGTCGGAGTGGAGGTCGGCGTGGAGGTCGGCGTGGGCGTCGGGCCGACGGGGGTGACGGTGGGAGTGGGCGTCGGTGAGGGCGGGGCCACGACACCGTCCGGTGCCCACCAGTTGCCCGAGACGAGCAGCATGCAGAGCAGGTTGATCGAGTCGCCGTAGTAGGTATCGCGCCAGTTCGAGATGCGCGTCCAGCCCGCGTTCAGGAACGACTGGTGGGAGGCGTCGACGATGGCCGCGGCCACGAACGGCGAGGTGAAGGCGGCACTGACGTCGGAGGTGAGCGCCGTGCCGTCCAGCCGGTAGCCGGAGCGGATGTTGCTCGGGTTGCCGCCGGTGGCGGTCTTCAGCCAGGCGAGCATCTTGTTCGCCGCCGCGCGGGCGGGCGCCGAGTCGTTGTGGGCGGCGTCGGCCGCCATCCGCCACGGGTATCGGCAGGAGTTCCAGGAGTAGTCGCCGTCGGTGGGCGCCTCGAGGAAGTCGGGCGGAGCGGGACGCGCCGGGCTGCCGATCACGAAGTCCGGCATGAGCCCGGTGCTCGGCGCATACCCGTTCGTGAGCTGCGTGACCATCGTGAACGCCGCGTTCACGGAGTTGCCCCAGAAGCCGTCGCCGGTGGCCGCCTGGTAGGCACGCATGTGGCCGGTCATCCAGTCCGAGGCGCGCGTGGCGTCGGCGTGCACGCCGGAGGTGGCCCAGTCGCCGAGGCGCGTCCGCAGCAGGGACGCGTTCATGTCGCTCGGCTTCAAGCCGCTGTTGATGACACGCAGCGCTTGCGCGCGGTAGTTGATCGCGCCGGCGGAGCCCCACTGCTTGTCGGCGAGGAGGAGCGCATAGGCGATGTCCATATCGCCGTCGGTGGCGCTGTCGGAATCCTTGGCGGTGTCCTCCGTCTCGTCGATGAGCCACGACATGAGGTCGGCGTCGACGGTGCTGCGGTGCTTGTCGTACATGTTGTACATGCCGTCGAAGTACGCCTTTGCCGCCGGGTCGTGCCCCGCCATCAGGACGAAGACGATCATTCCGTAGCCGTGCGCTTCCGACGTGGTGATCTCGGTACCCGTCCCGCCGGTGCCCTTCATGTTCACGTAGTAGCCCCCGCCGGGCGTGGCCCCGTTCGACGCCCGCACGTAGGCGGACTTCCAATAGTCGAAGTAACTGCGGATGGCGTCGTTCATCTGCGCCTGGGTCACGTTCGTCGGCTTGATCGTCCCGGGGAAGGTGACGTCCTGTGGGAAGGGCCGCATCACACCGCTGCCGGGCGTCGGCGTCGGGGTGGCGGTGGGGGACGCGGGCGTGGGCGTCGGTGTCAGCGTCGGCCCCGGCGTGGGTGTCACCGTCCCCGTCGACAGCGCGAACACGCTCAGCTCGGTGAGGCTGTTCCACGCGCTCGCCGAACCGGTGTTGAGAGTGGCCCCGCGGCCGAGGTAGCGGACGTAGCGGGCGTTCGTGTCGCCGAAGTCGTAGGTCTCCTCCGCCGTCGTGGTGCCGCTGCTCTGGCCGGAGAACACCGTCGCCCAGGTCGCCTGGTCCGACGAGAGCTGGAGATCGAAGTTGTTGCGGCGCCCGTTGCCGCTGTACACCGCGATGCGGACATGGCCCACGGTGCGCACCGCGCCCAGGTCGTACTGGATCCAGGCGCCGGTGCCGCTCCCGGACCAGCGCGTCGACAGGTTGTTGTCGACGGTGTTGCCGGGCACGTTCGAATCCTGGGTGCTGGCGGTGACGCCGGATGCGGACGGCGTGACCTCGACGTACGACTGCGCCTGCACGACCGCTGCTGCCGCGGCGATGACGGCCGCCGCAGAGACCCTCCAAGTCCATGAGTGTCGCAAGAACCGCCTCCTTGAAAACGTCTGACGTGCGCTGGTAGTGGCGCCGAGTATTTCCGCGGGCGGGTGAAGCGGCGGTGAAGCGATCGTGAAAAAGCGCTCATCCGGCGCCGGCGAATGCCGATCGGCCCGGAGGATGGACGGCCGGCTGGTGGAAAACCCTACCGGCTTGGCGGCTCTTCGGGGGCCGAGGGCCGCACGCAGCGGAAGCCGACGTACGACGCGCGGAAGTGCGGGCGATAGTGGAAGCGGTCGGAGATGCGGAGCAGACGCGGCGGGTCCTGCCACGAGCCGCCGCGGAGGCTGCGCTCGTCGCCGGCGCGCGGCCCCGACGGGTCGACGGCCGGTGCCGTGGCGTAGGACGCGCGGTCGTACCAGTCCTGGCACCATTCGAGGGCGTTGCCGGCCATGTCGTGAAGACCCCACCCGTTCGGCGCGAAGCGGCCGACGGGGGCGGTGTCGGCGAAGCCGTCCGCGTAGTCGGCGTCCGCCTCCTCCCAGCGCGCGTACTTCTCCCTCGCCGCGCGATCGGCCGCGTTCGTGGGACGCGCGGCCTTCACCGCCCCCGCGTCCTGGCCCCAGAAGTAGGTCCAGCCGTCGACACCCGCCCGCGCCGCGTATTCCCACTCCGCTTCCGTCGGCAGCCGCCCGCCGCGCGCTTCGCAGTACGCGCTCGCCTCGCGCCACGTGATGCTCACCATCGGATGATCGTCACGCCTCCAGTCGGGGTCGAAGCTCGGCGCCCGCGGGAGGCGCCGGCCGGTGGCCTGCGTGAAGGCGCGATACTCGCCCACCGTCACCTCGGTGGCCGCCATCCAGAAGTCGCGCGAGAGGCGCACGCGGCGCGGCGGCGTCTCGTCGACCTGGCAGTCGCGGTCGGCAGGCGTGCAACCGAGGGCGAGCTCGCCGGCGGGGATCCGCACGTACCGCGCGGCTCCCGCCTCCTGAGCCGGTGCCGACGCGAGAGCGGCCAGCAGCACGAGGGCCCCCACTCAGGCCTCCTCGCGGGCGGCGTACGGAACCCGGATCGATACCGTCGCGCCGCGCGCGGTCCGCGGCTCCACCGACAGGCGGCCGCCGTGCGCCTCCGCCACCGCCCGCGCGATGGCGAGACCGAAGCGGGCGTGGCCGTCCTTGCGCACGAGCGGACCGCTCCCGTTTTCGAGGCCCACGGCCACGTCGGCGGGCAGCCCCTCCCCCTCGTCGTCGACGCTCATCACCAGCGCGCCGGCGTCGTCGTGGAGGCGCAGGGCCACCGCGCCGCCGCCGCCGTGGCGGACGGCGTTGTCGAGCAGGTTGCGCACGGCCACCGCCAGCAGGGTGGCGTCCCCGCGCACGCGCGCCTCTCCGGCTGCGGTGCACGAAACGGCGATGCGCCCGTCGGGCGCGGCCACCCGCGAGGCCTCGCGGAGGCGCGGGAGGAGCGCGTCGACGCGCACGCTCGCCGCGCCCAGCAGGAGCAGACCCGACTCGGCCCGCGCCAGCACCAGGAGCTCCTCGACGAGCTCGGACATGTCGCGGGCGATGCCGCCCACCGCCTGGAGCGTCTCCGAGTACTCGTTGGCGGCGCGCGGGCGGCGCAGGGCCACGTCAACCTCGCCGCGCAGGGCGGTCAGCGGCGTGCGCAGCTCGTGCGAGACCGCCCCTGTGAACCTTCGCTCGCGCGCGAGGGCGCCCTTCACCGGCGCCACCGCCGCCTGGATCAGGCGCAGGCCGCCGAAGGCCACCACCGCCATCGAGAGCGGGAAGCCGGCGAGAAGATACCAGCGCAGCCGATCGAGACCGGCGTCGACCACTGCGCGCTTCATCACCGCGCGGATGTCGAACACCATCTGCGGCGGCATCAGCTCCGGCCGGTCGCGGCGGAAATTCCTCACACGCAGCGTGCGCAGCCGGGCCGCGAGGACCGGCGCGCCCTCGTGCACGGCCTCACCCACGCGGATGTCTTCGAGCGGCAGGTCGCCTCCGCCCACCGCCGGCAGCGCGGGCGACTCTTCCTGCAGGTCGGACGACCAGCCGAGAGCACCGCCGTCCGGGAACAGCACCTGCCAGGAGACGGGCTCGCGGCTCAAGGCCGCCCCCGGGTTCTCGCTCACCTCGGCCAGGTGCGCATCGAGGAGCGTCAGGCTGGCCACGCGCTCCACCTCCTTGCGCAGCGTGATCTCCGACGCGCGGCGCTGGCTGCCGCGCACGAGGACGTAGAGCACGCCTTCGGCGGCGGCCAGGACGAGGCCCACCGTCAACAGGTAGCGTACGAGCAGGCCGCGCGACAGGTCGCGCAGCGTCAACGGGGCTCCGGCTCCAGGCGGTATCCCGCCCCGCGCACGGTGGCAATCACCTTCGTCCCGCCGGCGGCGGCGAGCTTCCTCCGGATCTCCTTGACGTGGACGTCGATGGTGTTGCTCATCGGCTCCATCTGCTCGTTCCACACGTGCTCGTAGACGCGGGTGCGGGTGACGACGTGGCCGGGATTCTGGGCGAGGTACTCGAGGATCAGGAACTCGCGCGCCGACAGCTCCACCTTGCGGCCGTCCCAGCGGACGCGGCGCGTGGCGCGGTCGATGTGAAGCGGCCCGATGCGCAGGACCCAGTCGACGTTCTGCCGCGGCCGCCGCAGCAGGGCGCGCAGCCGCGCCAGCAGCTCGTCGAAGCTGAACGGCTTCACCAGGTAGTCGTCGGCACCGGCATCGAGCCCGCGCACGCGGTCGGCGACGTCGTCTTTGGCGGTGAGGACGAGCACGGGCGGGCGCTCGGCGCGCGCCTGCAGCGTGCGCAGGATCTCCCATCCGTCCTTCCGCGGTAGCATCACGTCGAGAATGATGAGGTCGTACACCGGATCACTGGCCTTCCATGCACCGTCCTCGCCGTCGGCGGCGGTGTCGACGGCGAAGCCTTCCTCCGACAGCCCGCGCACCAGGAAGCTGCGGATGCGCGCGTCGTCCTCCACGATCAGCAGTCGCATGGAACCTCGTGCGCCGAATAGAGCCGAAACCCGGGGCCGCTGTCAATGACCAAACGCGCGCCGAGCGCTACGGCCCTCGCGCTGCCCCTCCTGCCCCCGCTGGTCGCGCTCCTCGTGCACGCGAGCTACGTCCCGCGCGGGTTCACGTGGCTGGACCACGGTGACGTGGTGGCCGGCCGCGCCGTGCTGCCCCTGGCCCGGCTTCATGAAGCTTTTTTCATGCGCATGGGCGACACCGGGTTCTTCCGCCCGATGGCGGTGGTCGTCCACAGCCTCGACCGCGCCGTCTACAGTACCTGGGCGCCCGGCCATCACCTGACGAGCGTCCTGCTGCACGCGCTCGTGGTCGCGGCCGCCCCTTTCTTCCTGCGGGCATTCGTGCGCTTGTCCGCCGTCGAGGAGTGCCTGGCCGCCCTCGTCGTCGCCGTCCACCCGCTGTCGTGGCTCGTCGTGGGAGGCCTCACGTATCAGCAGGAGCTGCTCGTCACGCTGTTCACGATGACGGCCGTCGCCGCCCATGCCTGGGCGCGGCAGTCGGGCCGACCCGCGGCGGCGGCCGCCGCCGCCACGAGCGTCGCCCTGGCCTTCTTCTCGAAGGAAACCGCGCTGTTCTGGATCCCCGCGCTGATCGCGCTCTGGGAATGGTTGGCCTTCCGTACGCGCGACTCTTCCCGGCAGCGGATCCCTTGGCTGTGGGCGGCCTACGCCATCGTCGTCGCCCTGTCCCTGGCCGCGCGTGCGCACGCCGTCCCCGAGGTGTGGCGCACGGCGGCGGCGGCGCTGTCGACCCCGGAGTGGATCGGCGTACGGCTGCGCGCGATCGTGCGCAGTCTGGCGGAGCTGCTGTCTCCCGTGCCCCCGTCGATCAACGACAGCGCGATCATCGGCGCGCCGGGGCTCGTGGAGTCCGCCGTCGTGCTCACCGTCGCCGCCGGCGCCCTTCTCGTACTGCGCCGCGGTGTGACGTCGCCCGCGGCCCGCCTCGTCCTCGTGCTCGCGGTGACGCTGGCCCCCGCGCTGCGCCTGGTGCCCGTGTCGCGCTTCGGCTCGCCGCACTACACGTTCCCCGCCACCGCCGCCCTGGGAGCGCTGGCCGCGCTCGCGCTGCGTGCGGCCCGGGGATCCGGCGCGCCGTGGCGGCTCGCGGGAGGAGCGGCGGTCGCATGGCTCCTCGTCGCCGCCGGCCTCACCGCCGCCGGCGGGGTGCGCTTCACCGACGACGTCGCGCTCTTCGAGCCGGAGCTGCAGCGCGACCCCGGCTACCCGGAAGCCCACGCCGAGCTCGGCCGCTACCAGCTCGCCGCCGGAGAGGCGGCGAAGGCGCGTGAGCATCTCGAGAAGGCACTCGAGCCGCACGACAGTCGGATTGCTTACGTCGATCGCAGCATGGTGCACGTGAACCTCGCCCTCGCGCTGTCCGCACAGGGGCGCACGACCGAAGCCGAGCGCCAGCTCGCGATGGCGCGCGAGGTGGCTCCGTCGTCGCGGATGCCCGTCATCGACTACAACCAGGCCGTGCTGGCCGCGCGCCGGGATCGCGACGACGAGGTCGTCCGCCTGCTCGCACCCCACGACGGCACGTGGTCCACGCACGAGCCCTCGCTCCTGCTCGCGCGTGCGCTCGGCCGGCTGGGACGCACGGCCGAGGCGGGCCGTGCGCTCGAGAACGCGGAGCGCACCGCACCGCCGGATCGGCGCGCCACGATCGCAGCCTGGCGACGATCGCTCGCCGGCCGCTGAATATCGGCGCGCGAGCGAGCGCTGGCATCGACGTTGCCCTTCTACCCTGTGCCGGCGCCGGGTGGGACACACCCAGCGAGTGGAGGGAGGGGCGTTATGGCTCAGATAAATAATGACTTACACGAAGGGGGGCCCGAGGCTCAGGGGGCGACCGCCTCGGGCCCTGCACCCGAGCCTTCGGAAAGACTGCCGAAATGGCTGTCGCTCCTGGCCTGGGCGCTGCCCGACTCGCCGGAGCTGCTCAGCCTCACCGGCCGCACCTTCAAGGTGAAACCGTAATCGCCGCCATCGCTACCGGACGGCGCGCGGGATCGAGGAACGCGCCGATCTTGCGAATGCGCGACGCCCACGCCGGATCGCGGACCACGGCGTCCACCTGGCCGCGCCGCGTGCGGAGCGGCCGGCGCCGCAGGGCGGCCGCCCAGCCGGGACGGTCGCGGCCTTCTTCGTCGATGACGACAGCCTCGAACACCGGCCCGTCCTTGTAGAGCACGAGCAGGCCGAAGCCGCGCTCCCGTCCGATCGCGACGTCGAGCACGGCCGTGCGCCCCGTCGGTGCCTCTTCGAGATGGGCGAGGATCGCCTCCACGAGGGGATGGCCGGCGGCGAAGTAGTCGAGCGTCTCGTCCTCGACCGCCTCCTCGCGATCGAACGTGCCGAGGAAGCTGGCCCCGCCGGCGACACCGGGCAGGCTGTCGATGAGGGCCTCGTTGCCGAACTCGATGGCGAACGCGCGGCGGCCGCGCACGGGCTCGACGAGAAAGCCGAGCCGCTCGCAGGCCGAGACGAGCACGTCCTCGTTGAGGCCGTCGAGATCGGCGGGCACGCGGGCCAGGATGCCCGGCCCCGCCTCGGCCCGGAAGCGTTCGCGGTGCAGCTCCTGGTACGCCGCCTCGCGGATGCGCGTGCGCGCGGCCTGCGCGTCGCCCACGAGGGAGTCGAAGCGGGCGGCGTCCAAGGTTCCGCTCGCCTCGACGGCGGCCGTCTCCAGCGCCGCTTCGATCGGCGCCAGCTCGGGCTCGAGGCCGGCCAGCGGCTCGCGGAAGAGGCCGAGGGCGTCGAAGAGCCGGGCCACGTCGGCCCCGATACCGCTCGGCGGGCGAAAGAAGACGATCTCGACGGGCACCCGCCGGCCGATGCGATCCAGCCGGCCGATGCGTTGCTCGACGGTGACCGGCCGCCACGGCAGATCGAACAGGACCAGGCGGTCGCAGAACTCGAAGTTGCGCCCTTCGCCGCCGCACTCCGTGGACACGAGCAGGCTCTGCCCCTCCTCACGCCGGAACTGCGCGACCTCGATGTCGCGCCGGGCCGGCGACAGCTCCTCGTGGAAGACGGCGGTGGCGAGCTGCGCGCGGTGGCTGAGCGCCGTGCGCAGCATCTCGAGCGTCTCGCGGTGCTCGACGAAGACGAGGCTCTTCTGTCCCGCCGCCTTCCAGGCGGGCGCGTTCTGCGCCAGCCAGGCCACGCGCGGATCGGCATCGTCGGCGTTGGCGGCGGCCGTGCGCAGCTTCACGTCGTCCTTGTCCTTGCCCAGCACCGCCGCCAGCGCCGCCCCTGAGGCCAGCGCGCGGCGGATGCGATCGACTTTGCGCCGGCGCGCGAGGGGATCGCCGGCGGGTGCCGATCGCACGACCTGCTCGAGGGCCAGCCTCTGCCGCCACTCGCCGGCCTCGACGACGACGCCCACGCGCGGCGGGAGGCCGCCGATGTCCTCGCGCCGCGTGGAGCTCGTGCACGGGGGCAGCGGCTCCGCACGGTCGAGGCGCGTCTCGAACGCGCTCTCGTCGGCGAACTCGTCCGGCCGCAGGAGCTGCAGCAGGCGGAAGAAGCCGTGCACGTCGTCTTCGAACGGCACCGCCGTGAGCAGGAGCACGTGGCGGCCGAGGGCCGCGATCGGCTCGACCGCGCGCCACTCGGGCTCGCCGGGGTGTCCCTTCGGACGCCGCAGGCGATGGGCCTCGTCCACCGCGAGCAGATCGATGCCGGCGGCGACAGCCTGCTCGGTGAGGCGCGGCCGCGCCACCAGCGTCTCCAGGCCCACGACCGCGCGCCGGTGCACGTCGAAGGGATTGAAGTCCGCGCCGAAGTCGCGCACGACGTCGGCCAGGCGTTTGTCGTCTAAGAGGGCGAAGACCTGGTGGTGCTTGCGCCAGAGCTCGCCGAGCCATTGCACGGTCAGCGTCTCCGGCGCGACCACGAGGCACCGCTCGGCGCGCCGCGCCTGCACGAGCCGGTTCAGGATCATGCAGGCCTCGACGGTCTTGCCGAGGCCGACCTCGTCCGCCAGCAGCCAGCGCACGGGATCGCGGCGCGACGCGCGATCCGCCACGTGGAGCTGGTGCGGGAACAGCCGGATGCGCCCGCCCAGGAACGAGCCGAGGCCCCCGGCTTCACGCCTCTCGGCCAGGTGCAGGGCGTCCAAGCGCGTGGTGAAGTCTTCGAGGGCGCCCAGCTCGCCGCGCGCGAGTCGCTCCAGCAGCCCGTCGTCGCGCGTCTTCGCCCCCGCCGCCGCCGGCTCCAGTGCCGACGAGTCGTGGGCGAGGCGCAAGACGACGGCGCGGTCGGGGAACTCGACGACCAGCGCCCGCGCCTCCGCGGACAACACGCGGCCGATGCCGAGCTCGGGGTTGTGGCGGTGGGTCAGCAGGTCGCCGGGCTTCCACATGGGCAAACGCCCATTGTAGTCACTCGAAGGCGACGGACCTCATCGACAGCGAGCCCATGTCGAAGCCGGTGATCGGGAAGGCGACGGCGTCTTTCTCGTCGGAGGCGCCCGCCGCGTACAGCAGCGGCAGGTAGTGGTCGGGCGACGGGTGGGACGCCGCGCCGATCTCCGATTGCAACGCGCCCGCCAGCGGCACCGTCTCGTGCTGCGTGAGGGCCTGCGCGACGTCGGCGTCGAAACGCGCGGCCCACGCCGGCGTCGTCAGATCCCCGCGGTGCGCGCTCGTGAACGCGTGGCGCAGGTTGTGGGTGATGTTGCCGCTGCCCAGGATCAGCACGCCTTCCTCGCGCAGCGGACGCAGCGCCTTCGCCATCTCCAGGTGGTCCGCCGGCGACAGGCGGCTGTCGATGCTGAGCTGCACCACCGGCACGTCCGCCTGCGGCCGCAGCCGGCGCAGCACCGACCACGTGCCGTGATCGAGGCCCCATTCCTGGCTGAGGGCGGCGCGCCGCTCACCGATCAGCGACACCACGCGCCTGGCCAGATCGGGAGCGCCCGCCGCCGGATACTGCACCTCGTACAGCTCGCGCGGAAAGCCGCCAAAATCGTGGATCGTGCGCGGCTTCACGTCGCCGGTGAGATACGTGCCCGGCCCGTACCAGTGCGCGGACACCGACAGTATGGCCTTGGGGAGCGGAACGCGCTCCCCGAGGCCTTCGAACTGCCGGCTCCAGACGTTGTCCTCGATGGCGTTCATCGGCGAGCCGTGGCCGACGAAGAGGACGGGCATGCGTTTCAAAGTGTCTCCATCGTAATTTACGATCGAGGGCGTCGCGCTGCGCCGCCCTCGATCGCGGGGCCTGCGGGGCTACCACCGCCACACTATGGGGCAGCTCCTCGGCCCCGGTCAGGCCTGGAACGCAGGTGCCCAGACCTCCTTGGCGAACGTGTCGAGCCCGGTGGCGGTGGTGGTGGCGGCGCTGCGGCCCTGCAGGGACTGCACGCGGTGCTCGTTGAAGGCCTCGTACATCTCGACGAACTTTCCCGCGACGTCTTCGGACATCCCGGCGGCCAGCAGCGCCTTCTTCGTATCGTCGTACGAAAACTCCACGTAAGGAAGCTCGGGCTTGCCGATGGAGCTGCCGAGCACGCGCGTCGTCTCCCGCGGGCTGTAGTCGCGCGGCCCGAGGATCTCGCGCATGGTGCGGCCGGTGAACGTCGCCGGCGCGAGCAGACCGGCCGCGACTTCCGCGATGTCTCGAGCGGCGACCATGGGGATGGCCTGGTCCGCCTTCAAGGGGCTGCCCATGATCCCCGCGGACTTGATGAGGCCGATCGCATTCAGCTCGTTCTCCATGAAGAAGGTCGGCCGCAGATGCACGATGTGCAGGCCCGGGACCGCCTCCAGACGCTTCTCCAGGTCGTGGAGGCCGGCGATCGGTCCGTTGCCGCCGTCCCGATCGGCGCCCACGCTGCTGAGCGTCACCACGCGTGAAACGCGCGCGGCCGCGAGCGCAGCCGCGATGGCGTCGGCCACGCGCCGCTGGTAGGCGCGGAAGTCCTTCTCGCCGTAGCTCGGTGGCACGATGGCGAACACGGCGTCGGCGCCGGTGAACGCCTGCGTCAGGAACGCACCGTCCTCCACCGAGCCGGCGTGCACCTCGACATCGCCCAGCGCCTTCAGCCGCTCCGCGTTCCGGGCCACCGCCCGTACGCGCACCCCTCGCTCGACGAGACGCCGCACCAGCTCGCTGCCCACGTGTCCCGTCGCTCCCGTGACCGTCACCACCTGGCTCATCGGCTTCTCCTATCTGAATCCAACTCAGTTACAGTTTACGGCAAAAAAAACGGCTCACGACGCCGCCGCCGCCGACTCCTTCACGCTGCCCACCACGTCGGCCAGCGTGCGGCGGCGCAGTGTCGCCTCCATGGCCGACTCCGCCTCGCCGAAGATCCGGCTCAGCACGCCGCCGATGTTGCGGCCCACCGGGCACCGCGGATTCGGCGGGTTCTTGTGCAGGCTCAGCACCTGGCCCTCTTCCACCGCCTTGTAGACGTCGGACAGGAGGATCTTCGACGCCGGCCGCGCCAGACGCGCACCGCCGTGGGGGCCCGGCTGGATTCGCACCATTCCGACTTGCCGCAGCTTGCCGAGAAGGCGCCGCACCACCACCGCGTTCGTCCGTACGCTGCTCGCGATGTAGTCGGACGTCACCGCCTCCTCCTCCTCCATGGCCACGAGCGAGAGGACGTGCACGGCGACGGCGAATCGGCTGCTCAACACAGAGCGTAAGGTATCGGCAATCTGTAACCGTGTCAAGTTCGGTTGGGGTCAGGTCTGTTGTTTGCTGTCTACGCGGCCGCAGACAACAAACAGCAGACCTGACCCCCGAGTGATTTCTCGCACATTGGAGGTGGGGCTCAGGCTCATGGAGGCGAGGCTCCAGCCGTCCCCGGCGTTTCCGTGAAAAACCCCGGTTTTGGCGGGTTTTTCGCGTGGCACCGCGCTTGCTCTATAGGCGACCGTCGCGCGCGGATGGGTCGAGGCCGGGGTGGCCACGACGAACAGAGCGCCAATAACGAGGAGAAGAACTCAATGAGCTGGTCGCGTGGTCAGATCAACGACATCGTGGCGGGTCAGGCGGCGAAGAGCCCGAAGTATCGCGAGACCCTGATGAAGGATCCGCACGCCGTCCTCAGCAAGCAGCTCG
>Ga0075429_100001733_pt1 | contig 18057 bp, 9 predicted proteins | sample RhiMetdeltSRZDD3_FD_75295 | JGI IMG/M metagenome (GOLD analysis project Ga0075429, IMG submission 75295) | Populus rhizosphere microbial communities from Tennessee, USA - Rhizosphere MetaG P. deltoides SRZDD3 | ecosystem: Host-associated > Plants > Roots > Rhizosphere > Soil | place: USA... | reverse complement strand
CTTTCACGCGAGCTGTGGCTCGTGGTGCTCGGGATGTTCCTGAATTACCTCGGTTACGGCGCTGTCCTCCCGTTTGAGATCATCTATCTGCATGACGGCCGCGGGTTCCCCCTCAGCGTGGCAGGTCTAGTGGTGGGACTGCTCACCGCTGTGGCAGTCGTAGTTTCCCCGCTGGTGGGACCGCTGATCGATCGCTTCGGGGCACGGGCGGTCGCAACCGGCGCCGGCGTTACTCTGGCTGCAGGTTATGCCGGTCTGGCGTTTGCGTACTCACCTTCCCTGGCGTTTGTCGCCGCGGCGCTGGCAGGTATCGGCAACGGAGCCCTGAGCCCAAGCCAATCCACTCTGCTGGCTGTCCTTGCCCCGCCGGATGTGCGCCATCGCGTCACGGCAGTCTCACGGGTTGCCAGCAATGCCGGCATCGGGCTGGGAAGCGCTCTCGGCGGACTTGTGGCGGGATACGGCTTGAGCGGGTTCATCGCGCTGTTCCTGGCGAACGCGGTCACCTACCTCATTTATGTATTCGTTCTGGTTGCCGTCGTGCGCAGGGAGGCAAGACCCGAGCCCATCACCGGAGGCTACCGGCTCGTCCTGCGTGACCGTGCCTTCCTGCACCTCGCCCTAACCAATGTGGCGGTCATTGCGGTGGGCTGGGGCGTCTTCACCTGGCTCCTGCCGCCGTACGCCGAGGAACAGATCGGCATCCCCGCGCGTCTGATCGGGCTGCTACTGCTGGCCAACGCCCTGACGGTGGTCGTTGCCCAGGTGCCAGTTGCCCGGTTTGCCGAGGGCAGGCGGCGGGTGCTGATGATGGCGCTGGCATCATCCATCTTTTTCTCTGCCTGCCTGCTGGTGGTTGCCGCAGGCCTGCGTACTGACCGCGCCTTCCCGATTTTGGTCACAGCCGCGATTGCGGTGGGAGTCGGCGAGTGCTTCCATACAACCGTGCTCATGCCGCTCGTCGCCGATCTCGCCCCGGCCAGCCTGCGCGGACGCTACATGGCGGCGATCGGTCTCTCATGGTGGGTAGGATTGGCGCTCGCACCCACGCTTGGCACACCTGTGTTGAGTCTCTCGCCGATGATGGCATTTCTCGCCGCGGCAGCGATTGCGGGGGTATCCGCCGTCTCGGCGCTTGCCATGGAACGGAGATTACCGAGTGAAGCCCGGCTGACTCCTCGCCCAAAGGGGCACGTTGCGGTAGACAGCTAACCACGGAGACGCCGCGACACTCAGAACAGTTACTTAAAGCTCCGTGCTTTTGCGAAGCATTCTCGCAGAGTACCGTGTCTCCGTGGTTCAAAATGGCAGGGTGCTGGCGGGGAAAACCAGTTCGAGCGGGGCATGACTTGCCGAATTATAATTACCGCATGCGTTTCCAACGTTTCCTTAGCTGGTCTGTTATCCTCATGTACGCAATCGGAGCATTCCACCGTCCAGAAACTGTCCGCGCTGCGCCGCCGGAGCAGGTTAGCGCCTATGAGTTGATCCTGGCGATGAACACGCTGCGCGTGTCGAACGGGCTCCCGGCTCTCATCGAAGACCCGATCATCAATGCGGTTGCCCAATCGACGGCGGCGACGATGGCTGCCAACAATATGTCCTGGCACATTGGGGATGTGCGCGGTCGACTGGCTGCTGCGGGCTATGGCGGCGGCAGCACCGTATGGGCAACGGAGAACTTTGCGGTGAGCAGCGGGGGCATGGGCATCGACGAGATCATGGCAGCCTGGGCGGACCCGGACCATATGCGCCCTGCCGTCACACCGGAGTACTGCAATGTGGGCGCGGGCATGGCGCAGACATCGGATGGAAGGATCTATTACATCCTGCAGGCTGCGTATGTGGCTGGGCAGTCGTGTGGGAGCTCGTCTCCCTCCTCCCCGGGGGGCGTGCCCCAGCCGGGTGCCGTTCCGGGAGTCTCGCAACTGATCATACCGGTCAAGATCGCCACCCCGGATGCAGACGGCAAGATCTTTCATGAAGTCCGGGCGGGCCAATCCTTCTGGTCGATTGCGATCGCCTACCAGATCACCATCCACGACCTGGAAGTCTGGAATAACCTGTCCCGGAATGTGCCGCTGAAAGCCGGGCAACGCTTATTCATCCCCGATGAAAACACGGCAGGCTATGCCACGCCGACTCCCTTTGGCATGTTTGTGCCCGCCGCCCCCGATGCCGATGGCAAGATCGTCCATGAAGTGCAGCCCTACCAGGCACTGGTCACGATTGCGGATGCGTATCACGTCCCGTTGGACCGCCTCCTGACTTTGAATGGATGGCAGGAGGATTGGCCGCTGCAGATCGGACAAAAGCTCGTGATCGACCCGGGGCATGTCACCCCCAGCCCGACCTTGAGCAACATCCAGAAGCTCACCCCCGAAGCGGACGGCAACTTCTACCATACCGTCCACAGCGGCGAGACGCTCTCGTGGATCGCTGGCTGGTATGCTGTCTCACTTGCCGACCTGATGGCCTGGAACGGATTGAATAACGCCTCGGTCATCCGCCCGGAACAAAAACTGGTCCTGCGCGTGACTCCGCCTCCGACGGCAACTGCGCTGCAGACGGAGACTCCCAGCCCGGTACCGATAACGCCTTCTCCAAGCCCGTCAAGTGCTCCATCACCAACAGGGACCACAGCTGTCGCTGAAACTGAGACTACCCCCACGCGCAGGGTCGGCATGGGCATTATATTCGTAGTGCTTATTCTTGTGATCGGTGGATCGCTCTGGTGGCGATTTGCACGTAACCGTGCGAGTTGATCTTCAAGAGTGACAGTCACATAAGGTGACTGTCACTTCATTGCATAGATCTTGGCTTGCTTATGGCGGAGGGGGAATGGTAACGGTCAGGGCATAGGAAGTGCTGCCGTCGGATCGGCCCTTGACCAGGATGTAGTAATCCTGGGTGGTTGGCAGCACTACCTGAAACGCGGCAGCCTCGGCGTGATCGGAAAGCAATACATTCCCATCTGCACCCCAGACGACGAGAATCGCCGAGCCTTCCGTGAAGGTCATATCGATGCCCAGCGTTTGCCCGGCTTGCGCCTCCAGTACATATTGATGAGAACCGGAAGCGTTCAATTGACCGGTCAGCGTGGCGGAGGTGGACCCGCGCGGGAACGCAATGCGCTCCACGCCGGCAGGGATGCCCGGGATGGTCACAGTCATGGCGTAGGCAGTATTCCCGTCGGGCCTGCCTTTCACCTGGATGTAATACTCCTGTGTCTTCGGCAGGACTCGCTCGAAGCTCGAGACTTCCGCATGATCGGAGAGCAGCACGTCGCCGTCTTCCCCCCAGACGACCAGGATGGCTTCCCCCTCCGCGAAAGCTAGATCCAGGCGCAGAGTTTGCCCCGCCAACGCGCGCAGCACATAGAGATCCGATTCAGAAGGTGCCAAACCTCCCTTAATAGTTGTAGACGTGGCGCCAGCCGCAAACTGGATCTGCTTTGCATCACTTGCATTCCCTGAGACCTCCCGGGTGATGGCAGGTTCGACAGCAGCCGGGGCGGGCGCCGTGGCTGAAGGCGCGCCGGGCATAGTCCTTGAAAATGTGAGAACCCTCTGCCCGCCGGCATACCAGATGCGCAGCGTATCCCCCGAGGGCTCAAAGCGCTCTGCCGATGCCAGGGCATCGAAATATATCTGTTCCTGCTGCATCACGTCTTCCGTGGTGCATGCCATCTTCGTGCTGGCGATCTCGTGGAAGGATATGCTGCTCTCCTGAACCTCGTACCCGGCGCTATAGGAGTTGCAGCCTCCGGAGCCTCCCGCCTGACCAATTCCCTGGAATTCCAGTGTGGGCGGGCTCCCCGGAAAGGCCGGGATGGCTGTCCCTGTTTGGTTGAAGGAAACCAGCGTCCACTGCGTATTCAACAAGTCTTCTCCGCCGCTCAGGCTGCCTGCCTTATCGGTAGGGACCGCCGGTTCCAGCGTGGAGACCTGTATGGGCAGCGACGCACAGGAGGCGATCACCAGGATCATTCCTGTCATCAAATGAGAAGCCAGTGGTTTTACAAATCGTGTCATTCCTTACTCCTTCTGACGATGCTTTATCGCCAGTATCTCATTAAGGACCGTAGCCAGGAGGCATTTGTTCCTCTGCCGGGTCGCTGCTGAGACTTTATTCACGAAGCAACACAGTGGAGTTCGATGACCAAGCCTGCGATGGAAGGCAGCTTTCATGCTACACTGATCGTAACAGGTTCTTTGCTTCGAGGTGGTGAAAAAGTATTTGGCTGGACACGAATCGCAAGGGGAAAGGAGTATCAAGTGACTGCAGCAACACAAGCCTTCCAACGAACCCGGGGGCGCTCCGGGCTTCCGGTCAGCGCGGTGGGATTGGGCTGCTGGGCAATCGGCGGACCCTGGGAATGGATGAATCGAGATTTAATCTGGCGGCGGGGAGGTAAGCTCCACCTACTGGCTGCCCCGGTATAACAACGTCGACCTGGATACGCAATTAAGGTTTGGCGTTCCCTAAGGCAAAGTGTTTACACCCACAGGGTTAGCTAAAAATGATCTCATGATGAGAGGTGACTGTCATTTTCAAGGCGACCCCCACAGTCCCTGCCTGCTTCGCAGGCAGAGCCACCTCCCCTTGCAGGCGGCACTCCTTCGAGTGTGCTGCGCGAAGGCAGGAGGGGGTTCCTCTCACAACAAAAGATGTAAAGGGCGCCAATCTTAGTCGGGCGCCCTTTACATCCATTCAAGGTCATTTACACAGCTATTTCTCCAATTGCCAAATCACTCCTCCAAATGGACCATTCGAACCTATAAGCAAGTTCCCTTGAAATACGGTTGTGCCATTGGACCAGAGGGAAACAAAGATACCGCTATCGCCAAATCCATCCGCGTTGACCTGTGTCCAGTGCACGCCATCGCTCGAGCGCCATAGTTCGACACCTGAAACGGGGTTATTCGCAGCGGCATAGAGCGCACCATTGTAAACAACCAGCGACTCGATCTTGAGATTGTTGACATCCCCGAACCCATCGCCGACAACCTGTTGCCACGTGGTGCCATTTATGGTCCTCCAAAGTTGGGCGCCAGTGACATCGTTCCGAGTGGTCACGTACAGCTGACCTCGGAAAACGGCTGAAGCTCCGGTCTGATAGTTGTCGATGTCTCCAAAGCCATCTTCGCTGACCTGCGTCCAGCTTGTGCCGTTGGCGGATCGCCAGACCTGTGCACCGTTTCCGAGGGTAGCCTCTACGGTGGCATAAAGTTGATCGTTAAACGTGGTCAGGCTGGTGATAATGAAGTAAGCAGGCCCGCCTCCAAACCCGTCGGCAACCACTTGTTGCCAGTCCCCGTTACCTCCCGTGCTGCTGCGCCATATCTCTGCGCCCGCCGAACCGTTCAACGCGGCGGCATAGATCATTCCGTTGAAACTCGCAAATGTGGTAAAGCCAGTGTTATTCGGATCATCCAACCCATCGGCTGCAACCAGGCTCCATGTGGTTCCATTTGACGAACGCCAGATTTGTCCAGCGGTCGTAGTATTTGTCCAGTTCCCTGTGCCAGCATACAATTGGTTCTGGAATACAAACATGTCAAAGACAATCGGATTGTTTGCCCCGTAGGCACTATCGAAGCCTGGTTCGGTTACCTGAGTCCAGCTTTCACCGTTATCGCTGCGCCATAGGGTAGCTCCCTCCTCGTAATTGGTCGCTTCGGCGTAGAGCTTTCCTTTGAATACCTCGAGTGCTTCGATGGGAGAATTAACTGGGTTACCGAAGCCATCCCACACGATTGGCTGTGCCCCCGCATCAATACAGTTCAACATTTTGGGCGTATTACTGAGATCCACCCATTCTCCGCTTTGAGCGTCCTGGGCTTGGACCGCGATCGAATGATCAGTATCTGGAGAGATCAAACTAAATAGGTTAACGCTGAAGCTACAGGTTCCGCCTGGACACGCACCCGCCTCCTCCAGGCCCTCTCGAAATGTGCCAGCTACAGTCTGAGCCACTTCCACGCCGTCCGAAAGGATTCTCACATTCAGGTCAATGTTTCGATCGTTTGGATCGGCAGCCCAGCCTTCTGCCACACAGGAAAACGCATTTTGTGTCCCCTCTGCGAAATCATGGAATCCTTCCGGGGCACTAGAACAATTCAATGTCTTAGGAGTATTGCTGAGATCCACCCATTCTCCACTCTGTGCGTCCTGTGCCTGCACTGTAATCAAATGGTCCGTGTCTGGTGAGATCAAACCCCACAGATTAACATTGAACCTACACGTTCCACCCGGGCACGCCCCTGCCTCATCGAGGCCCTCTCCAAAGGTGTCAGCTACGGTCTGAGCCACTTCCACGCCATCCGAAAGAATTCTCACATTCAGGTCAATGTCTCGATCGTTGGGATCGGCAGCCCAGCCTTTTGCCTCACAGGAAAACGCATTTTGTGTTCCCTCTGCGAAATCATGGAATCCTTCCGGGGCAACATTTTCTTCAAAACAGTTCAATGTCCTGGGCGTAAGCGATAGGTCCACCCACTCACCGGTCTGCGCATCCTGCGCCTGGACAGTGATCGAGTGATCAACTCTCGGGGCAATCAGACCCCACAGATCAACGATGAAATTGCAGGTTCCATCCCCACAAACGCCCGCATCGTACAAGTCTTGCCGGAATAGGTTGGCTACTGTTTGCACCACCTCGATATTGTCGGAGAAGACCCTGATATTGAGGTCCGCGCTTCGGTCATCCGGATCCGCTGCCCAGCCTCCGGCAAAACAAGAAAACTGGTTTTGGGGTCCTTCAAAATGTGACTCATGAAACCCTTCGGGTAGGGTGTTGATGACCTGCGCTGGCTGAGCACGCACAGTTCGAGAAGACTGCAAGGGTCGATCTGCTGCCAGGCTCGATGCGCCGGCAGGAAAAGCCGCACTTAGGAACAAAGAAAGCAAAGCAATGGCGAACAATAAGGTTGGACGTTTCATTTTGTATCTCCTGGGTTGTTTCAATACGCCTATATGAACTTTATCGTGCGGAGGAGGGTATCTCCTCCGCAGAGAGTATCACCCTGGCAGGAAGTTCCAGAGCGTTTCTAGCTGCAACCGATCACGACGGTGCCGCTCTTGACCGAGTCCAGACTGGCAGAGATGGACGTCTCTGGAGTGAAATCCGTTACACCATCCGAAATTGTGCCCGAGGCCCCGGCTGGTCTCGACCTGCTCTGCATATGACCGTTCGAGATGCAGCCCGGCGTATGGAAGTGGGTGGTCGTCTGCTGGCGGCTCAAGGGACCGGTCGCGGTCCAGCCCAAATCCACACTCAAGGCAAAGCTTCCACCGGAGATCTCGTCGAACACGGGTACGGTTGTGATCAGCCGGGCTGTATCCAGCTTTTTCGAAATTTGCAGCGCGCCCGGGGCAAGCGGAGAGGCCGTCCCGTAAGCATAGAGCACCAGGGTATCTGCACACAGGTCGAACTGCGACACCGTCACAGAGGCGAAGGATGTCGTTGTGGCCGGACCACGGGCGTCACGATGATCGAATTCCGAGGCAATGACAAAGGTCTCGGTGAGGAGGCAGCCCGAAACGTTGGTAAAGGAGGCGATGGCACTTGGACCTTTGAAGCTCAGTCCCAGCCCGCCGCCGGCGCTGGCAGTGGAGGGTCCGGCAAAGGCCGCCAACACCAGCATCAAGACAACCACTAGATTAAGTTTTGCTTTCATGATCGATCTCCTGTATTCTTCCATAACATTAAGTTGGTTCCTGGTACAAAACACGGAAGATAAGCCTTCGCAAGGCTTTCCACTCAGACATTTTCCATTTAGTCATCACGGACGACTCTCACGGAGTCATGACCTGTCAATGTCACGCCATCGAAGGTCTGTGCCGTGAGGATGCCTAATTCATCCCCCTTCTGAAAACCGCTTGCCTGAATGGAGAACAGGCAAATCAGATCTTGCAGGCCGTCGCGGTTTACATCCCTTCCCTTTTCTTTGCAGGAGTGCAGACTCTCTTCCTCGCCGGTGCGACCAAAACGTAGCGAGGCGCGGTCGATTTGCGCGAGCGCATCGAACTCCGGTGTGGATAGTACAGCAACATGGAGCCGTCCGCGGCTTCCCGGGTTGACTTGATTCGTCTGGGAGCCTGGCCTGATATCAATGGCTACTTCCTGTGCCGAATCTCCGAGGTTATAACGTGCTAGCGCGAAATCTTGACTGGATTGGCCCGCCACGACAATCCTGCCGTCCGGCTGGAGAAGGACGGACTGACCCCTATCATCCCCGCCGTTCATATCCGTGCTGATTCGACCGTCCACTCCAAAGCTGGTGTCCAGAGAACCATCCGAATGGTAGCGAGCCAGTGCAAAGTTGAAGCCGGCGTCAGGCGTCAGATTTTGCCCAACAACAACGATCCTGCCATCAGACAGAAGCGCAGTCGCCAAGCCAAAGGCATCGCCGCTGCCAAAGCGGGTTGTTACCTTGCCCTCGCTGCCAAATGTCGTATCGAGCGAACCATCACTGTTGTAGCGTGCCAGGGCAAAGTCAAAGATGCGATCCGGCGCTGCATCCGTAATGCCCACTGCAAGAATTTTCCCATCGGGCTGTAGTAGAGCGTCACTGATGCCATCTTCCGATACTGTGCCGAAGCCAGTGCTCACGATCCCACCCGTTCCGAAGGATGCATCCAGTGAGCCATCGCTGTTATAGCGTACCAACACAAAGTTGTAGCCCTTGTAAAGAACAAAGGTTTGCCCGCTCACGAGGATCTTGCCGTCTGGCTGAACGGCAACGGTACGCCCGAAATCTTCGCCGCTGATGTGGGTGAATACAATTCCATTGGTCCCAAAAGCTGTATCGAGCGTTCCATCGCTGTGGTAGCGAGCCAGGGCGAAGTTAGTCAGGGTCCCGCCATACCCTGCCACGAGGAACTTGCCGTCGGGTAAAAGGGCGATGTCCAATCCTATGCCATAAGGACCGCCCAGGTGGGTGACCGTCAGCCCTCCTGTGCCGAAGGTTGTGTCAAGCGAGCCGTCCGAGTGGTAGCGCGCCAGGGCAAAGTCATGCTCTGTGCCGCCCACAACAATCAGGGTGCCATCCGGCAGGAGTGCAACTGCCTGTCCCCAATCGTCCCCCACGGTGATCCATCCCTCGATCTGTGTTAATGTGGAGGCTCCGATCCCTGGGACATGTAAGAGATCTTGAATAGACCAGAATCGCCCGTTTTGCGTCCGGTAATCGACGATTGCCTGGGCGGTCGTGGGACCGATGCCAGGCAGAGTCTCCAGTTCCTCTGCGGAGGCCGAGTTGATATTGACCCGGAAGACGCCGCTAAAGTCCGTGGTTATTTTTCCGTCAGGGCCAAACGACTCATCCAGTGAGCCATCCGGGTTGTAACGGGCCAAGGCGAAGTCATAGTCAACACCGTTGAAGGCTGTACCCGCCATAATAATCCTGCCATCGGATTGAAGAGCAGCGGCATTGCCGAAGTCATGACCATTCCCAAAGTCTGTAATCACCCGGCCGCCGGTACCAAATGTCGAGTCGAGGGGACCGCCCGTGGAGTGGAGGTGGATCGTGATCACAGCCGCATCCGTCCACTGTCCGTCGATGGAGGCGCGCACCCAGACTTCCACCGGCCCCGGAATGAACTTCGAGTGGGCGAGCGTGCCAGGATGAATTCCATATTCATCCCCCGAGAGAATCCCTTCATCCCGGTAGTTTTCCCAGACCATCTCCCCATTCTGAAAGAAGCCCCACAGGAAGCCCTCCGCAGAGGGGACCGGCTTGACCTTGAACAGATAGGACCCTTCATAGTCCAGGACCTGTCCATCCACCGGATAGACGAATACGGGCACGATGGGTTTCGGAGGTTTTTGACCAATGATCTCGACCGAGTCACGGGCGGTGAAGGCGATGCCATCCAGGGTCATGCCGCTCAGGACCAACTCGGTGCTGTTATGGTCTATTGCCTGGTTTGTGACAAGGTCACAGAGCGAAAAGAGCAGCCACACATCCCTGTCGCCGTCGCGGTCGATATCTCTGCCCTGGCTGTGGATGGGCGCCGCCGTCCCGCCCAACGCCGGATCCCCCATCTGCAGCGAGGTGGCATCCACCAGGCGCAGGGCGTCAAATTCCAGGGTGGTCAGGATGGCAACGGGCAGGTTGTCGTCATCTTTGCCCTTACAGACGTTCTTCTCCAATTCGATGCGATTGGGGAATTTGCCGGGGCGGACGTCGAGAGTTACCTCGATTGCCGCGCCCGCGGCATCATAACGGGCGAGGACAAAGTCAAAGTTAAATCCGTTATCGGTGAATCCCGCGACAAGGATCCTGCCGTCAGGTTGTAGGGTAACCGCCGCGGCATAGTCGCCAGGGCTTATATCGGTGATCACGATTCCATCTGAGTCGAAGGCAGGGTCCAGTGAGCCGTCACTGTTGTAGCGCGCCAGCGCGAAGTCAACAGTGCCGCCTTCCTGCTGCCACTGTTCTCCCGCTACGACGATCTTACCGTCGGGCTGCAGGGTCAAGGCATGACCAAAGTCCCTCCAGCCGCCGAGATCCGTCGTCACTTTCCCATCCTCGTCAAAACTCGTATCGACAGAACCGTCACTGGTGTACCGCGCCAGCGCGAAGACCACATGGGTATCGGTCAACGTATAACTGTGACCTACCAGGACGATCTTGCCATCTGGCTGCACGGCGACTGCGGAACTAGAGTCGTAGGTATCACCGAAGTCCGTAATGACGCCTCCAGCTGTGCCGAAATCCAAATCCGGCGAACCGTCGCTATCGAAACGCGCCAACGCGAAGTCGCGGGCATCATCCGCGCAGGAATCTCCCGCCACAAGGATTTTTCCGTCTGATTGGAGCGCGAGAGCGTGCCCCGAAGAGCCGCATCCAAAGTCGATCATCGCGATCCCCTCACCTCCAAATGTTGTGTCTAGAGAACCGTCGCTGTTGTAGCGTATCAGTACAACCCCGTTAACGAACACGGGACTGTCATGACTGAATCCGGTCATGAGGATCTTGCCGTCTGGCTGGAGAAGGATATCCATGCCATAGTCAGCGTACGGGCTGATCGGGGTGATCACTTTGCCATCCAGGTCGAATGTGGCGTCCAGTGAGCCGTCCGAGTTGTAACGTGCCAGGGCGAAGTCAACATTATTACCAGCGTTAGCATACCCTGCCGCGAGGATCTTCCCATCAGCCTGCAGCGCAATGGCAGAAGCAGCGTCATAGCCCGCGCCGAAGTCTGTGGTTACTTTTCCATCCGTATCAAAGGAGGTGTCCAAGGAGCCGTCCGAGTTGTAGCGGACGAGTCCAAAGTCATTGTCGGTACCGTCTACGTTCGAGCTCGTGCCCGCCACGATCATCCTGCCATCCGGCTGGACCTCGACCTCCAGTCCGAGGTCATCATTCCCTCCAATGTCGGTGGTCACGATCCCCCCGTTACCGAAGGTGGGGTCCAGGGAGCCGTCGGCGGCTTGCGCTGGGGAAACCCGGGCAAATACCAGGCTCAGTCCCAGCAAAACGCCGATGGATGTACGAATAAATGTGTGCGACATGTCCTACTCCTCTCGAAATGGGAACGCGATGGAATGGAAAAGAAGGATCTTCCTGGACCAAATGTACGGCTCGTAGACTGCCAATACCAGAATTAAAAGCGCCAAAAACCGCCAATCTGCGGTCTGGTAACAAGTGGTTAGGAACCCACTATACTTTTATGAGAAAAATCGATGTAGCACGTTCGACAAGATCGCCATGACCAACCTCCTTAGGCAGCAACGCAGGCCCCCTCCAAACCCCCACCATTAAAACAAAACGCGAAACCTACGACCGGTTTCGCTCTGTGCTCTCCAAGTGCCCCGCATAATTTACCTTTAAGCGACCAATATGGGCTCCCTGGGTCATCGCTTCGTATGAGAATAGTATACTGATTTCAATACGAAAGTCAATCTCCTTTCCAATCGAATTTCCGGGTTCTCCGGTTTTTGACGGAATGTTTTGCCAGCAGTCCCCAAAGGGGATGCTATTGCACTGCCGCCATATCTGGCGGTGCACGGCAAATCCTGGAGAGCCAATTTCCGGAACATACGTAAACCATCTGTAAGATGTATCCCTTATGTGGGGCTGAGCTTGCAGAAAAACAAAGTAAAAGTCAACATGATGTTGTCGAGAGGGAGTGAAGTCGAAGCATAAGCGCCCCGACCGATGGCGAAGCATCGTTTTACCCTGGCAGAGCGCTGCATGAGGATGCTGCGCAATTACCGCCGATGCCGAGCCGCAGGGTTCGCCCGGGATAAGATGTAACCTTTTGTAATTAACCTGGACCAATCTGATCTTGAAATTCAATATAATGGGCTGTATATTGGTCCCCGAGCACGATGCTTCGAATTGGGGAAATCTTGTTTTGTGGGGAGGAACTTGATTAAGAGGACCGCCTCAATTCGTTCGGGTTCAAGTGTTATGTCATTTGCAGGTTTGATACGAATGGAGAACACAATGAGCCATCGAATGTCCCGCAGTATGATTGCCATCTTCCTGGCTATCGCCATGCTGTTTCCCGGTGTTGCACCCGCACGGGCTGCAGATGGAGCGCTGGACCTGACCTTCAGTACTGATGGCAAAGTGACCACAGACTTCGGCGGCGCACGCGGCGACACGGGTTATGCTGTCGCGCTCCAACCCGATGGCAGGATCGTTGTGGCAGGGAAGAGCTCCGATTACAGCAGCCCGTGCTGCGACCATGATATCGCCCTGGCGCGCTATAACGGGGATGGCTCTCCGGACATGAGCTTCGACGGGGACGGCAAGGTTATTACCGGCTTCGGCAGCAACAGCTTCGGCCGCACACATGAGGGCGCCTCCGCCGTCGCCATCCAGCCAGACGGCAGGATCGTCGTGGCAGGGGCCAGCATGGCGTTCAGCAGCAGCGGTGGGAACGCCGATTTTGCGCTGGTGCGTTACAACAGCAATGGCTCGCTGGATGCGAGCTTCGACATGGACGGCAAGGTGACGACCGACTTCGGCAGTCTTTCCGATGGGGGCGGCGCCATCGTCCTTCAGCCAGACGGGAAGATCCTTGTGGCGGGAGTCAGCTCCAGTGGAAACAACGGTAACTTCGCGCTGGCGCGCTATAACACCAATGGCTCGCTGGATACGACCTTCGACCTGGATGGCAGAGTGACAACGGACTTCGGCGGCGATGAGGCGGGCTTCGCCCTTGCCCTGCAGACAGATGGGAAGATCGTGATGGCAGGATACAACGCGAGCGACACCAATAGCGACTTTCTGCTGGCACGCTATAACAGCAATGGCTCGCCGGACACGACCTTCGACACGGACGGCAAGCTGACGACGGACTTCGGCTACGACGATACCGCTCAGGCGATCGCCCTGCAATCCAACGGCAAGATCGTGGTCGCCGGGAGCAGCGACAATGGCAGCAGCTTCGACGTCGCCCTGGCACGCTATAACAGCAACGGCTCCCTGGACAACACATTCGATGAAGATGGGAAAGTGAGCCCTGACTTCACGAGCACTGTCTATGATGGCGCCGCGGCGGTTGCCATCCAGCCGGACGGCAGGATCGTGGCAGGAGGCAGAAGCGGCAGCAGCGCGGACTTTGCCTTGCTGCGCTACAACAGCAATGGCTCACCGGATTCCACCTTTGGCACGGATGGAAAAGTAACTACGAATATCGGCATGAATGAAGATTACGGCTACGCCATCGCACTGCAGCCGGATAGCAAAATCCTCCTGGCGGGAAGCAGTTTCACGAGCCCCGGAAATAACTACGATTTTGCGTTAGCGCGCTATATCGGTCATGAGACTCACCAGCTGACCGTCACCAAAACCGGGAATGGAGCAGGAACGGTCATCAGTGCTCCGGCGGGGATCCAGTGTGGTTCCGATTGCTCCGAATCGTATACCCCGGGCACATCTGTTACGTTGACGGCTGCACCGGCAGTGGACGCCGCATTTACCGGCTGGTCCGGCGCCTGTACAGGTAACGGGGTATGTGTCGTTTCGATGACGGCCGCCAGATTTGTGACTGCCAGCTTTACTGTCATGCCAGCCAACACCGATATTTATGTCGCAGGCATAAAGCGCTCCAGTTACTATGTCCCCTCTGCCGGGAGTCGCAGGGCAAGCTTTGCAGGGTTGAGCAATGGACCGGTAAAGCTGATCAACACGGAAAGTAGTCAGATGATTGCCGCAGAGCGCATCATTTACAAAGTCAATGGCGTGAGCACCAGTTTCACAGAGACGATGGGGCTGCCTGAGAGCCAGCTCGATACCACCTACTGGCTGCCGTGGTACAACAACGTAGACCTGGATACCCAGCTGCGGATCGCCAATGTCAGCGGCTCACAGGCGACGATCACCGTGACCATCGGCGGGGTACCAAAGCCGGCGTTCAACCTGGCAGCCGGTGCGAGTGCCCGCCTCAGCTACGAGGGTGTGAGTGGTGGACCGGTCAAAATTGCCAGCACCCAGAACATTGTGGCAGCCGAGCGGGTGCTCTACAAGGTGAACGGGGTCAATACCAGTTTTGCCGAGATGATGGCGCTGCCACAGAGCCAGGTGGATCAGGTCTATTACCTGCCGTGGTACAACAACGTGGATCTGGATACCCAGCTGCGGATCGCCAACGTGAGCGGCTCACCGGCGACGATCACGGTGTCCATGGGCGGCGTGCCGCAGCCCTCCTTCAACCTGGCGGCCGGCGCCAGCACCCGGGTCAGCTATACCGCGAATAACGGTCCGGTGAAGATCCAGAGCACCCAGAACATTGTGGCGGCGGCGAGGGTGATCTACAGAGTGAACCACACCAACACGAGTTTCACCGAAATGATGGCACTGCCAGAAACGCAACTGGATCAGGTCTACTGGCTGCCGTGGTACAACAACGTAGACCTGGATACCCAGCTGCGGATTGCAAACGTGAGCGGCACACAGGCGACGATCACCGTGACCATTGGCGGCGTGTCGAGGCCCTCGTTCAACCTGGCCGCAGGAGCGAGCACACGCATCAGCTTTGCGTCCACCAACAGTGGACCGGTCAGGATCGTTAGCAGCCAAAACATTGTGGCTGCCGAGTGGGTGATCTACAAAGTGAACGGCGTCCCCACCAGCTTCGCCGAGATGATGGCACTACCGGCCAGCCAGCTCGGCGCCACCTACTGGTGGCCCTGGTATAACAACGTTGACCTGGATACCCAGCTCAGGTTTGGACTGCCATAAACGATCGTTGCCTCCGAGGGCGAGGGGATAGATGTGGCAACCGGGGTCACTGTCGACGGGTGGATCGTATCGAGCATCCCTCGCAGGAGAATTATGCCCTGGGGTAAGTACCGTTATCTAGGTGATTCCCTACTTGGTCCTGGAAAATTCATGATTTATACTCTCTTTGTTTGCGGTAGTCGGTGCAGAGCGTACTTATAGGAGTTCTAAACTATGATTAATGTCCTGGTTGTGGACGATAATGGACCTATCAGGAAGAGTGTACGGCACCTGATTGAAACGGCCGAGGATATAAAGCTGATAGCCACAGCAAGAAATGGGGTGGAGGCTATTGAAAAAGCCCGTTCCTATCGACCTGACGTTGCCGTCATGGATATTTCTATGCCCCTGATGGATGGCATAGAAGCAACTGAGCATATACGTGAATGCTGCAGGCTGACGCGTGTGATCATCCTTTCGGGGTTCGATGCTCCCGAATATGTCAGGAGCGCTTTGGAAGTCGGTGCGAGAGGATATGTGATTAAGGAGGCGGCAGGGACGGACCTCCTGGAGGGAATTCGTACCGTTCACGCAGGCAAGCATTTTTTTAGCCCGCAGCTTGCTGAAATAGGCGAGAACTATTTGTCTCAGCGGAAAGAAAACATCTAGGCGATCTGAATACAGGACCAGGGTCGTCCCCGCAGCGCAGCGAGTGGCGGGGAAGTTGCCACTACGCGCGCAGGGCTTATAATTCTTTTAGATCAACAATCCCCGACCATTTTCTCTGAGCCACCTGCGGTGCTCCGGATAGTCTGGCATGATCGTTCCAACCCTGCTCCAAAATCGTTTTGAGTGATTATGGATAACAGTGTGGACGAGCTCATGAACGGCCACATAGTCCACCACCGCCAGGGGAGCCAGGATGAGCCGCCAGGAGAAGCTGAGGGAGCCCGTGGCGCTGCAGGAGCCCCAGCGTGTGCGGGCAGCTGTGATCCCAATTTTCCTGTAGGAGAAGTCATACTGGCGGGCGAGGAGCTCCACACGGGCAGTCACGATCTGCTTCGCCTGTTCCCGGTACCAGCGTTCAAATGCCAGGGCAGCCTTGCCTTGGTGGGAGGCAGCCAGTTTGAATGCCCCATCGTCGAGCCGCAAAGGTTCCCGCGCATCGTTTCCCTCGAGGATTTCCAGGGGGTAGGGCGTTCCCAGGTAGAGAAACATGTCCCCGGGCAGATATGACCTGGGTGATGCTGGCAGGGCGGCAAGAGCTTTTGCCTGGTGTTTTTCGATCCAGCCCCTGTTCTTTTCTACGAACTCTTGGATCAAAGCGTTCGAGGTGCGCAGGGGAGCACGAACAAGCACAGACCCGTCAGGTTTTACAAGGAGGGCAAGTGTCTTGCGCTTACTGCGAACGATCCGATGTACGGGGATATGAGTCACGCGCTGGATTATATCTGTGAGAGGCTGAGGCGCGCACAACTTTGAAGAAACCAAACTAATTCGGGAACAGACCTTCGGCAATCAATAACATTTTTAGGCGAAAGACTCAGGAGGACGGCGTGTCCGGTGCAACTATTGCTAACTCCTGACGAACATGCCCATTCGCCCTCGGTTTGACTTCCCCGGCTTTTGCCTCTTCCGTGATCTCTGGGGCTTCCTTCCCCGTCGTCTGGTGTATGTCGTCCTTTAGCTCTTCGAGAAGTGCCTGGAGGGTACGCTTTTCATCCTCTTCCCTCGCCGCGACCAGCTTTACCCGATCAAGCACAACTTCAAAGAAGCGGTCACTAAATCCACCGATGAAGGAAAAGAGCCAGAGAATTTCATCTTTTATCTGTCCACCGGAGCTCTGTGAAGTTGCAAAGCTTAGAAAGATCACGCCTGCCTGGAGGACCAGATAAATCACAATGCCCATAATCATGCCCACGAGAGGCCGGGCAGAATACCATCGCATTTCCTGCTCCACATCCTCTACATCGTGATGTTTATAGAATCTGTAAAGCATGTTCGCGATGCTGCCGAGAGAGCTCCATAAGAGCACAGAGATTGGGATCCCTATGACGGGGATTAAGCCAGACTCAGGATGAAACGTGGTTGCCAGGAAGATGATTGCGATCAGGAGCAGCACATACAAAGCCAGAATCACAAACATCCGTTGCTGCAGTTTTTTCTCATCAGAAGCTTTCGTTTGTAAGCGCGCATACGCGGCCTGGCTCTCCACGGCCTGTTGCTTGGTTTGCGCTGCCTGTTTGGAGTGTTCCCATGCAACTTTCAAACGGATCAATCCAAGCTCCGTCCTGATTTCTGCCAGCTGTGAATAGGTCAATGGCTTCTGGGGGGTGGAGGAAAGCAGCTTTTTTATTCCGGAGAGATAGAAGGCGAAGACAGCATCGATGAGAGTCAGATCATGCACCGTCACTGCTTCTTCGGCCACGCGGCGTATCTCGCGCACCAGATATTCTGAGAGCTTATGTAAATCCTTTTGTTCGACGATCAGCGCATCATAGACCTTTTCGGCAGATTTGATATTCTGAATTCTCGACCGGAATCCTTCCTCCGCAGCCGACTGCACTCTGGCTTCCTTGGAGCGCTCAGCCAGCATCTTATAGGCCGTTCCGCCCAGCGATAGCAACTGATCTCGTCCCACCGAGTTTTTTACGTAGGATACAACAATAGGAAGCAAAGCACTCAAGATAGGGTCCATAAGATACCAGTATATGCTTATGAGTGCAGAAATCCAGCTAGGAATTTCCCTAGGGTTGAGCATTCGCCCGACGCGGCAAGGTCGTGGGTTTGGCTTACGATGAAATTGATATACGACCGGCAATACAAGACGTTTGGAAAGCGATATCGAAGCTTGAAACTGACCCCCGGCTAT
>Ga0075429_100001731_pt1 | contig 18061 bp, 18 predicted proteins | sample RhiMetdeltSRZDD3_FD_75295 | JGI IMG/M metagenome (GOLD analysis project Ga0075429, IMG submission 75295) | Populus rhizosphere microbial communities from Tennessee, USA - Rhizosphere MetaG P. deltoides SRZDD3 | ecosystem: Host-associated > Plants > Roots > Rhizosphere > Soil | place: USA... | reverse complement strand
CCGCGCTCGCGGCAGCGTAGATATCCGTGACGCCGTCGTTCGTCCTCGCTCCCCATGCGACGACGGCGAACGCGCCATTCGCGGCGAGCGAGGCATACGCATTTGCGCGCCCCTTGACCGCGATCGGGCTGCTGTCGTGGGTCGAGTCGCCCATGAGCGCGACCGGGATCAGCACGATCCCTATAACGATCGGTGTGCTGTTTTTCAGCAGGTTCATGCCACTGGTCCCTTCGATGCGGAGCCGTCGAATGCATCAAAACATCAATCGCACGCCGAACTGAACCGTTCTCGGATCGCCAACTGCCGTGATCTGGTTGAACGTCGCCACCGGGTTGATTGGGTACGCGCCCGGCCCGAAATTCGTATTCCGAGTCACGGCGTTCACACGATTGGTCACGTTGAAGGCTTCGACAAGCCCCTCGACCCTGACGTCGCCGGCGACTCGGAACACGCGGCTCACACGAAGGTTCAGAGTCAAGAAATCACTGCCGATTCCCGCATTCCGCGCAATGAGGCTCACGGCGCGCACGTCGAAGTTTGGCAACGTCGTCGCACCGTTCGCGAGCGGTCTGCTATTAGTCCCTTGCAGGTTCGGCACGCCGGACGTGATGTTGAAGGGAAGCGCTGAGTAGTACTGAAGGAAGCTGCTCACCTGGAAGCCGTGAGTTAGGTGTTCCCACGCAGTGCTGGCCGCGTCCATCGGCGTGTTCACGGTGCCATTGACGACCAGCCGATGCCGCTGATCGTCGTCGGATCGACCCCAATCTCTCATGATATCGGTGGGATCCACCGGCGAGCTGAAAAACGCCTCGCCGACGTTGTTCATCGATTTCGAGAGCGTGTAAGTGAGGCGTACGTTCGCCCACCTCGTCGGCCGTTGCACCAGCGACAAATGCAAGCCGTGATACGTCGACTCGGCCACCGACGAATACTGGCTATTGTTTCGATAGCTCGCATTCGGCCGGCAGCCGTTGTTCGTGCCGGCGGCGACGCAGGTCGGCACATTCTGATTGACGGACATCAGCAGATTCGAACCACTCAGGTATTGATATCCGGCGCTCGCCGTCAATCCGGCCGCGAGCACGCGCTCCACTTCGATGCTGACCTGCCGTGAATATGCGTTCTGCAGTTGGCTGTCCATCGTCGTGAAGTCGACGAGGGTCGTTGTCAAGATTTGGGCCGGCAGGATGTTCGGGAAAATCGGCGCGCCCGCCTGCGTGGGAATCAGTCCGGACACGCTCGGCTGATGAAGATTGTTCAGGTCCGTGGTGTTGCCAGCGGACAGGATGGCATTGGCGGCCGCCCGGAGCGGCACCCGATCGAAGAACAGACCCGCGCTGCCTCTGACGACCAAATCCGGCGACGATGACGGCGACCATGCGAACCCGACCCGTGGTGACACGTTGTTCGTGTCGGTGTCGATCGGCGTGAGGAATTGAAGGTCGTAGCGCAGCCCGAGGTTCAGCGTCAGGCTCGATCCTGCTCGCCACTCGTCCTGTGCGTACATCCCGATGTTCGGATTCGTCTGCGACACGATGGGGTCGCCGAACGTCTGCGTGAAGCCGCTGTAGTTGCCGGCCAGAAAGTTTGGCAGCGACGGGAACGAATAACTGCCGCGGAAAGATCGGGGATAGGTGATGGTGTCGTCGTTGAACACGAAGTCGACGCCGGCACGCAGGGCATGTGCACCTGCCTGGTGGGATACCGTGTCGACGAGCTGGTACATCTTGTTCGTACGCCGCGTCGGGCTCCCCGATGATGTGCCGAATGACGCTACCCCCGTAATGCTCACTGCGGGTCCGACCAAATCAGTCGGAGGCGCCTTGAGGTCGGCATACGCAAACTGCGCCCGCGTCTCGTTGACCGTTCGTGACGACATCGTCCACGTGTTACCGAAGCCGAGCGAATGGTCCACGTTATCGAGGCCTGCGGAGGCAGTCGCGGCGTTCAGCGCGCCAGCGCCGCGCGAGTTATCCGCCGTTACGCGGTAGAGGGCATACCTCACGGTGAGATGGTCAGATCCGCTGGCATGGTGGTCGAGCTTTCCGAGCACGTTCGCGCTGTGCACCGGGTTCGGATAGATGCCAGTGCCGATTGAAGAACCGGGATAAGCGGTTGCCGCCAGTCGCGCGTTGATGACGGGCACATTCTCGGGGAGGATCGTCACGAGCCCGGTTTGATCGAGCAGACGACGCTCGACGTTGGTAAAGAAGAAGGTTCGGTTGCGCGCGATCGGACCACCAACGCTCCCACCGTACTGCTGCTGGTCCATCGGGAGCGTCGTGCCGGACAAGGCATTCGGCGCGTTGAAATTGTCGTCGCGGATGAAATCGTAGAGGGTGCCGCGTAGCGCGTTGGTCCCGCTCTTGGTGACGATATTGATGTAGCCGCCAAGTGCGCGGCCCAGTTCCGCCTGCCCCCCTGACGTGACGACCTGAAACTGTTCGACCGCATCGACGCCGTACGTGATTCCACTCAGCCCCGCTGCATCGTCGTTGGCAGACAACCCGTCGACGATGAAGTTGTTCGAGAGGTTGCGCTGGCTGCTGATCGAAATACCCTGGCCCGGCACGGCCGACGTTTCCGGAAAGAGCTGCGTGCTGCCGATGTTCGTCGGTGACACGCCGGGGACCAGCAGGGCGAGGTCGAGGAAGTTGCGTCCGTTGAGCGGCAGATTCTGGATCTCTTTCTGTGGCACGGTCGCAGCGATTTGGCTGCGCGCAGCTTCGAGGATCGTGTCTTCGCCGATCACGGTGATGCGTGATTCGATTCCAGCCAGGGCAAGGACCACCTGGATGTCGAACGCCGCGCCTAGAGTCGTCGCCAGCGTTCGCGTGTTCTCCGTGAAACCGTCAACGGAGACCTTCACTTCATACGTGCCGACCTTGAGGTACGGGAAGCGGAATCGTCCTTCCGAATTCGTCACCGTCTCGGCGGTGATATTCGTTTCAGTCTGACGCGCGCTGACTTGTGCGCCTGGAATAACGGCGCCCTGCACATCGGTCACGCGTCCGCTCACGCTGGCGAAATTGATCGTCTCTTGCGCGAGCGCGACGTGTGCCGGCGCGACGGCGCAACATGCCGTCGCCACGAGGCAACACACCCAATTCGTTCTCATAAACCCTTTCGGCGGGTCTAAAGACCCGCCGCTGCAACGCTGTGATCTCGGCGGGCCTAAGGCCCACCGCTACAGCAGGCAGAGGCGCGTCTTCAGACGCGCCTGACAACCCGCTTGAGGTCTGCAACTGATGAAGGCAGGACTTTATTCCCGCCTCGCAGGATCAGCGTGTCAGGAGAACGAAGGTTTTGGCGGCGGTGACAGAGGAGCGCGACGCACGTCAGGAGCCGGCGTCGTGCGCCCGCGCAGCGAAATGGTCGCGGACAGCGGCACCGCGATCCCAATGCCGCCAGGCATGACAGCGATTTCCGTCGTCAGCAGCGTGAGCGGATCGGCCGAACAACTGCACGCCAGGCGAGCGGTGTCGGTCGAAGAGTTGCTGTCCTGATGATGGTGGCCCTGATGCGACGAGTCCAGTGGCGTACCCATCGGCTGCTGCTGATGCATCAGGCAGTCAGACGCGGGCACACCTCCATGCGTATGCGGACGATCCACGCACATTCCAATCGTGCCAAGCGCCGACACGCTTACCTGAACGGCCAGTAGAGCGACCGCTACAACGTACCAGCGCAGGCGTCGACTTCGCATGGGAACGATGGGGCCTATCTTAGCGCGGGGTCAGACCCCTTGACAATTCGGCACTCAAGGGGTCTGACCCCAGACCTTCAGCGACACCGGCATGCCGAGAAACCCGCCATAACGCTCGACGGCCTGGCCAAGTTGCGTGCGTTCGATCCGGGTCAGCTTTCTCAAGGGAAATACGTCGAGAGAAACGCGCCCTGCCGTGCGTGTTACACGCCACGTACCGGCCACCTGGCCGGCGGCGATCAGCGCATGCTGGAACCTGACTCCTCCGTGCGAACGGGATGCTACGACCATGGGACCGTGTGGCACCGCGTGTCGATCGCGATACGAAACGAGGTACTCGTCGTAGATCGGCAAGAGGTCGACCCTCGGTCCACCTGGCGGCTGGCGTGGCCCGTCACCGATCTTCCAGTAGGTTGTACCGCCAAAGTCGACGGTCTTCGCGCGGTTGATCTCGAGCCCGCGTTTGACGTCGGCCGTCTTGAGCCCCGACCACCAGACGAAATCGCGGATGGTTGCCGGACCGTGACTGCGGAAATACCGCCTGGTCAGCTTGGAGAGCGCCTCGTCCCGGGGCAGGCGCGCGGCGCGCGGCGCGCGAATGGCGAGCTGCGCATACGTGAACTCCTTGCCGCGACGCGGACCGCTGCAGATAACGGCTTCGAGCTCCGCATGAATAGTCAGCATCGCAAGCGGTACGCCCTTGGCGGTGATTCCGGCGCGTACGAGATGTGCACCCAGCTCACTCCGCGTCAGTGGTCCCCCGTCGAGCGCGCGCTCGAAGACGGCCGCGGCTCGCGTGCGAAGGGCATCGTCCAATCCAAGCTTGCGGCAATAGTGCGAGAGGACCTGATGGACGTGCGGCGCCGTCAATTCCAGCATCCAGCGGATGTCCGCGGCGGAGACGAAATGCCAGGTCGGCCGCATGACATGTGTGCGCAGGATCCGCCCAGCGTCGAAGGAGCGGTCGAGTGCCGCTTCTGTTGTCGTTTCTGGCAGCCGAAGACCGAGCGCCCACTTGGCAGGACCAAACTCCTGCGCCTGCACCGCGCCAAGCCACGACACGACATCGGCCGGCCGCTGGTGGGCTGTTCGAGTAATGCACTGATTGTGAAGTCGCAGATGGGGAATCGAAAACGCGGCACTCACGCGTGTCAAAGGCGTCTTAGCGGGCGCCCGGTTTTTGGGAGTTGGATCTCGGGAGTTGGGAATTGAATGAGTCAACGACTCGTTTCGATTGCCCTGGTCCAGATTTCGGCTTGCTCGGGCGTCATCGCGCCGTGCGGCCGGAGGCGTGCGTCAGTGTAGCCGAGCTGATCGAGGTCGAACAAATACTGCTGCCGCGAGAGCAGCGTGCCGCGGCACACGCGATTATCGGGCTCGGGTTGTTGACACTGAAGCCGATTGGTCAGTTCGCTCATGACCACGTCGGGGATGTCCGCCCGGCGGTCGGGGTACGTGAACTGAAAGAGGATCAGGTAGCTCAGGAGCACCGGCCAGTTCTCGCCGAAACGCTCGAGAAGACGGTTCCAATCCAGTTGGGCGGCTTGCGCGTGGAGCAGATGCAAGACGGCTGCGCCGTCGTAGCGCTCACGCTCCTGGACAAAGGAACTGGACCACAGCAACTCTTCCGGCGGGCAGAGTGACACGGGGATACCAAGCACTTCTGCCGACACGGCATGGATGAACCAGCGATCGTCCACACGCACGATCCCATTGCCCGAGCTGAACACCACGTCGATGTATTGATCCTCGCGACGCACTTTGCCCAGCCAATGGGGAAAGGGTACGTCGACGTGATAGCCCGCTTCGGAAAATGCCGCGAGGACGCGTGGAACGTCCTCTCGCCGCAGCACCACGTCGAGATCCTTGGTCTCGCGATCGCGCCCGGTGTAGCGCGAGTGCGCGAATGCGCCGCCGACCAGAAACGGCGCGCCTGTCGCTTCGAGCAACCCAAGCGCATGGACATAAAAGGCGAGCAGCCGATCTCCAGCCATCGGGACGCGTCCGGTGTTCACTGATTCTGTGACGCAAGGATCACCCATCGACGACGACCTCCAGCATCAGGAACGGCGCCCGTCCCGGGAAGGTGCGATTCAGAAGCGGCAGTGAGACGTTGTAAACGGGGACATCGTTCTTGGTACGGCCTTCGTGGCGACCGCGATGCGCATGTCCGTGTATGACGAGGGAAACCGGGAAGCGGCTGATCGGTTCCTCGAGACGGCTCGAACCGACGAAGGGATAGATCTCGAGAGGCTCGCCTTCGACGGTCTGCCGAACGGGGGAGTAGTGCAACAACACAATCTGTCTCGACGAGCGCAGGCGCGCGAGAGACGCCTCCAATTTGAGCGCCTCGTTCACCGCCTCGTGGACGAATTGCTTGATCATTGGCTCGCCCCAGGGGCCCAGCGCGGCGGTCCCGAATCCACCTGCAAACCCCTTCACGCCCGCGATGCCGATGCCATGCACCTCGCATGCTTCTCCATCGAGTATCGTGATCCCGGAGTCGCTCAGGATGTGAGAGACCTCTTCCTGATGACCTGATTCGTAGTCGTGGTTGCCGAGGACCGCTACACCCGGTACGCGCAGCATCGACAATTCACGCGCGAGCACGCGCGCTTCTTCGGGCTGTCCTGTGTCGGTCAGATCGCCAGCGAGCAGGACCATATCCGCCGCTTCCGAGATCTGCGAGAAGAGCGGCTGGAACCTGCCGACCGACGTACGCGTGCAGTGCAGATCGCCGAGCGCCGCGATGCGCACTGGTTTGCGCTGCGTCGTCACTGTCGGTGCCTCGCCGTGCGGCTGAGCGTTCCGCGGCATGGTAGGCATCTCATCCTGCAAACAAGGTGCCTATACAGTCGCGCCGCGAAAGGCTGTGTTACGCTCGGAGTTCCCTTCGAAGGATTCCACATGACGACCTATACCTTGATCCACGTGGTGATCAGCTTGATCGCGATCGCCGCGGGCTTCGTTGTCCTTGCCGGCCTGCTGAAGAGCAGGAGACTCGATACATGGACGGCCTTATTTCTAGTTACGACCACCGCTACGAGCCTGACTGGGTTTGGCTTTCCCTTTGTGCGTCTGCTGCCATCGCACATCGTCGGAGCGATTTCGCTGGTGGTGCTCGCAGTGGCGGTCCTGGCCCGCTATAGCTACCACATGGCCGGCGGCTGGCGCGCGGCGTATGTCGTCACTGCGGTGAGTGCGCTCTATTTCAACGTCTTCGTACTGATCGTACAAACCTTCCAGAAAGTACCGGCGCTGGCGGCATTGGCGCCGACGCAGTCGGAGCCTCCCTTTGCGATCACTCAACTGATCGTACTCCTCGCCTTCCTCGCCCTTGGGTACTTGGCGGTGGTCAGGTTTCGCGAGAAGACGGGTGCTGTGGCTCAACAATTTCTGTGAGCCGCTCTTCGAGGTGTTTCAGGACGATCGCCTGACTGGGGAGGATCTTGCGCGAGGCGGCCGCGAGATCGAACCAGGCGGCGCGATCGACCTCGGGAAATGACCTGCGGTTGCCGGACTTGGGCGGCCATTCCATCTCGAAGAGATTGCTCTTCAGCGAGGCGGGATCGAAGTCGCTTTCCACCGCCCAGACGTGGACGACCTTTCCACCAGTCTGTCGCACCGGTGAGAGCGAGATGAACGGGCCAGAAGGGCGCGCGCCCGTTTCTTCTTCGACTTCACGGCGCGCTGCGGCGAGAACGTCTTCGTGCTCGTTGACCTCACCCTTCGGGATCGACCACGCGCCCTCGTCCCTCCGGGCCCACAACGGACCTCCGGGATGGACTAGCAGAACTTCGACCGAGTTCCCGCGTCGCCGGAACAGCAGGAGACCAGCGCTCTGTTTGCGAGGCATCACGTGCGCCGCGGCCATCGCCAGAGAGCGATCAGGCCAACCACACCCGCAAGGGCACTGAGTGCAAGCACGATACGGCCGGCAACTGCCTGAGCGGGGGGCTGGTGGGTGCCGGTCCACATCCAGCCCATGGCCGACAATCCAATCAAGACGAGAATGAACAGTGAAGCGGCGACCCGGATCGCGTTCACGAGCGTCGATTCTGGCCGTCTATCGGACGGGTGGCCATAGTTGTTTTGTAGGATTGGGACATTTCACGGGCGCCTTTTATACTTTCGGAGTGTCCGGCCTCTAGCCGGACGTGGGACCCGAGGAGCTCTCGCCATTTCATGAACGTAGCCCACGCTGCCACTATTCGTAACGACGCGTCCTTCATGGGGCGGCTGAACGGATCCCAACACGAGACCGCGATGCGCCTGTTCATGGTGATCGTGCTGGCCCATTGGGGCGAGCACTTGCTGCAAGCCTTCCAAATCTACGGGCTCGGGTGGCCGGTACCTGAAGCACGCGGGCTCGTTGGCTACTTCTTCCCGTGGCTGATTCAGTCGGAAACCCTGCACTACGGCTACGCTGTCGTGATGCTCATCGGGCTCTGGACGCTGCGCCCCGGGTTCACCGGCCTTCTCGATCGCCGCTGGTGGACGATTGCCCTCGCGATCCAGTTCTTCCACCACATCGAACATCTGCTCCTCATCATCCAGGCCACGACGGGTTACAACCTGGGCGGACGGCCAGTCCCGACCAGCCTCGTGCAGATGTGGGTGCCTCGCGTTGAGCTCCATTTCTTCTACAACACGATCGTCTTCATCCCGATGGTCGTCGCGATGTATTACCACATGTTTCCGTCGACTTCCGACGCCAGGGCTCAGAAGTGCACATGCAACTGGGAGCATGGAGTGACCGCGTCGGTGTGACACCCTCCGCGCCATCGGACGTCCTGCGGTGGCGATTCGTTGGACGGTTCCTGCGCTGGCGCTATGCGCGAACGACGCTGCAGCTCGTCCTGCTGCTGGCGGCGTCGGTTCTTGTACTCCACGGCCTCTTCGGTCCACAAGTCGCGCCTGCGAACCTCGCGACTGTTCTCTCATGGGTGCAGTACCGCGGCTGGCTCATCATCACGTTGCTCGTCGCCGGCAACTTCTTCTGTACCGGCTGCCCATTCGTGCTCGTACGCGACACCGGTCGCCGCATCCGGATGCCATCGCTGCGATGGCCGCGATGGCTGCGCGTGAAATGGATCGGCATCGCGCTGTTCATCGCGGTGCTTTTCATCTACGAACTCTACGATCTGTGGGCGCTGCCGCGCGCGACGGCGTGGATCGTGCTCGGCTATTTCGCGATCGCCCTCGCTGTCGATCTTCTATTCACCGGCGCGACATTTTGTAAGTACCTCTGTCCGATCGGTCAGTTCAGCTTCGTCGCTTCGACAATGTCGCCGCTCGAACTGCAGGTGAAGCAACCCGATACGTGCAGAACATGTCGCACCGTCGACTGCATCAAGGGACGGCGCGACGAAGCGGTCCCATCGCGTGTCCTGCGGCGCGGATGTGAATTGGCGCTCTTCCTCCCGGCCAAAACCGGAAACCTCGATTGCACCTTCTGCCTCGACTGCGTTCAGGCGTGCCCGCATGACAATATCGCGGTGGCGACGCGCGTGCCGGGGCTCGAGCTGATCGATTCACGCCGCCGGTCCGGCATTGGATGGTTGCCCCGTCGCCGTGACATAGCCGCCCTCGCCGTTGTCTTCGTGTTTGGCGGGTTGATCAACGCGCTGGGGATGACGGCTCCCGGTCGGATCGCCGAACAGACCCTGGCTCAGGTCATCGGTGCGCAATCCGAAGGCCCCGTGTTGGCGGCGTTGTTCGCGATTGTGCTCGTCATCATCCCGGCCGTGCTGATGGCGGCGGCAGCCACGCTCACAGTGTGGCTCACGGGCCAACGCCTGTCATCCGCGCTCGATGTTGCCAGCCGTTATTCGTATGCGCTCATCCCGCTTGGTTGCGGTGTGTGGCTCGCGCACTACGGGTTTCACTTGCTCACGGGTGTACTCACGGTCATTCCCGTGACGCAGTCTGCCGTCGCGGATCTCCTGGGGCGGGCGGCGCTCGGCACTCCACTGTGGCAATTGACGGGAGTGAGAGCCGGGCTTGTGTTCCCGTTCGAGGTCGGCGTGATCCTGACTGGCGCGTTGGGATCGCTGGTCGTCGCGTATCTGATTTCGGAACGCGATCATGGTCAACGGCGAGTCGCGGCAACCATCCCATGGGCGCTCGTGACCCTTACTGTGACCATCGCGGCGCTCTGGATTACGTCTCAGCCGATGGACATGCGGGCCGTCGCCTTTCCGGGATGAGAACGGCGCTCGTCATCGTCTCCGCGGCATGCGGGCTTCTGGTGTCGCGGACCGCGTGCGCTCACGACGGTCCTCCGTATCCAATCGTGTCCAATCAGGTGCTCGGAGCGTTTCGCGTCTCGGTCTGGACCGATCCGGATACCACTGACGATGACACGGCTGGTGGACAGTTCTGGGTCATGATCGATCCGGCGCGGACTGGTGATCGCTTGTCGTCAGATGTGCACGCGGATGTGACGATCCGGGCGCTCGATCGTCCGGGGCCGTCGCTGACGGCTCGAGCGGCGCCGGTGAGCGGAGACGCGTCTCGTCAATTCGTGGCTTTGAGAATGGATCACGAAGGACGATTTGCGGTGCGCGTCGACGTGGAAGGCGCGGCCGGGCGCGTGAGCGTGGATTCTGAAGTCCAGGCCACCTACGATCTTCGACCGTCGCCCCTCATGCTCCTGGTGTATCTGCTTCCGTTCGTCCTGACGGGCTTTCTCTGGACCACATTGCTCGTTCGACGTCGTCGCGCCGCCCACGCTCGCGCAACGCGCTGATTATCGAAGCCTGGCGAGAATCGCCTTCTGGTTGGCCAGGATCTGATCCAACTTCTTTTGATTGGCGACGATCTTGTCCAGCGTGGCCTGGTTGCGCTCGATGCGCTGCTGGTTGGCGAGAATCTTCTTCTGGTTCGCAATGATTTGTTTCTGCATGGCCAGGGTCGCGTCGCTTGGCATCGATGATCCTTTCGTGATGGTAGTCACGGTAGATGAGATGTGAGACTGTAACAGAGTTTTTTGGGCGAGGAGAACGCGGGGGAGGCGGAGGACGCGGAGTTTTCAACGCAGGGATCGCAGAGGAGCGGAGTTACGCAGAGGCCACGGGCCGTGTCGGCCCAATGGGCCGGCACATAGAACGAGCACGCCAGCGCACACAAGCGCCCGCGAATTGTAATGGCGCTTGTGATCGCTGGCGCGCTCGTCCTATGCCGTGCGACGCACGGCGGCCCGTGGCATTCTCTAGACTCTGGCTTGTTGTCTCTGCTCCCCTGCGCTCCCTGCGTTAACGCTTTTCTCCGCGCGCTCCGCTCCCTCTGCGTTCAGACGATAAGGATTCACCATGAACGAATTCATCGAGATCAGATTTCGACGGAAAGGCAAACCGTTCCCGTTGAAGCGCCAGGTGGATGGAGGAATCGAGTTCGACGAGCCGGATCCAATCGAGCGCACTGTGGGTGTCAACTTCGATGCCGCAAGTCCGGCAACGCGCGAGCGGATGAACAGCATTCGCCGGGTTCAGGGCTGGGACCCGGGGCAGTTCAAGTTGCACGTGGCCGTCGAAGATGGAGCGCTCATGCTGCGTGGCGTCAACGGGCACGCCCTGCCTGAAGGTCTCTACAAACTGAAGGTGGCGATCGAGGAGGCCCGGACGCCACGCAAGTTTGCCGTCGCCAACGTCAAGCATGATGGCCACGCCAAGGTGGACATCGATGTGGAGCTCGATGAGCGTGGTGTGCGAGTCGACCTGGATGAATGCGATGACGGCATCCGGCAGCTGCTCGATCGGTCGGTCATCGACGATGTCGCGGCTGTGACGTGGCTCGAGGATGGCGGCCGCAGACCCACGCGACAGGCGTGCCTCCTCAACCTGCTCGCCAGCCTGCGCACGCGCCCGACCGCGCGCTCGCCGCTCGTGCACCTCGTGCACGATGTCTATTACGTGGCCAACGACCGCGTTTACGCGAAAGTCGATCGCGCACTCGTCGACACGCTGCAGGCGTTGGCGGACGACCCGGCGAAGCCGTTCTACGCTGAGGGTACGCCTCGATCAGCCGTGCACGGTCGCCTCTTGAGCGGGTTGCCGGAGCCACCGGAAATCAAAACGCGTTTCACGGCGTTGTCGAGTTTCCGCGGAGAGGGGAGACCCTCGATGCAGGCAGTCGTGGCCATTCCGCCACCGGATCTCCCGCACACGTACGCCGAGTTCGATCTCGACCTTGGCAACCCACTGCAGGATGTGCTGGGGTTTTTCGTTCACATGGGCGAGTTGCTCGACGGTAAGCCGACCAATCATCTGGACATGTGGAAAGTGCTGGCGAAAGCCAAAGCGTCAGATTTTCTGTACTACACAGTGGTTGCAGGCTAGCGCCGCCCGTGGTCGCGGGTTCGCGCCGAGCGACGGGCGTCTGGGCTATGATCGCCGCCCTGGGCCGGGGCCCGGTCATGGATTCCCCTTCGGAGGAGAGAGCAATGGTGACATGGATCTCAGTCGCGATCGTCGTGATGGTGACGGCGGCGACAGTGTCGTTCCGCGTCTCCGCGCAGCAGAATCAGATGAGCTTCTTTGTCGCGAGCGCCGGTTCAGGCAATGGCGCGAACCTGGGCGGGCTCGCGGGCGCGGACAAGATCTGCCAGACGCTGGGCGCTGCGGCCGGCGGCGGTAGCAAGACCTGGCGCGCGTACCTCAGTGCGAAAGCCGCGAGTGGCCAGCCGGCCGTGAATGCCAAGGATCGAATCGGCAACGGCCCCTGGTACAACGCCAAGGGCGTGATGATTGCCAAGAGCGTTGCGGACCTTCACTCGGATGCGAACAATCTCAAGAAGGACACTGCGCTGACAGAGAAGGGGACGGTCGTCAACGGCGTTGGCGACACGCCGAATCAGCACGACATTCTGACTGGCTCACAGGCGGATGGCACGCTGCAGCCCGGTGACGGCGACACGACCTGCAATAACTGGACAAGTAACAGTGACGGCAGCGGCTCAGGCCAACTCGGACATGCCGATCGCATGGGACGCGGTGCGACTGGCAGCTCGTGGAACTCCGCGCATCCTTCGCGTGGATGCTCGCAGGCAAATCTCGTGGCCACAGGCGGCAACGGGTATCTCTACTGTTTCGCCACAAATTAGGAACTCGATGTAACGCGGAGGCTAACGCCTCCGCTTACGAAGTCGGGTCTGAACCGTTGTCGCGCGTTCGTAGAGCGCACGCTTTAGCGTGCGCGGCAGAAGAAGTATGGAGTGAGAGATGAAGAGCAAAGACAAAGAATCGGCTGCAAAGAAAGCCAAGGATCGCGTTCAGGTTGCCGAGCGCGCGCACAAGGAGGCGGCCCGCAAGGCAGACGCAGCCGAGGAGGTGTCCAAGCAGGCAAAATCAGCGCTCAAGCAGGCCAAGAAAGAGTTCAAGGTCGCAAGCAAGGCCGCGCGTGAGGCTCGCAATGCTGCCGACGAAGCTCGCTCGGCATACAGCAAGGCCGCAAAGCGATCCGCGAAGGCCGAGGCCAAGCTTGGAAAATCCAGGAAGAAAGTGGCGTCGAAACCGGCACCGGCGCCGGTGAAGGAAGCGGCGGAAAAGCCCGTGGCCGCCAAGCCAGCCGCCGCACGGAAGGCCCGAAAGAAGCCAAAGGCTGCGAAGGCGCGACCAAAGGTGGCGAAGGTGGCGAAGGCGGCGGCAACGCGTCCCGCCGTGGAGGAGAGCGCCGCCGTCGAGGATAGCTTCGTCCTGGATGAGTCAGGGCGAGAGGTACAGTAGGTTTCTACTGAACGAGGAAGCGCTCCTCGTGCAGGAGCGCTCCTCCCGCGTCGCGTAGCTCGATCGTCCAGCTACCTCGTGTCTCAGCCGCGACGGTGTTGCGACTGTAGGTGCGGTATCCGTCGCCGGGATTCGCGCGGATGCGAAGGTTCACTGAGCGTCGCAGATTTCCATTCAGATACCACCGGTGTTGCACCGTGGTGTCGCTCGCCGACTTCACACGCGTGTAAAAGATGAGGACGCCCGGCTCCGTCGGGCTCGTCGCGGGCGTGCACCGCCAATTCGAAATGGACCGGCATAACTGAGACTCGGCGAGGGAGACCGTCGTCGAGCCAGTTGGAGTGCTGGCCTTGTTGGGCACGGGACGCTTTTCAGGTGCCGCGGGCGTTCTGGCAGCGTTGGTACCTGCCGATCGTTCGGGTGCCGGCTTTATGACGGACGGTTCCGGGGCAGTCTTGGCAGCCGGTGCAGAAGGTTGCTCGGGCGGCGTAGGCGCGTCCCCACGCGGCGGCACCTCAGGTGCCACAGTCGGCGCGGCGGCCGGTGCGCCCGAATCAGTCGAACGCGACAACCGATCCGCAAACGCGAGCACCAGCGTGAGCAGAATGCCGGTGCCAAGAACGACCCATATCGCATTCCGATGACGCGGCTTGACTACGATCGGGACCGCGGTGGGCGCGACAGGGACGTTGTTCGTTCGCAACGTGTCGCGGTCGGCGCGCGGTGACGTTGGCGAGGCGGACGGCGTTCGCGGCGGGAATGGAACTGGTGGTGCTGTGGCAACTGGCGTGCGCGGAGAAGAAGACGGCGGTGGCGGAGCAGCCGGGGCCGGCGGCGCAGTCGCTCGGGCCGACTGGTTCGACTGAGGCGGTGCGATCGGCTGGGGCGGTGCGATCGGTTGAGGCGGTGCGATCGGTTGAGGCAGAACGGTCGCTTGAGGCGGTGCGCTCGGTTGAACCGGATCGGTCGCTTGAGCCGGTGGGACCGGTGGCGGTTCGATCGCTTGGGACGGCGAACTCGACTGGGGCGGCCTGTTCAACCCGGGCGCCGCGGTCGTTTCCTCGGTGGCGGCCCGCTCGAATGGTGTGCCCGTAGCGGCACAGAAATCCTTCAGGTTCTGGCCGCTTGTGATGACCAGCGGGTCCTCCGCTGGCAGCGTCGATCGTGCGATCGCATATGCGCGCCGATAGCACGCCTCGGCGTCCGAGACATTGCCGGTGCGTTCGCACACGATGCCCAGGTTGTTGAGCGTATTGGCGAGATCCGGATGATTCGCGCCGAGCTGCGCTTCCTGCAGCGTGGCGGCCTTGCGCAGATAGTGCTCCGCTGAGACAAAATCCTGGACGGACGCCGCCTGTTCCGCGGAGTCGAGAATTGCGCGAAGCTCGAGAGCGGCTGCCGCCATAGTCCCTCGCGTGAGAGTACACCATGGAACCCAACGATCGCCTGGAGCTCTTCTTCTCCCAGTCCCTGGACGGGTTTTTCTTCATGATGCTGGATGAGCCGATCGTGTGGGACGACTCGGTCGACAAGGAAAAGGCGCTCGACTACATCTTCGAGCATCAGCGGGTTACTAAGGTCAACGACGCGATGCTGTCGCAATACGGCGCTACTCGCGAGGCGTTCCTGGGCACCACGCCGACCGATCTCTTCCGCCACGACCTCGACTACGGTCGTAAGATTTGGCGTGAGTTCTTCGACCGCGGCCGCTTGCACATCGAGACGGATGAACGCCGGTTGGATGGGACGCCCATTCCAATCGAAGGGGATTACCTCTGCTTTTACGACGACCAGGGACGCATCACGGGACATTTCGGAATCCAGCGTGACGTGACACAGCGCGACCGGGCAGACAAGGCGCTCCGCCGATACACCCGGCGGCTGCAGGTCCTGCACGACATCCACCTGGATATCCTGGGCTCGCGCTCCTCACACGAGATCGCGCAGGCCGCCATCCGTCATGTGCAGAGCTTGATCCCGTGCCGGCGCGTCAGCGTCGCCGTCATCGACGTGCGACGGGCGACCGGGCAGCTCATTGCGGTCCACGACGATGAAACCGGGTCGGAGCCGCGCGAGGGCACCAGCATTCCACTCTCGGAGTTCGGCCTCGTCGAAGATCTGCGAGCCGGGTTGGTCCGCAACCTGACCGGCCTCGAGAACGTATCGGGCGCCCTTCAGACACTCAAGAACTCCGGTTTGCGTTCCTTCATCAATGTGCCGCTCCTGGCCGACGGCGAACTGATCGGCGTCCTCAACGTGTCATCGATCGAAGAAGCGGCGTTCGGCCACGAAGCGATCGAGATCGCGCAGGAGGTCGCCAGCACATTGGCCGTCGTCCTCCGGCAAGCCCAGCTGCGGGAACGCGTGGAGCGACACGCCAATGAGCTCGAAGATCGCGTGGCACTCCGGACGGCGGATCTCGAACGAAGCGAGAACCGCCTGTCGGCGATCCTCAATGCGTTGCCCGATCTGGTCTTCGTTGTCGACCGGGATGGGCGCTACGTCGAGATTCTCACCTCGCGTGAAGATCTGTTGTATCGCCCGGCATCGGACATGCTGGGAAAACGGTTTCGCGATCTGCTGCCACAACCGATTGCCGACGCTCACCTGCGGCTCGTGCACCAGACGCTCGAGAGCCGCACCAGTCAGACGTTCGAATACTCGTTGAACGTCCGCGCAGGAGAACGATGGTTCGAGGGACGAACCGGCGTGATGGGCCTCGAGATCGATGGCAAGCCCGCTGTCACCTTCATTGCTCGCGACATCACCGATCGCCGGCGAGCCGAAGAACTCGAGTCGCAGAACGTGTACCTCCAGGAGGAGTTGAGCCTCGAACGGAGCTTCGGCGAGATCGTAGGTCAGTCTTCTGTCATGCAGCAGGTGTTCCGGTCGATCGAGCTCGTTGCCGAAACAGACTCGACGGTGCTGCTCCTCGGTGAGACCGGTACCGGCAAGGAGCTGATCGCTCGCGCCATCCACAGGTTGAGCCGACGTCGCGACGCCGTCATGGTCAAGGTGAACTGCGGCGCGTTGCCCTCGAGTCTCGCCGAGAGCGAGTTGTTCGGCCACGAGCGCGGCGCGTTCACCGGCGCCGTGCAGCAGAAACGCGGCCGCTTTGAGCTCGCCAACAACGGCACCATCTTTCTCGACGAAGTTGGCGAGTTGTCGACCGACGTGCAGGTCAAGCTGCTACGCGTGCTGCAGGAACAGGAACTCGAGCGCCTCGGCAGCACGCGTCCCACCAAAGTGAACATCCGCGTGATCGCGGCAACCAACCGTGACCTCCAGAACGAGGTCAAGCGGGGTGGCTTTCGCTCGGACTTGTTCTATCGACTCAACATCTTTCCAATCCACGTTCCGCCGCTGAGAGAACGAAAAGAGGACGTGCCTTTCCTGGCGGCACATTTCGTCCTCGACTTCGCGCGGCGGATGGGGAAGAGCGTCGATCGCATCGGTGCCCTCGCCGCGTCGCGCCTGGCGGCGTACGAGTGGCCAGGCAACGTCAGGGAACTGGCCAATGTCATGGAGCGCGCCGTCATCCTGTGCGAGGGACCCGTCATCCAGGACGAGCACATCGGGGTCCTCGGCCGGAGCTCACGGCCGATCGACTCGGATGTGTTTCTCACGCTGGCGGAAATGGAGCGTCAGCATATCCAACGCGCCCTCGCGCTCACCGGCGGAGTACTGGCCGGACCTCAGGGTGCCGCTCGGCTACTGGGAATGCGCCGATCAACCGTCTGGTCGCGAATGCGGAAGCTCGGCATTCACGGCTCGCGCGAATAGGCCTCGCGATCTGATAGAGATCAAGAGTTGGTGCTGATATTTCGGCACTGCTGCCGAAATGCCAGCAATTCTGGCCTTTCGCATCGCCGTAGACATCATCGATAGATGCAGTTAAATCATTGACCCACGAGAAATTACTGGCTTGCCACGATGACATCCCTGACGTGGCACATGCCTCGCTCTTCCATGTCCTATGTCGCGACTTCATGCGACGTCAAGCAAGTGGGGAGGGCACATGTTCACGCGAAGGCAGGCGATCCGGTGGGCCGAACTGTGGCTGTCGTGCTGGAGCGACGGCGATTTCGACACATTGCTCGCCATGCATAAAGACGGGGTTCGCTTCGGCGAGTGGAGCGTTCCCAGCACCGGTGGGTCGCGAATGGATCGCAAGGAAGCCATGAAGCGCCACTGGGCAGCCATACCGTTCGGTCTTCATTCCGTACCAGCAGAACTCGACGAGGTCGCGTGGGATCCAGAGTCACGCGAGATCACGATTGTTTATGTTGCCGACTTCGGTTTCTCACGCGTGCGTGGCTGCGACTTCGTTGCGCTCGATGCTACCGGTCGAATCATTGCGGGCGAAACGACCGTGGGATCGATTGTCGAAGTCTCTCGCGTGCCAGCGCAGTCGCACGCTCGCGAGTGGATGCTCAGCGAGAGCGCAGGAGGACGATGATGAATATCGCAGGTCAAGGGCTCGTGCGCCTCGCCGCGATCGTGGTCGTGGGCGCGCTGATGATCACGAGCGTCGGCGCAGGTGCCCAGTCGGTGAGCGCGCGTGAAACCACGCAGTCGGTGCAGCGCGCGCTCGAGCGGTTGCCGTACTACGGCGTGTTCGATTTCATGG
>Ga0075429_100001726_pt1 | contig 18078 bp, 14 predicted proteins | sample RhiMetdeltSRZDD3_FD_75295 | JGI IMG/M metagenome (GOLD analysis project Ga0075429, IMG submission 75295) | Populus rhizosphere microbial communities from Tennessee, USA - Rhizosphere MetaG P. deltoides SRZDD3 | ecosystem: Host-associated > Plants > Roots > Rhizosphere > Soil | place: USA... | reverse complement strand
TTCACGCTTGGCGTAGATGAGCCCGCAGAAGAGGAATCGCAGCCGCCAAGGGTCGCCGTGCCCTGCCTGCTCGGCCGACCGCTGGTGAGCCCAGGCCTCGTACTCGCGCTCGAAGGCCTTCTTGAAGCGTTCGCCGGCCTTGCTACGTCGGCGTCAAGCGACGCACGTTCGACAATCAGTGGCGACCGCACCTGGTAGCGATCGCGCAGGGCACCAGTCTCATTTTCGACCGCCAGGACCTCGACAAGCTCTTCGACCTGTTCAAGCAGGGCGCAGACCCACGTCCTTCAACGGTGGCGGACTGCGTCGAGCCGAACTTCGGTGACGTGGAGCACCCCACCACGACCTCCGCCGACCCCCAGCCAGGAGCCACGGTATCCTCCCTGGTGGACAGGCGGCCCGCGTCGAGGAAAGGAGTTGAAAGATGGGTCGTCAAAACGGCGTCTACCAAGACGCAAAGGGCAGGTGGCGAGTCGACAAGCTCCACCGCGGTGAACGCCTTCAAGGCCGTTTCGGATCGCATCAGGAAGCCGAAGCCTGGCTGATCGCCAAGTGTGCGCAGATTGATGCCTACGGACCGGTCAGTGCCAGGTCGATGACCTTGGCCGAGGCGGCCACTCGATACCTCCTGGAGGAGGAGCGGGCCGGCAAGCCATGGCTTTCGACAGAGAGCTACCTGCTGGAACCGGTGGTCGAGTGCGTCGGCCATCTGCAGCTCGACCAGCTCCACGACGGGACGCTGAGGCCCTTCGTGGACAAGCGGCTGGCAGAGGGTAGGTCGCACAAGACCGTCAATCTGAGCCTCGGGGTGGTCAGACACATGCTCAACCGCGCTTGCCGCAAGTGGCGCGTGGATGTCGGAGGCGGTCGGACGGTGCCGGTGTTGCTGCAGGTTCCCCTGCTGACGATGCTGCCGCTGAACGATCACCAACGAAAACCGCAGCCGATCTCGTGGGACGAGCAGCGCAGATTGATGCCGTTGCTGCCGGCACACCTCGCCCGCATGTCGTTGTTCACCTTGAACACCGGCGCACGGGACAACGTAGTTGTGAGCCTTCGCTGGGCCTGGGAGATCCAGGTCGACCTTGGCGACATCCAATGCTCGGTGTTCGAGGTGCCCAAGGAATACGTCAAGGGCCGCAAGTCGGAAGGCTACGTGGTTTGCAACTCGGTGGCCCAAGCCATCATCGAGCAGGTCCGCAAACACCACGAAGAGTTCGTGTTCGTTTGGCGGCGCGAGAGGGTGAAGAACGTGGACAAGGAACCGGCCATGAAGTACCAGCCGACCGAGTCGATGAACAACACCGCTTGGCAGACGGCTCGCCGCAAGGCTGGGCTTGGTGATCTGCACGTCCACGACTTGCGACACACGGTCGGCATGCGATTACGCGAAGCCGGTGTCAAAGAGGACACGCGGGCGGACATTCTGTGGCACGTGCGGCCCGGAATGACGGCGCACTACTCGGAGGCGCAAATTCGCGAAATCCGGGCTGCTCTCGAGCTGATCAAGGATGAAACCGGTCGGCAGAACCGGTCGCTCAGAAGCTTGGCGAAGGAAGCACGCGAGGGCCATGCAGCCGCCGTGAGTCCCTTCGGGGTCCCTTCACCAAGAAAAACGGCTTAGGCGCTGTGACACCTAAGCCGTTGATCGAGGAGAGAAATTTGGCGCGGCTGGCAGGATTCGAACCCACGACCCCTTGGTTCGTAGCCAAGTACTCTATCCAACTGAGCTACAGCCGCGCGAGCCCTCTAGTATAGCAGCGTTTTTTTCCGGCTAGCCGAGTCGGGCTGCCGCTTCGAAGCACTGGACCGCGCGTTCGTTCTGGCCTTCTTCCTCGGCCATGCGGCCCATCGTGAGCCAGGCGCGGCGGCGCTGGTCGAGGGCGAGGCCGGCGTCTTCGGCCGCCACCTCGAGCAGCTGCCGCGCCTTGCCCCAGAGGCGGCGCTCGGCGAGCGCGCTGCCCACGGCGTGCGCGATGGCCGCGTCGCGCGGAAAGGCGCGCGATGCGGCTTCGAGGCGCGCGAGCCATTCCGGGCCGATCCCCGGCAACGCCGCGACGAGCGCTTCGGCCACGGTGGCGCGCTCGTCCTCGGTGAGCTCGTCGAGCCGCTCCCAGAACGGTCGCAGCCACGCGCGCGCGTCCTCCGGCGCGCCGAGCTCGGCCGCGCGGCACGCCGCACCTGCGGCCACCACCGGATCGCGGCGGTCGGCGTTGTCGAACTGCTGCCACACGCGGCGCAGCTGGTCGATGTCGTGCGCGGTCGCGAGCGACTCGGCGGCGAGCGAGCGCAGCAGGCCTTGCGCCGCGACCTTGGAGAAGCCCTGGTGCTTGGCGAGCAGGCGCGCCGTCTTCAGCGCCTCCTGCGGCTGGCGCCCCAGGCGCGTGGCCTGCAGCTTCAGGCGCAGCGCATGCGTGCGCCGCGCGACGCCGGGCGGCAGCTCGCCGAGCAGCTCGAGCGCGCGCGCCGCGTCGCGGTCGTCGAGCGCCCATTCGGCGGCGAGCAGCCGCGCGCCCTCCTCCGCCGAGCGCGCGGCCGAGCTCGTGCGCGCGAGCTCCAGCGCGCGCTTGAGCTGCTCGTCGCGCTTGGCGCGGTCCTGCAGGCGGTGCGCGCTGCCCGCGGCGAGCAGGTGGCCGAGCACGGTGAACTCGTTGTCCTGCGCGAGGTCCGGGGTGTCGGCCTGGATGGCGAGCGCCTTCTGCGCGGCCGTCTGCGCGCGGCTGTAGCGCCCGCCGAAGTACTGCGCGAGCGCGTCGCGCAGCGCGGCCTGCGCGCTGCGGTCGCGCCGCGCCACGCGCCACTCGTGCGCGCGCTGCGGCAGCCGCGTGAGCGAGCTCACCGCCTGGATCACCGACACCAGCACGAAGCAGGTGCCGACGAGCGCGATCAGGAACAGGTTGAGCGACGTGTCGAGCCGCCAGCCGGCCCAGTAGACGCTCACGATGCCGTCGTTGGTGCCGAGCGTCGTGGCGGCCACGACGGCGACGGCGAACAGCAGCAGGAACCAGACGACGGCGCGCATCCGTGCTCGCTCAGCGCCCCGCCGAAAGGGCCGCGAGCGCGGCCAGCGTGTCGTCCGGCCGCGGCAGGCTCACTTGCCGCGCCTGCGCGCCCACCTGGCGGATCAGGTCGGCCGCCAGCGCGTGGCGGCGCGCGGACTTGTCGAAGTAGCGGTCGAGCGCGTCCTGCGCGGCGCGCAGGTCGGACTGCGCCGTGTCGAACTGCCGCGCCAGCAGCGCCAGCCGCGCATTGAGCAGCCGCAGCTTCAGCGTCTCGCGCACCAGGAACGCCTGGTCCGGCGCGAGCAGCATGCCTTCGGGGCGATCGATGCGCGTCACGCGGACCAGCGACTTCACCTCGGACCACACGCGGCCGGTGGCGCCGTCCCATCGGTCCTGCCACACGCGGGCCCAATTCCCCGCGGGCGCGGGCGCGCCGGTCGACGCCGCGGCCGCCGGCGTTGCGGTGGGCGCGGTCCGGCGCGGCTCGGCCACCGAGAGCAGCGGCAGCTCGTCGACCAGGCGCACCGCCTCATCGAGCTTGATGGACAGCGACGGCAGGTCCGCCGTGCCGACCGCCTTCACGCGGTCCAGGTCGCGCGCGATGGCGCGGCGCACGCCTTCGAGCCGCGGCTGGTTGAAGCGCGCGAGCCGCTCGTCGCCCTGCTTCAGCGCCGCGATGAGCGGCTCGGCCGTGCCGGTGATGGCGGCCTGCTGCACCGCCACGCGAACGCCCGCTTCGATGTCGACCAGCACGTTCTCGTCGCGCGAGCGCGACAGCGACTGGATCAGCTCCTCGAGCTGCCCGCGCTGCAGCGACACCTCGCCCATGCGCGACTCCATGAGGGAGATGCGCGCCGCGTTGTCGCGCATGCCTTCCTGGGCCTGCCGGGCCAGCAGCCGGGCCTCGGCGGCCTGCGTCGCGCTGTCCTGCTGGCGGCGCACCAGCTCTTCCTGCAGCGTCTTCACCCGCCGCTCCGCGCTCCAGCCGAGGGCGAGCGCCGCGAGCGAGAGCGCGAGCAGCACGACGGCGACCGCCGCGGCCCAGCGGCGCGACGGCGTGGACGCCGGCACGGGCGACGTCTCGCGGCGCACGGGGGACGGGGGCGGCGGCGGGAGGAGGTCGACCGGGGGTTCGCTCACGATGCGCGCGATTGTATGCAGGCCACCACGGCGTCGACGGTGGGCCGGCACTCGAGCACCGCTCCGAAGCCGCGCTCGCGCGCACGGGAGGCGATGCGGGGATGGGTCGCGATGGCGCGCGCGCGCGACCAATCCGCGCCTGCCGCGGGCTGCGGCGCGTGCATCAGGTGATCGATCGCCTCCGAGCTGCTGAAGAGCCACACGTGCGACTCGGGATGCGCCAGCGCGTAGGCGAGCCGCGCCCCGCACTCGCCGTCGAAGCGCGGCGCGGCGCGCCGGTACGCGGCGACGAACGCCACCTCGGCGCCGGCCCCCCGCAGCGTGTCCGCCAGCCAGTCGCGCCCGCCGTCCCCGCGCACGACGAGCACGTGCGCGCCGCGCCAGTCGTCGCGCTCGAGCCGCTGCCACAGCGCCTCGGAATCGAACTGCGCGCTGTCCTCGTGCGGCTCGACGATGGACGATGGCGGCACGCCGAGCGCGCGCAGCGCCTGGGTCGTGCCCGGTCCGACGGAGGCCGCCCGGGTGGACGCCGGCCAGGCCGCGCCTTGCGGCCGGGCCTGGAAGAATGCCCGCGCCGCATTCGGGCTCACGAAGACGGCGAGGCGCGAATCGCCGAGCGCGCGCCACGCCGCCTGCACCGGCGCCGGGTCGTGCGGCGCCGCGATGTCGATGAGCGGGAGCGCGACCGCGTCGACTCCCCGCGCCGCCAGCGCCCGCACCCACGTGTCGGCCTGCCCGGCCGGGCGGGTGACGAGGACGCGCATCGGGAATCCGATCAGCTCGCCAGGTAGGCGGCCGCGCCCTGGTCGCGCAGTGCCTGCGCCGCGCGGTCGCCCAGCGCGCGCGCCTCCTCGGCCGTCGTCACGCGGGCCTGCGCCTGCGAGCGCAGCAGCGCCGCGTCGGTGCGCTCGGGATGGCCCAGCGCGACGCGCAGGTCGAGCGTGTCCCCCTGCCAGCGCGCGAAGGCGGCCAGCGGCATGCTGCAGCTGCCCCCGAGCGCACGCGACACCGCGCGCTCCGCCTCGACCGCGAGCTGCGTGGGCGCGTGCCTGAGCGTGTCGAGCTGCGCGAGCAGCGGCGCCGCATCGGCGCGCGTTTCCAGGCCCAGCGCGCCCTGGCCGGCGCACGGCAGCATCTGCTCGGGCTCGAACACGCCGCGGATGCGGCCCGCGAGCCCCAGGCGCTTCAGGCCGGCGGCCGCCAGCACGATGGCGTCGTACTGCCCCTCGTCGAGCTTGCGCAGGCGCGTGTCGAGGTTGCCGCGCAGCGGCTCGATGACCAGGTCCGGCCGCAGGGCGCGCAGCTGCACCACGCGGCGCAGGCTCGACGTGCCCACGCGCGCGCCCTGCGGCAGCGCCTCGAGCGAGGCGTACTTCGGCGAGACGAAGGCGTCGCGCGGGTCCTCGCGCTCCAGCACCGCGGCGAGCGCGAAGCCGGGCGGCAGGTCCATGGGCACGTCCTTCAGCGAATGCACGGCCAGGTCGGCGCGGCCCTCCTCCAGCGCGGTCTCGAGCTCCTTCACGAACAGGCCCTTGCCGCCCACCTTCGACAGCGCGCGGTCCAGGATCTGGTCCCCCTGCGTCGTCATGCCGAGCAGGTCCACCTGCGCGCCGAAGCGTTGCGCGAGCAGGTCCTGCACGTGGTGCGCCTGCCAGAGTGCGAGGCGGCTTTCGCGCGTCGCGATGATGATTCGTTGGGCCATGCGGGATGCTAGCAGCGCCCCGGGGCGGCGTGCGCGCCTGCGAGACAATCGCGGGCCAGGTAACTGACGCAGCGCAAGGCACTAGAATCACGTAACTTTATTACACCTGGACGACCTGCGATGGCCCGAACCGCTGACGACGCCGCCGAGAAGAATCGCCCCCTGGTCGAGGACATCCGCCTGCTCGGCCGGCTGCTCGGCGACGTGATCCGCGAGCAGGAGGGCAAGGCGGCCTTCGAGCTGATCGAGCGCATCCGCCAGCTCTCCGTGGCCTACCGGCTCAAGCGCGACGCGCAGGCCGGCCGCGCGCTCGACCGGCTGCTGAAGAACCTGTCGGGCGACCAGACGGTGAGCGTGATCCGCGCCTTCAGCTACTTCTCCCACCTGGCCAACATCGCCGAGGACCGGCACCACGTGCGCCGGCGCGACGTCCACGAGCGCCAGGGCCACCTGCAGGAAGGCTCGCTCGCGATGTCGCTCGAGCGGCTGCACGACGCGGGCATCCGCGCCACCGACATCGCGCGCACGCTGGCGCACGCCTACATCTCGCCCGTGCTCACCGCGCACCCGACCGAGGTGCAGCGCAAGAGCATCCTCGACGCCGAGCGCGCCATCGCCCAGCTGGTCGAGGCGCGCGAGACGCTGCCCACCGCGCGCGACCTGGCGGACAACGAGGCACTGATCCGCGCGCGCATCACGCAGCTGTGGCAGACGCGCATGCTGCGCACCGCCAAGCTGACGGTGGCCGACGAGATCGAGAACGCGCTGTCGTACTACCGGACCACCTTCCTGCGGCAGATCCCGCGCCTGTACCGCGAGATCGAGACCGCCCTGCCCGGCCACCCCGTCGCGAGCTTCTTCCGCATGGGCAACTGGATCGGCGGCGACCGCGACGGCAACCCCTTCGTCACCGCCGACACGCTGCGCATGGCGCTCGCGCGGCAGAGCGAGACGGTGCTGCGCTTCTACCTCACCGAGGTGCACGAGCTGGGCGCCGAGCTGTCGATCTCCAACATGCTCGCGCCGGTGACGCCCGAGATGCGGGCGCTGGCCGACGCCTCGCCCGACCACAGCGACCACCGCGAGGACGAGCCGTACCGGCGCGCGCTCATCGGCATGTACGCGCGCCTGGCCGCCACGCTGCACGAGCTGACGGGCACCGAGGCGCTGCGCCATGCCGTGGCGCCGCAGAACCCGTACCGCGAGGCGTCGCAGTTGCTGGCCGAGCTGCGCGTGATCGAGGCCTCGCTCGTCTCGCACCACGCCGAGGCGCTGATCGAGCCGCGGCTGCGGCCGCTGATGCGCGCGGTGCAGGTGTTCGGCTTCCACCTCGCCACGGTGGACCTGCGGCAGAGCTCGGACCAGCACGAGACGGTGATCGCCGAGCTGCTGCAGGTGGCGCGCATCGAGCCCGACTACCGCGCGCTCGGCGAGCCCGCGCGCCGCGCGCTGCTGCTGAAGCTGCTCGACGACGCCCGCCCGCTGCGCGTGCGCGCCGCCGCCTACAGCGAGCACACGCGCAACGAGCTGGCGATCTTCGAGGCCGCGCTCGAGATGCGCGAGCGCTACGGCAGCGAGGCGCTGCGCCACTACATCATCTCCCACACCGAGCAGGCGAGCGACCTGCTCGAGGTGCTGGTGCTGCTGAAGGAGGCGGGCCTGCTGCGCGGCACGCTGGACGACCGCGCCCAGGCCGACCTGATCGTGGTGCCGCTGTTCGAGACCATCGCCGACCTGCGACACGCCGAGCCCATCATGCGCGAGTACTACGCGCTGCCGGGCCTGGCCGCGATGATGAAGCGCTCCGGCGGCGAGCAGGACGTCATGCTGGGCTACAGCGACAGCAACAAGGACGGCGGCACCTTCACCAGCAACTGGGAGCTGTACTGCGCCGAGACCGCGCTGGTGGAGCTGTTCGCCGCGCTGGGGCGCGAGCACGGCCTCACGCTGCGCCTGTTCCACGGCCGCGGCGGCACCGTGGGCCGCGGCGGCGGCCCCAGCTTCCAGGCCATCCTCGCGCAGCCGCCCGGCACGGTGAACGGGCAGATCCGCCTCACCGAGCAGGGCGAGGTCATCGCCTCCAAGTACGCGCATCCGGAGATCGGGCTGCGCAACCTCGAGACGCTGGTGGCCGCCACGCTGGAGGCCACGCTGCTGCACCCCACCCAGAGCGCGCCGCCCGCGTTCCTGCAGGCCGCCGGCGCGCTGAGCGAGGCGAGCTTCGCCGCCTACCGCAAGCTGGTGTACGAGACGCCGGGCTTCACCGACTACTTCTTCAGCGCCACGCCGATCCGCGAGATCGCCGAGCTCAACATCGGCTCGCGCCCCGCCTCGCGCAAGCCCACGCGCGCGATCGAGGACCTGCGCGCCATCCCGTGGAGCTTCAGCTGGGGCCAGTGCCGCGTCGCGCTGCCGGGCTGGGCCGGCTTCGGCTCGGCGATCGAGGCCTGGCTGGACGACGCGGCCACGCGCAAGTCGCGCCTCGCGCTGCTGCGCCGCATGCACCGCGAATGGCCCTTCTTCCGCGCGCTGCTGTCGAACCTCGACATGGTGATCGCCAAGAGCGACCTGGGCATCGCGGCGCGCTACGTCGAGCTGGTGGAGGACAAGCGCCTGGGCAAGCGCATCTTCGGGCTCATCGAGGCCGAATGGCGGCGCACCGACGAGGCGCTCACGCTCATCACGGGCGAGAAGCGGCGGCTGGCGTCGAACCCGGCGCTCGCGCGCTCGATCGAGCACCGCTTCCCGTACCTGGATCCCCTCAACCACCTGCAGGTGGAGCTGATGCGCCGCTATCGCCAGCGGCGCGATGGCGACCCCGGCCTCGAGCGCGTGCAGCGGGGCATCCACATCTCGATCAACGGCGTGGCGGCGGGGTTGCGCAACACGGGGTGAGCGGCGCCCCGGGGCGGCGAGCGGCTACCTCGGCGCGCCGAACACGCGCTTCAGCAAGGCGCTGCCCGTGCCGATCGGGTCCTGGCGGATGCGCCGTTCCTCCTCGCCGATCATGAGGTAGAGGCCGTCCAGCGCCTTGCCGGTCACGTACTGCTGCAGGTTCGCGTCTTCCTGTCGCAGCAGGCCGAGGGCCGACGCGCGGCCGGCGATGGCGTTGTACTTCTCGGCGAGCGCCACCTTGCGCGTCGCGCGCGTGACGATCGGCAGGAAGCGCCCGGCCAGCGGCTCGCGCGTCTTCTCGGCGAAGAAGCGCGTGGCCGCGTCGTCGCCGCCGCCGAGGATGCGGCGCGCGTCGTCCACGCTCATCGACTTCACCGCGCCCACGAGCAACGACTTCGCCTCGGGCACCGCCGCTTCGGCGGCGCGGTTCATCGCGGTCTCGAGCTCCTCGACGCGCCGCTGCTGGCCCATGGTGCGCAGCAGGCGCGCCGCATCCTCGAGGAAGCCGGGCAGCGGGATGCGCACCTTCGGATTGCCGAGGAAACCGTCGGTGCGGCCGAGCAGCGCGACGGCCGACACCGCGCCGCGCTCGAGCGCGGCGCGGATGCCGCCGGCGGCCTCGGACTCGCTCAGCGCACGCGCCGGCGCGGTCCCCCCCAAGAGCCCGCCGAACGCGAGCGCGCCCGCGATGAATCCCCGTCGTTGCATTCGATCTCCTTCAGAGGCCGGCGCCGACGAGCGCCTCGCGCACCGCCGTCGCCTGGCGGCGCGACACCGCGAGCCATTCGTCCACCATCGCCACGCGCACGGCCCAGCTCTCGCCGCCCTCGTCCTCGCTGCCCGCGATGGCGCGCCGCTCGAGCGCGCGCACCGCGCCGCGCGCGACCAGCGCATTGCGGTGCACGCGGATGAAGCGGTCGCCCAGGCGCTGCTCCAGGTCGGCGAGCGCATCGTCCAGCACGTACGTGTGCTCGGCCGTGCGCAAGGTGACGTACTTCAGCTCGGCCTTGAGGTAGAGCACCTCCGACACCGGCACGCGCACGACGCGGCCGCGGTCGCTCACCACGACCACCGGCTCGGACTCGGACGGCGCGGCCGCCGCGGCCGCCGGCAGGGCGAGCCGCGCGGCCACCCGCTGCAGCGCCGCGTGCAGGCGCTCGCGCCGCACGGGCTTGGTCAGGTAGTCCACCGCCTCGAGGTCGAAGGCGCGCACCGCGTGCTCGGCATGCGCGGTGACGAACACGACCGCCGGCGGCTGCAGCCGCTGGCGCAGCTCGGCGGCGAGCTGCATGCCGTCGCGCCCGGGCATGCGCACGTCGAGCAGGATCACGTCGCAGGCCTGCGCCTGCAGCCACACCAGCGCCTGCGTCGCGTTGGCCGCCTCGCCGGCCACGCGGCACTTCGGCTGCGGGCATTCGTCCACCAGGCTTCGCAGACGCACGCGGGCGAGCTCTTCGTCGTCGACGAGCAGAACGCGAAGCACTTCCATGGCGTACTCCTCGGATCAGCGTTCGAGCGGCACGACGAGCTGGACGCGGAACACGTCGCGCTCCAGCCGCGTGTCGAGCTGCGCCGCGACATCGTGCATCAGCCGCAGGCGCTCGCGCACATTCTCCAGCGCAATCCCGTTGCCGGGGCGCGACGGCGTGTCCGGCACGGTGTTGGTGATCGACACCAGCGCGCGCCCCATGCGCACGCGCGTGCGCACGCGGACCACGCCGCCGTCGGGCGCCGGCTCGACGCCGTGCCGCACCGCGTTCTCCACCAGCGGCTGCAGCAGCAGCGGCGGCACGCGGGCGCGGCCGGCGTCCGCATCCAGCTCCCACTGCACGCGCAGGCGGTCGCCGAAGCGGATCTGCTCGATCGCGAGGTAGCGCTGCGCGAGCTCGACCTCCTCGCCGAGCGACACCGACTCGCCGCTGTCGGTGAGCGCCACGCGGAAGAGCTCCGCCAGGTCCTCGAGCACGATCTCGGCGCGCGCCGGATCCACCGTCACGAGGCTCAGCGCCGTGTTGAGCGTGTTGAACAGGAAGTGCGGCCGGATGCGCGACTGCAGCTCGGCCAGCCGCGCCGTCGTGTCGGCCGGCAGCTTGGCCTTGGCGCGCATGCGCAGCCACTGGAAGACGGCCGCCGCCAGGCCGGCGCCGGCCAGCAGCGCCGCCGGCGCATGGCCCAGGTCGCCCGCGACGAGTCCGGGCGAGCCGCCGATGGCCCAGCCGAAGCCGCCGCTCGCGGCGCCGAGCGCCAGCGCCGCCGCCCATTGCGCGGCCACGGGCAGCGCGCTCAGCCAGCGCTTGAGCAGGCATGCGGCCATGAGCCACAGCAGCACGCCGGGCAGCGCGACGGAGGCGCCCACGGTGACCAGCGCGGCCCACGACGCCAGGTCGCGCGCCGCGAACATCACGCCCACCGCGACCACGCCGTTGACGAACACCACCGCGCGCAGCACCACGCCCACGTGGCACGCGTCGAACGCCTGCGGCGCGCCGGCGCCTCCGGGCGCCTGCAGCGGGAGGTCGAGCAGCGTGCTGCCGAAGGCGGTGCCGCGCGTGTCCAGCGGGCGCGTGGAGTGACCCCAGCCGGTGGGCGCCTGGGTGGTCGCGAAGCCGGTGTCGGGCTCGCGGGGCGTGGGAGGGGGCGACATCGAGGGGGCTCGATAGAATCGAGAGCTTCGCATTGTCGCGCCAACGCCCGGCGCTGCCACGCCCGGACGGGCCGCTTCGCATGTCCTCCAACCAACTCGACAAGAAATCACAGGCCTGGTCCGCGCTCTTCTCCGAGCCGATGAGCGAGCTCGTCAAGCGCTACACGGCCAGCGTGTCGTTCGACCGGCGGCTCTGGAAGGCGGACATCGCGGGCTCGCTGGCCCACGCCGAGATGCTGGCGGCGCAGGGGATCGTCGCGCCCGAGGACCGCGCGGCCATCGAGCGCGGCATGGCGCAGATCCGCGAGGAGATCGAGTCGGGCCGTTTCGAATGGAAGCTCGACCTCGAGGACGTGCACCTCAACATCGAGGCGCGCCTCACGCAGCTCGTGGGCGACGCCGGCAAGCGGCTGCACACCGGGCGCTCGCGCAACGACCAGGTGGCCACCGACGTGCGCCTGTGGCTGCGCGACGAGATCGACGGCCTGGCCGCGCTGCTGCGCGACATGCAGCGCGCGCTGGTGGAGGTGGCCGCGCGCAACGTCGAGACCATCCTGCCCGGCTTCACGCACATGCAGGTGGCCCAGCCGGTGAGCTTCGCGCACCACCTGCTCGCCTACGTGGAGATGTTCGCGCGCGACGAGGAACGCCTGGCCGACGTGCGCCGCCGCGTGAACCGCCTGCCGCTGGGCGCCGCGGCGCTGGCCGGCACCAGCTATCCGCTCGACCGCGAGCGCGTCGCGCGCACGCTGGGCTTCGACGGCGTGTGCCAGAACAGCCTGGACGCGGTGAGCGACCGCGACTTCGCGCTCGAGTTCGCGTCCTTCGCGGCCATCGCGATGGTGCACGTGTCGCGGCTGGCCGAGGAGATCGTGCTCTGGATGAGCCAGAACTTCGGCTTCATCGACCTGGCGGACCGCTACTGCACCGGCTCGTCGATCATGCCGCAGAAGCGCAACCCCGACGTCGCCGAGCTGGCGCGCGGCAAGAGCGGCCGCGTGGTGGGTCACCTCATGGGCCTGATCACGCTGATGAAGGGCCAGCCGCTCGCCTACAACAAGGACAACCAGGAAGACAAGGAGCCGCTCTTCGACACCGTCGACACCCTGCGCGACACGCTGCGCATCATGGCCGAGATGGCCGGCGGCATCACCGTGAAGCCCGAGGCGATGGAGCGCGCGGCCCTGAAGGGCTACGCGACCGCCACCGACCTGGCCGACTACCTCGTGAAGAAGGGCCTGCCGTTCCGCGACGCGCACGAGGCGGTGGCGCACGCGGTGAAGGCGGCGATCGGCCAGGGGGTGGATCTCTGCGAGCTGCCGCTCGCGACGCTGCAGGGGTTCCACCCGGACATCGGGGAGGACGTCTTCGGCGTGCTCACGCTGCGCGGTTCGCTCGACGCGCGCAACGTGCTCGGGGGCACGGCGCCGCAGCAGGTGCGGCGGCAGGTGGAGCGGCACCGGGCGCGGCTCGGCTGATCGCCCCGCTCCCGCGGGGCGGGAGCGAACCGTTCCGCCGGCGCAGGCGGGAACGCGGGCACGCCGCATCGGGTACAAGTGCGCCATGCGGTTCCTCGGCGCGCTCCTGCTTTCCCTCCTCGCCTGCCCTGCCCACGCCGCCTCCGGCCTCGGCATCAACCTCGACGCCGTCGCCTACTGGCAGTCCGACTGGCCGTTCATCGACGAGCTGAAGCGCGCCGGCGGCTGGTCCACGCGCTGCGAGCCATGGCAGACGCCGCAGTGCCGCGACTTCGCCCCGGGCGCCTCGGCCAACGACACCCGGGAGCAGGACCGCGTCGAGCGGGACGGGCACGGCTGGGCGAAGCGCCTGCCCGCGGCCGACGATCCCACGGTCAAGTACCGGCAGCTCGCGGCGCTGCTGTTCCAGGGCAACGGCGGCGCGCATCCCGCGGGCCGCTACGCGGTGCTCTACGACGGGCGCGGCACGCTGCAGTACAGCGGCGCGGGGCGCAAGGTCGAGGCCGAGTCGACGCCCGGCCGCGACGTGCTGGAGGTGACGAACAGGCCGGGCGACGGCCTGATGCTGCGCATCACGCGCATCGACGAGCGCGACCCGCTGCGCAACGTCCGCGTCATCGGCCCGGGCGGCATCTGCGCGGACCAGCCGTTCGCGTGGGTGCCCGACGCGTCGCGCTGCGAAGGCCGCGGCGCCTTCCGCTCGCTCGAGGCGCTGCATGCCGCGGGACAGACCTTCCACCCCGCGTTCCTCGGCGACCTGCGCGGCTTTCGCGTGCTGCGCTTCACCAAGTGGACCGCCGCCAACACGTCGCGGGTCGTGCGCTGGAGCGAGCGGCCGAAGCCCGGCGACCCGCTGTGGAGCGGCGAGAACGGCGTGCCCTTCGAGCCGATGTTCGAACTGGCGCGCGCCACCGGCGCCGACCCGTGGATCAGCCTGCCGCCCTTCGTCGACGACGACTTCGCGCGCCGCTTCGCCGAGCTCGCGAAGCGCTCGCTGGCGCCGCGTGCGACGCTGTGGTTCGAGTACGGCAACGAGCCCTGGAACCAGGCCCCGCCCTACAGCCAGGCGGGCGTGATGTACGAGCAGAAGGCGAAGGCCGCCTGGCCGGGCGCGACGACGCCGCCGTGGCAGCAGCGGCTCGAGTGGTACGCGCTGCGCTCGGTGCAGCTGTGCCGCATCGTGAAGCAGGCGTTCGGCGCCGAGGCCGGCCGGGTGCGCTGCGTGGCCAACAGCCAGGCGGCGAACGCCGAGGTCTCCAGGACGATCCTCGCGTGCGCGCTGGCGCAGGACGCGCTCGGCGGGCCGTGCGGCAGGCACTTCGACGCGCTCGCCATCGCGCCCTACGTCGGCTTCCACGTGGGCCACAACCAGTTCGCCGGCACGGTGGACCGCTGGGCCGACGAGCCCGACGGCGGCATGGAGAAGATCTTCCGCGAGATCACCGGCCGCGATGCCGAGGGGCGGCCGGTCGCGCCGGCGCTCGTCGCCCCCGGCAGCCCGGCGCCGCGCGAGGGCGCGCTGGCGCAGGCGAAGGCGTGGATCGCGGCGAGCAGGCAGGTGGCCGACCGCTACGGCCTGCCGCTGGTCGCCTACGAGGGCGGCCAGCACCTGCAGACGTACCGCGGCGGCAGGACCGAGGCGATGTTCCGCGCAGCCAACCGCGACCCGCGCATGGGCGCGGCGTTGAAGCAGCTGGTCGCCGACTGGCAGGCCGCCGGCGGCCAGCTCTTCGTGGCGTTCAGCTACACGCAGCAGGCCACGCGCGGCGGGTTCTGGGGGATGAAGGAGCACCAGCGCGACGATGCGGCGCCGAAGTGGCGCGCGATCCGGGAGCTGCGCGATGCGCCGTGCTGGTGGGAGGGATGCGGGCCCTGACCCCGGGGGGCTCGAACCGCGGCGACGGCGCTCGCGAGCAGGCCCCGCCCGCGCGCCGCGCTATCGACGGCGATAGACCCACACCGTGCGGCCGCCCGGCGAGGCCCATGTCGCGGCGGCGGTCCAGCCGGGCACGGGGAACTCCAGGCTGACCAGCCACGCCCCCGCCTTCATCTCGGCGCGCGCCTTGCGCCCGATGCGCGCCATCGTCTCGGGCCGCTGGAACACGTAGACCAGGTCGTGGCCCGACCAGTCGCTGGCCCACAGGTCACCCCGCCTCACGTGCGCGAAGCGCGCCCGCAGCGCGCAGGCCCAGCGCAGCGGCCGGCTCCATTCGATGCCTTCGAGATGCGCGTGCGGATACTCGCGATGCAGCTCGACCAGAGCGTCGCCCAGTCCGCAGCCCGCGTCGAGCACGCGCGCGCCCGGCGGCAGCGGGGCGCGATCGGCGAGACCGCAGAGCGCGCGCGGGGGCGTCGGGAACATCGGCGCGTCGCGCCAGGTGCGCAGGGGATAGAGCCACGCGAGCGCCGCGAGCGGCGCCAGCCACAGCCACGCAGACACCGTGCCTGACAGGCCCCACAGGGCCGCGGAGACCGGGAAGCCCGCCGCGACGAAGAGGCGACGCCAGCGCGTCGCGGCCCACGCGCTGGCCGCGAATCCCGCGAGCGCGGCTGCGAGCAGCGCGAGCGGCGGCGGCCAGCCGAACGCCCGCACCCCCGCGAGGAACACGCCCCACGCCCCCGCCCACGCGGCGAGCGCCGGCAGCGGCCACGGCAGCACCATGCGACGAGCGGTCCTCTCGAGGAAACGCCGGACCGCCCCAGGTTTCCTCGACCCCCGCGGGGGGCGGGCTGGGCGCAGCCCGGCCCTGGGGGCCATCAGTAGTCGCGCAGCTTGACCCGCAGCCGCGCGATCGACTGGCTGTGCAGCTGGCACACGCGCGACTCGGTGACCTTCAGCACCGCGGCGATCTCCTTCAGGTTCATGTCGTGCTCGTAGTACATGCTCATCACGTACTGCTCGCGTTCCGGCAGCCCCTTGATCGCCTCGACGAGCGCCTCGCGCATGCGGTGGTCCTGCAGTTGCGCGAGCGGGTTGAAGCCGCTGTCGGCGACGTGCCGGTCGAGGTAGTCGTTGTCGCCCTCGTCGCCCGACATGTCCTCCAGGTACACGAGCTGCGTGCCGCGCACCTTGCCGAGCAGTTCCTGGTATTCGGCGAGCGTGATGCCCATCTCCCTGGCGATCTCGCTTTCCGCCGGCGCGCGCCCGAGCTTCTGCTCGAGCTTGTGCACCGCGGCCTCGATGCTGCGCTGCTGCTTGCGCGTGCCGCGCGAGAGGTAGTCGTTGCCGCGCAGCTCGTCGAGCATCGCGCCGCGGATGCGCTGGGTCGCGAAGGTCTCGAACTGCACGCCCTGCGCCGCGTCGAAGCGCGACAGCGCGTCGGTGAGTCCGATCATGCCGACCTGGATCAGGTCGTCGATCTCGACGTTGGCCGGCAGCTTGGCGATCATCTGGTGCGCGAGGCGGCGCACGAGGGGGCTGTACTGCTTGAGCATCGAATTGACGTCGAGGTGGCCTTTGGCGGTGTACATGGGGGCTCCGGATCAATTCAGCCTGGCGGGCGCGCCGAAGGCCGGGGCGCGCAGGGGGTCGGCGCCGGGCCCGGCCACGGGCATCGGCGGCAGCAGGGTTTCGCGCGCCCAGCGGCGCAGCGCGTCGGTGGGCGGCTCGGTGGCGTCGGTGGCCGGGTCGATGAGGACCCAGTCGCGCAGCACGGCGCCGAGGAAATCGTCCGCGCAGGTCGCGATCTGCATCGCGATGCGCTCGGCGCGCGGCGATGCCGCCGCGGCGCCGAGCAGCAGGTCGTGCACCACCAGGCCGGCGCGCTGCGTGAGCAGCTTCATCGCGGCATAGGCGTGCGTCACGCTCGCGGGCCGGTCGTCGGCGAGCAGCAGCGGACGCACCTCGCTGCGCGAGAACAGGCGCACCAGGTCGGTGGCGGGGGCATGGACCAGCACCACGTCGGCATGCGGCGTGGCGTCGGCGCAGGCCTGCAGGAACGCGGCGGTGGAGCCGTGCGTGTCGACGAACTTGATGGGCAGCGCGCGCGCCGCGAGGTACGACACCTGCGCCGAGAGCGTCTCGATGCACTGCCCGAGCTCGAGGGTCGCCATCTCGGAATGCTGCGGCCCGCGCTCGCCGGCGTCGACCACCAGCGTGTGGCGGCCGTGCTCCGCGAAGGCGGCCGTCAGGCGCTCCAGCATCACGCCGCCGAAGGCGACGTGCGGGTTGGACACCACCGGCACGAAGCGCACGCGCGCATGCGCGAACATGCGGCGCAGGCCGTCGGCCTGGTCGAGCGGTGCGGGTCGGGAATGCAGAGGGCTCATCGGCATCGGGTTCGACGAGGGGATCAGGCGTGGAGCGCGGCGGCGCCGGCGGCGGGGCGTGCCTGCGGCGTGGCCGCGAAGATGAGGTTCATGTCGCCGGCGTCGAGCCGGTAGGCGGTGCTCGCGGTGGGACGCAGCGCGCGGTGCACCAGCGCATGCGCCGACAGCCGGTGCCAGTCTTCCGGCACGCGCTGTCCGTTGGCCACGCCCACGATCTTCAGGCGGTGGCGGATCAGCGTGTCGAGCGCGGGCGCGAGCTTCACCGCCTCGTCCATCTTCGACAGGATCACGCCGCGCGCCAGGCTGGCGCGGTACGAGACCAGCACGTCCTCGATCGTCTCGCCCTGCTGCGCGGCGTTCACCACCACCAGCTTCTGGATCGCGCGGTGGCTCAGCATGTCGAGCAGCTCGCGCGTGCGGCTGTCGCGCTGCGCCATGCCGGCGGTGTCGATCAGCACCATCCTCTTGGCGGCCAGCAGCTCGAGCAGGTCCTCCAGCGACGCGCGGTCGTGCGCCGTGTGCACCGGCACGCCGAGGATGCGCCCGTAGGTGCGCAGCTGCTCGTGCGCGCCGACGCGGTAGGCGTCCAGCGTGACGAGGCCGAGGTTGCTCGCGCCGTACTTGCTCGCGAACGCGGCGGCCAGCTTGGCGGTGCTGGTGGTCTTGCCCACGCCGGTGGAGCCGACGAGCGCGTACACCCCGCCCTGGTCCTCCAGCGCGACGTCCGAGTCCCCCGTCAGCAGGTTGCGCTCGAGCACGCCGGCGGCCCACGCCGTCTCGTCGCCGATGTCCGGCGTGAGGCTCTCGCCCAGCTTGCGGATCAGCGCGGGCGAGAAGCCGCAGTCGAGCAGCTTCTGCGTGAGGCGCGCCTGCGCGGGCTGGCGCTGCAGCTTCTCCATGAAGGCGAGCGCGCCGAAGCGCTCCTCGATCAGGCCCTTCATCGAGCGC
>Ga0075429_100001722_pt1 | contig 18087 bp, 16 predicted proteins | sample RhiMetdeltSRZDD3_FD_75295 | JGI IMG/M metagenome (GOLD analysis project Ga0075429, IMG submission 75295) | Populus rhizosphere microbial communities from Tennessee, USA - Rhizosphere MetaG P. deltoides SRZDD3 | ecosystem: Host-associated > Plants > Roots > Rhizosphere > Soil | place: USA... | reverse complement strand
TATTTCACGCAAAGACCGCGAAGATGAAATACAAAAGGCGCAAAGAATCTCTTTGCGCCTTTGCGAATACTTAGCGCCTTTGCGTGAAGCCTTACCCAAGCATCTTCTTCACATACGCCACTTGGCCAAGATGATAAATATTATGCTGTACCAATCCATTCAGCATAAAGCGGTAATTAAATTTGCGAAGAGGAACTATTTCTCCTAAAAAACTATCATCTGTTTTCTGATTAAGTATTTCCACAATTCTAGTATGTGTTGCTTTCAGTTGTTCCAGTCCTTTTTTCCAGGTATGTGTTTTCAGATCGATCTCTCTCCAGTCGTTTGCTTCGATCGCTTTCATTTCATCAACACTCCGGTTCTCAAGACTTCCAAGAACAAACTCGGCCCATGTATTCATATGCCAGAGCAATTCGATCATTGAATGCTCGGTACCATTTGGTTTTGTATTTGCTTTTGCTTCGTCTACTTCTCCGAGTATTTCATAAACCGCTCTGCCAAACCATGGCTGGGCGCTTAAAGTGCTTTCAAAACTTTTGATGATGTATTGGATTTCTTTGTTCATGGTAAAAGTTTAAGATATAATTTCGTTGATATCCCATTTCTGTGTGAGGGAGAGGCAAATTAATTTTTTTTATGAAATATTTCATCACAACTTTTTTAGTATTCTTTGCTCTAACCATAAATGCTCAGAATAACCTAACATCAGAATTTCTTGTCAAGCCTTACTTACAGCTTGGTAAAAAGCCATCTCCTCAAACTTTACAACTGCTTTGGCATGCAACTTCATCAAATGATACCTGGCTTGCAGAATATAAAAACAGTGATGAAACTGATTGGAAAAGATCTGAAGGCCAAGTTTCATCAACAATAGCCGTAGGCAGTATTGCTCCGTTCAATGTTTACAGCGCCACTATTAATTCTCTAAAGCCCGGTAATATTTTTCAATATCGTGTTTCAAAAAATGGTAAAGTGGTTTTTAAGAGTGAGGGAAAATCATTGAAATCACCTGACCAACCTTACCGGGTAGCTATCTCTGGCGATATGGGTGCCGGTACGAACTGGTCTAAAAGAATTGCATTTGAAATTTATAAGGCAAGACCGGATATGGTAGCTATTGCGGGGGATATTGTATATAGCCGCGGATTGGTATCAGAATACAAAACAAGATTCTGGCCTGTCTACAATAAAGATGAAGCGGATACATTGGGTGCACCGCTAATGCGATCAATTCCCTTTATGGCTTCAGTCGGTAATCACGATGCATTAACACGAGATTTGAATGGTTTCCCCGATGCCCTGGCCTATTATCATTTTTGGGATCAACCTTTGAATGGACCTGAAGGCAAAGAAGGTAGTGCGTTTGTACCAGCCCTGCTAGGATCAGATGTAAATAAAAAAGCATTTTATGATGGTGCCGGCGTCAAATATCCCCGGATGACAAATTTTTCTTTTGATTATGGCAATGCTCACTGGACCGTTATAGATTCCAATCCTTATGTTGATTGGAATGATTCGACATTACGTGATTGGATGGCGAAAGATCTTGCTGCCGCAGCAAAGGCGACGTGGCGTTTTGTGGTATATCACCATCCAAGCTTTAATTCTTCAAGGGCACATTATGAGCAGCAGCAAATGCGGTTAATCGCTCCCATCCTTGAACAAGGAAAAGTTGATCTTGTCTTTGCGGGTCATGTCCATAATTATCAAAGAACTTACCCGATGACCTTTCGTCCTGATAATTTAGGTACTCAGCTGGTGGCCGGGGCAAATAATACCAGGATCGGGAAAACCGTAAATGGACGATGGACCTTAGATAAGGACTTTAATGGTAAACGGAATACAAAACCAAATGGAGTAATTTATATTGTTACGGGTGCCGGCGGTCAGGCATTATACAATCCCGAACAAACAAAAGATAAAGACAGCTGGCAAAAATTCACCGTAAAGTTTGAATCAACAGTTCATTCATTTACGATAATGGATGTAAATGGAAAAACATTGACACTTAGCCAGGTGGATATTAATGGTAAAGAAGTGGATACAATAAAGATTACTAAGTGATCTAAGATGCGAAAGAGCTGCATCAGCAACTCTTTCCTCAAAAATCGTTTTAATCCTGAATCCCGATAGCTATCGGGACCGGTTCATTTGCTTAGATACATACTCCTATCCTTATACAATTGCCTGAAGTAAGGATCTCTCAGATTTTTTATAAACCGTATCGCTTCACCGGTTGATTTCATTTCAGGTCCCAGCTCCCTGCTTACTCCGGGGAATTTATTAAAGCTAAACACCGGTTCCTTAATGGCAAAGCCATCCAAATGTTTTTCTTCAGGTATATCGGGAACTTTCATTTCACCCAACATTACTTTAGTTGCATAGTTCAGGTAAGGTTTGTTATATGCTTTGGCAATGAACGGTGTTGTTCGGGATGCACGGGGGTTAGCCTCTATTACAAATACCTTAGTATCCTTTATAGCAAACTGAATATTGATAAGTCCTTTTACCTTTAATTCAAGAGCTATCTTTTTGGCATAATCAACCATATCCTGTAATTCCAGGGGGCTAAGATTGAAAGCAGGAAGAACTGCATTACTATCGCCGCTGTGAATTCCTGCTGGCTCAATATGTTCCATAATACCCATCACATGGAATTTCTCACCATCACATATCGCATCTATCTCGGCTTCCTGGCATCGATCAAGGAAATGGTCAACTAAAATCTTATTTCCCGGAATATGTTTCAGCAGACTCACTACAGCTTTTTCCAGTTCATCATCATTGATAACGATCCGCATTCTTTGTCCGCCGAGTACATATGAAGGACGAACCAGTACGGGATAACCAACTTTATTGGCAACAACAATCGCTTCATCCACAGTCCATGCAGTTCCATAATTAGGATAAGGAATGTCTAATGCTTTCAGCATATCAGAAAAACGGCCGCGGTCTTCAGCAATGTCCATGCTGTCATAAGTAGTGCCAACGATCTTGATTCCTTTTTTATGAAGTTTTTCGGCAAGCTTTAATGCCGTTTGTCCTCCAAGCTGAACAATCACACCATCCGGTTTTTCATGTTCAATAATTTCCCAGATATGTTCCCAATAAACCGGTTCGAAATAAAGTTTATCAGCCATATCAAAATCAGTACTCACTGTTTCAGGGTTACAGTTGATCATAATAGATTCGTAACCACATTCTTTAATAGCAAGCAAACCGTGCACGCAACAATAATCAAATTCAATTCCCTGCCCAATGCGGTTAGGTCCTGAGCCAAGCACAATTATTTTTTTCTTATCGCTGCGTTTACTTTCACTCTCGCCACCTCGCTCAAAAGTTGAATAGAAATAAGGGGTCTTTGCTTCAAACTCGGCACTGCAGGTATCCACCATTTTAAAGACGCGGGTAATGCCGTGCTTTTTTCTTAATTCATATATTTCATCCTCCGTCCCGTCGTTCATAATTCGGCACAATTGCTCATCGCTAAAACCCATGGACTTTGCTTCACGCAACAAATCGACAGGAAGCGAATTCATTTTATATTTTTTGATCTCAACTTCAAGATTGCAGATCTTTTGTATTTCATAAATGAACCAGCGGTCAATACCATTAGTTGCTTTTGAGATCGTATTCACACTTACACCCATCATCAGTGCATCCTTGATTCTGAAAATGCGATCCCATTTGGGTGTTTTAATATGGTCAAGAATATCTTCAGCATGCATCAGGCTTTTTCCATAGTAACCTAGACCAACTGCATTGTTCTCCAGGCTCTGACAAGCTTTTTGTACTGCTTCCGCAAAACTTCTTCCAATAGCCATTACCTCACCAACACTCTTCATTTGTAAGCCGAGTGTATCATTTGCACCTTTGAACTTATCAAAATTCCAGCGGGGGATCTTTACGATCACATAGTCAAGAGCAGGCTCAAAAAAAGCTGAAGTTGTTTTTGTGATCTGGTTTTCCAGTTCATCCAATGTATAGCCGATCGCAAGTTTGGCAGCGATCTTTGCAATAGGATAACCAGTTGCCTTTGATGCAAGTGCAGAGGAACGACTTACCCTGGGGTTTATCTCAATCGCAATTATTTCTTCCGTATCCGGATTTAATGCAAACTGGACATTACAACCACCGGCAAAGTTTCCAAGGTCACGCATCATTTTAATGGCAGTGTTACGCATCAATTGCATAGCGGTGTCGCTAAGCGTCATTGCCGGGGCTACAGTTATTGAATCGCCGGTGTGCACACCCATGGGGTCAAAATTCTCCACACTGCAGATGATGCAAACATTATCATTTGAATCACGTAAAAGCTCCAGTTCAAATTCTTTCCATCCTAATACAGCTTTTTCAACCAATACTTCATGAATTGGCGAAGCTTCCAATCCACGGTTCAGTGCTTCATCCAAAAAATCCTTGTTCAATACAAAACCGCCGCCAGTACCACCGAGAGTAAATGAAGGACGGATCACAAGAGGGAAGCCGATATCCTGGGCATATTCTTTTCCTTCTAAAAATGAGTTAGCTGTTTTGGCTGGGGCAACGGGCACTCCAAGCTGTATCATCCATTGACGGAATTTCTCCCGGTCCTCAGCCTTATCAATTGCCTTTATATCGACGCCGATCAATCGGACATTATATTGTTTCCATATACCAAGATCCTCTGCTTCTTTTGCAAGGTTCAATGCAGTTTGTCCACCCATAGTTGGCAACACTGCATCAATTTGGTTTTCCTGTAGGATCTGTTCAATACTTTCAACTGTTAGTGGTAAAAGATACACACGGTCAGCCATCATGGGGTCGGTCATGATGGTAGCGGGATTGCTGTTAATAAGAATTACTTTAATACCTTCTTCTCGTAAACTTCGTGCTGCTTGTGTACCGGAATAATCAAACTCACATGCCTGGCCAATAATGATGGGGCCAGAGCCAATAATTAATACAGATTTAATCGAATGATCTTTCGGCATTTTTGAATTTAGGTTTTAAAAAGAGGAACCGTTTGGACATAAAAAAACCGGGTTAAATACCCGGGGTGCAAAAGTAAGGGAAACGGAGGTTTAGTGTACGGCTATCTCAAATATAATTTTAGATCCTGTACAAATGGTTAATTGTTGTGGAAAGAAGCAATTTCATAATCGTCCAGCACTACCTCATTTGGGTTTGTCTTCATTTTCTTTTCATCACGGATTTTCCATTTACTTACCCAACGGGAACGGGCTTCCTGACCTTTTACGGCCCCGATAAATAATCCGCCAACAACAACTGCTGCGATAAAGATCCTGTGGTTAAATTGTTTCATCTGTCAAAGGTTTATGGTATTCGATACTTACGGAAAAAATTCTATTGCCGGTTTTCATAAGCGATGGCTTTCGGATCATTGGAGAAGGACGATACAACTGTAAGACAAATGGCGTTCCAATTTTGTTGCATAATGAAATAAAAAAAATCCAATTAATTCCACATAAGTGAAAATAATTGGACCGAATGAGTAGTTTATTTACTAATTGTTAATAGAAATGTTAACGGTATGGCTGCCTGGCTCAAATAATTCGATATCTATTTCTTCTCTTGCGATTTGGAATTTTCCACGGAATGGAAAGGTTACTTCTAGTAGACTTGTTTCTGTGCAGCAAATCAGCCACTACAGCATTTTATCATAAATATAAATATTCTGGTCGCTGGTGATTTTATTTAACCGAAATTAAAAAAGATGAAAATAGATGGGCAAGGTTTGTGTTATTTTGCGTTTTATGAGAGGCAAAAATCTGATACTCTATACTGCTTTATCTGTTTTTCTGTTCCTGTTTCAGAATGGAATGGCTCAATCAGCCGGGGCTACAAAATATCCGCAGCACTATTTTGCCAACCCATTAAGCATCCCGATATCCCTTACGGCGAATTTTGGAGAGCTGCGACCGGGTCATTGGCACATGGGGCTTGATCTTAGAACCAATCAAAAAGAGGGCCTTCCAGTTTTGGCTTCAGCAGAGGGGTATATAGCACATATTGGCATAAGACCGCTGAGCTTTGGAAAGTTTATAATCATAAATCATCGGAATGGTTATTCTACTTTGTATGCTCACTTAAATGAATTCTACCCAAAGCTTGCAACATATGTTCGGGAAAAACAAACAGAAAAAGAGGCTTGGGCCATCGAACTGGATTTTTCGCCAAATGATTTTCAGGTGAAACAGGGAGACGAGATCGCAAAAAGCGGGAATACCGGCGGTTCGCAAGGGCCGCATCTGCATTTTGAAATAATCGACACTAAGAGTGGAAGATCGTTGAACCCCTTACTTTTTGGTTTTAGAATAGAAGATGATGTGTCTCCGACTATTTCCAGGCTTGCGGTTTATGACCGAAGTGTTAGCACCTATTTACAAACGCCTCAAATGTTCCCGGTTAGCAAAACTGACAGCGGCTATTTTACAAAACCAAGAAAAATTTTAACCGGGTATAAAAAATTAAGCTTTGCAATTACTGCCACTGATCGGGTTAGCAGATCAAATGGCGCCAATGGAATTTACGCAGCTTATTTGTATTATGATTCTTTGCCGCAAATTGCTTTTGTTATTGACAGTATGTCTTATCGGGAGTCAGATTACATCAATGCTCATGTCGATAAAAGACTCAGGAATACCGGCGGGCCTTTTGTTCAACATCTTTCCGAACTTCCGGGGTTTAGGGGTCGAGTGTATGAAGAATTAAACGGAACAGGAATACTTGAATTAAACGATACTCTTGTTCATGATGTCAAGATCGAAGTATTTGATGCCGATGAAAATCTTTCAATTTTAAATTTTCAAATTAAGTACAACGAGACTCTTGCAGAAAAAATTAAAAGACCATTGAATGGAAGAATGCTGGCTCCAAACGAGGTAAATATCGTTGAAGAAAAGGAATTTGAAGTGTACATGCCTGAGACTTGTTTATATGATAGCATTCCGGTTTCATATTATCAGCAAAACATTTTTTCTCCTGCGGCTGTTACAGCACAACACCGTTTTGGCGATCCTGTCTACCCCCTGCATTCAGCTTTTTCGGTAAGAATAAAACCAGTAATAAAAGTGGGTGATGATTTGAAAAATAAATTGATGATGGTGAAGGAATGGAAAGGAGCAAGAGCAATAAGAAAAGCAGAATGGCAGAATGGATGGATATCAGCTTCCTTTGATAACCTTGGAATTTTCCAGGCATTTGTCGATACAACTGCGCCACAGATAAATGCACCAGCAAAATCCATTAAAGGAAAAGATACGCTTGATCTAAGTCCTTTAACTAAAATTGTTTTTACACCGGCTGATAATTTTGCTGTCAGGTCTTTTCGAGCCGAACTTGACGGCGAATGGCTGATGTTCTCCAATGACAAGGGTAGAAGTTTTATTTATTCTTTTGATGAGCAATGTCCTTATGGAATTCATGAGCTAAAAGTAAGAGTCGAAGACTTAGTTGGGAACGTAGCGGAGAAAACCTGGTGGTTTAAAAAATATCCCTATACACCACCGCCAAAGAAAAAAGCTTATAAAAAGAAAACAAGCAAAAAAAAGAAACCGGTTACAAAAAAGAAATAAAGGCACAAGGCGCAAAGCACAAGGAACAAGGCACATGGAGCAAGTAACAAGCAACCAGAAACCAACAACAAATAACCAGCAACAGGGATGATAACACTAAAGGAAGGAGATAAAGCACCGGCATTCACCGGCAAGGACCAGGACGGTAAAAAGATCTCTTTATCTGATTACAAGGGAAAAAAGCTGATCCTTTATTTCTATTCTGAAGCGGGTTCACCTACATGTACTCTTGAATCGTGTAATCTTAGAGATAACTACTCATCACTTAAAAAAACCGGGTTTGAAGTATTGGGTGTAAGCCCCGATGATCAGCAAACGCAAAAGAAATTTGAAATAAAATACAAGCTGCCTTTCACATTACTTGCGGACAATGAAAACAAAATAACAAGTCTTTACGGCGTCCATGATATGAAAAAACTATTCGGTCGTGAATATATGGGTATCCTTCGCACTACGTTTGTTATTGATGAAAAAGGGATCATTCGGAAAATTTTTCATAAGCCAAAGAATAAGGCACATGCACAGGAAATACTGCAGGCCTTCAAATAATCTCTTTTCAGTACTTTACATAACGCTGTACATATTCTAATTTTATATTAATAAGCAACCCACTCATTCAAAGCTTCGATTTATTTAAAACCAAAACAACCATATGAAGCAATTTATTTTATTGATCGCCATGTTTGTGGGTATAAATTCTTTTGCCCAGGAAGATTCGGTAGCGATAAAAACACCACAAAAAGAGGAAGGCGCCGATACAAAAATTTTTTACTCACAAAAGGTGATCAATACAAAATCAGTTGAAGTGTTACGGAAAGGTGTGCTTGAGTTTAATGTGGGACACAATTTTGGTGATATTGGAGGTGATAACGGTGGAATAAAGAGGTTTTATGGCCTGGATAATTCCACTGATGTCCGGATTGGTTTTCAGTTGGGCCTTAGTGATCGATTGAACCTTATTGCCGCAAGAGCAAAAGGATTAGTCGTTACACAACAATGGGAACTTGGATTAAAATGGCAGCTTTTACACCAGGTGGATAATGACCCAACGCACCCTATTTCAATGACAGTGTATGTTAATGACGTTGTATCAGCGCAGCAAAGAACTACGAACCCCGAAACCTCATTTGAAGATTTTGGTGACCGCCACAGCCAGATATTACAACTGCTGGTGGCAAGAAAATTCGGAAAAGTTAGTCTTCAATTAAACCCACTATATCTTCACACCAGCCATGTCATTCCTTACGACGATAAAAATATTTTTGCTTTGGGCGGAGCTATCCGCATTCCTCTTAGTAAAAAGATTGTGATCCTTGCTGATTATTTTCATCCCTTCAGATCTCAAAGGAGCATTGACTCTCTGGGCAAATTTTATGATCCGCTCGGTATAGGATTTGAAATTGTAACGGAAGGACATGTATTTCACTTAAACTTTACCAATGCACTTGAGATATTGGAGAATCGCTTTATTCGTAGAACAGTTACTAACTGGGGAGACGGCGAGTTTCGATGGGCATTTACAATTTCAAGAAATTTTATGTTATTCAGGGATAAGAAAAAGTCATAAATGTCAAATAGTTCCAATTACTCAAAAAAGATTTTGAACAGTAAATACAATTGACAATTATGACCATATGACTTGTTTGACTATTTAACCCATTCCACTTCGCCAAATTCAAATCTCTCTTCTGTTAAATGCTGAGTAATCAACTGTCCTGTCTGTGAAACACCTTTTATCATCGTTTCAAAAACGCGATTATCTTTTTTCAATTTTACTTTTTCATCTTTTTTATAAAGATGATCCTGGTAAATAGTAAAAACAGATTCAAATTTTCCATTGGTCAGTGACTGGTAGTTCTTTTCAATTATTGAACAAAGCTCTTTTGCTAATTCAACTGGCTGATAATTTTTACCGGTTATTTGTTTCAATGAAACGGGATTAGGTAGATACTCAGGAAAAGAGGTTTGATTAACATTAATACCAATTCCAGCTATTGCCCATTGCCAATTGCCGATTGGGGACTGGCCTGCGCCGATCACGTTTTCAACAAGAATGCCCCCTGCCTTCCTGTCACGCCAATAAAGATCATTTGGCCATTTTATTGATGTTCCATCTCCGGCATATTTTAAGAAAAATTCATGAACACTGACTGCTACGCAAATGCTCAATCGAAATTGGTCTTGGATCCTTAATGGGTAAGGATTTAACAGAATGCTAAGAGCAATGTTTAAATCTTTTTCAGATATCCAATTTTTGCCACGTTGACCTTTACCTGCTGTTTGTTCGTGAGTAAAGATTGCTATACCATGTTGAGCCTCACTCTGTCCGTCCGGCAGATGATTTCCATGAATAAGACCCATGGCATATTTGTTGGTACTATCTATAGATTGCAGCTCAATAAACGGCTTTCCAATTGGATTGCCGGGATATGGTAGTGGCAATTAATTGCTATTTTTGGCAAATTAAATCAAGTTTCTGGTTAATATTTGTTTGTCATTAGAAACAAAACTTTTATCAGAAGCTAATAAACAAGAAACAAGTAACAAAAAACGTCAAACCTAAAAAGAAATTTATTGGAACAATTGTCAGTTTTGGCTACAAGAAAAAAGAAAAGTACGGTCCGGTTAACGAAGAATTCAAAGCTCATAAAAACCATCATTAACGCCATACAGGAGAAAAAAGGTGAAAACATTATTTCACTTGATTTGAGAAAAGTAAATGAAGCTGTTGCAGATTTCTTTATTATTTGTGAAGCAGGCAGCCAGCCGCAGGTAAGGGCTATCTCGGAGCACATAGAGCAGGAAATGAAAAAGAAATGTGACGAATACCCATACCGCCACGAAGGAATGAAAAACCTTCAATGGGTGTTGATCGATTATGTAAATGTGGTAGTGCATGTGATGCTGACAGAAACCAGGAAATTCTATAAGCTTGAAGATATGTGGAGTGATGCCGTAACTGATGAACATGACGAAAACTAAAGAGCTGTAGAAAAAGAATATATATAGAAAATAAATTTAAAGAACCGTATAATTGAGAGAAGGAAAAAAAGAAAATGTCACAAGATCAATTCAATAAAAACGAAAAACAATTTCCGCGGTTTCAACCCAACCGTGATGAAAACAATAATAAGAAAGGGCCGAAATTCAGCAGTTATTGGGTATGGGCAATATTATTAGCGACTGTTATTGGTTTTGCCGTATATGGACCATTTGCAAAAAAATATCAACAGATTACTGTTGAAGATTTCAAAAACATGTTAATAAAACATCATGTTGATAAGTATGTAGAGGTCCCCAACAAAAATATTGTCAGGGTTTCTATTAAGAAAGATAGCCTTAAGTATTACGCAGACAAATTGCCTACAAGTCCTATATCAAATAAGAAAGATGAAAAGCCTCCGCAGTTTAGTTTTGAGTCAGGCGAAAGATTCAGGGAAGAAATTCTGGATTTTAAGAAGGAGAATCCAGCCTCTTTTCCTGCCGGCGATTTCAATCAATCATACGATCCTTATTTCGTTGAAAAGGACAGCACATGGTTTTCCGGGATACTAAATTTCTTATTGCCCGTATTACTTTTCCTGGCCATCTGGATATTATTAATGCGTAAAATGAGCGGTGGTGCAGGCGCTGGGGGCGGGCCCGGTGGTATTTTTAATATTGGTAAATCAAAAGCTACCTTATTTGACAAAGGAACAAAAGTAAACATCACATTTGCTGATGTGGCTGGCCTTGATGAAGCCAAAGTGGAAGTAATGGAGATCGTTGATTTTTTAAAAAATCCGAAGAAATATACAAACCTTGGTGGTAAAATTCCAAAAGGTGCCTTACTGATCGGTCCTCCAGGTACCGGTAAAACACTTCTTGCAAAAGCAATGGCGGGTGAGGCACAGGTTCCATTCTTTAGTTTAAGTGGTAGTGATTTCGTGGAAATGTTTGTGGGTGTTGGTGCCAGCCGTGTTCGTGATTTATTTAAACAAGCAAGAGAAAAAGCGCCGTGTATAATTTTTATTGACGAGATAGATGCGATTGGTCGTGCAAGAGGAAAGAATATTATGATGAGTAATGACGAAAGAGAAAGCACCTTGAATCAACTACTCGTTGAAATGGATGGTTTTGGAACGGATGCAGGTATCATTGTTCTCGCGGCTACTAATCGTCCTGATGTATTGGATAATGCGTTGCTTCGTCCAGGCCGTTTTGATAGGCAGATATCTATTGATAAGCCAGATTTGAAAGGAAGAGAGGCAATTTTCAAGGTACATTTAAAGCCAATTAAAATCTCTGATAAAGTTGATATTCATAAACTGGCGGAACAAACTCCGGGCTTTGCCGGTGCTGATATTGCCAATATATGTAATGAAGCGGCCTTGATTGCAGCTAGAAAAGGAAAGCAATCAGTGGAAATGGCCGATTTCCAGGATGCAGTCGATAGAGTGATCGGTGGTCTTGAAAAGAAAAATAAGATCATTTTGCCCGAAGAGAAAAAAATTATAGCATTCCACGAAGCCGGTCATGCGATTTGCGGGTGGTACTTTGAACATGCTTACCCGTTATTAAAAGTAACTATTGTTCCAAGGGGAACAGCCGCATTAGGCTATGCACAATACACGCCCAAAGAACAATACCTGTATAATATTGATCAATTGATGGACCAGATCTGTATGACGTTGGGTGGTCGTGCAGCCGAAGAGATCTTCTTTGATAAAATTTCAACCGGCGCACAAAATGATCTTCAGCAGATCACTAAGATCGCTTACTCAATGGTTACAATTTATGGTATGAACGATAAAGTGGGAAGAGTAAGCTTTTATGATCCTCAGCAAGAGAATGCATTTACAAAACCTTATTCTGAAGAAACTTCAAAATTAATAGATCAGGAAGTACGTAAGTTGATAGATGATGGCTATGTAAGGACAAAGAACTTATTACTGCAGAAAAAAGAGCAGGTAAGAATTTTGGCAGAAGCATTACTGGAAAGAGAAGTGCTTTTCCAAAGTGATGTGGAAGCATTGATCGGTAAAAGACCATTTGAAGAAAAGAAAGTTTTGGATGTGCCTGTTGCTGAACAAGTGCCACAGGAGATAAAACCTCTTGAGAAGCCTGTTGAAAAAAAATCTCCTGAAGAAGGAACGGCAGGCGCCGGCTCGGGGATGTTTCCTTTACCGGCGTAATCAAACACCAGAGAATGAAATTTTCGCCATCAAAAGAATCAATTCTCAAAAAAATTAGAAAGGCGTTGAGTCATTCAACGCCTCTTCCTTTTCCACAAGCTGAGGCTAACCAATCTGTATTCCCGCCGTCATCAGAGGAACTTGAAGTTGTATTTGCAGAACAATTCAATGCACTTGGTGGGCGGTTTATTTTTTGTGTCAATCGACAGGAGTTAGCTTTTCAATTCAACAGTCTTATTAAAAAAAGAGACTGGCAAAAAGTTTATTGCATTGAAAATAAGATTAAAGAGCTTGTTGGTGGTTCAGCCGGAGAAAGATTTACAGACAAAGACCTTGCTGATTGTGATGTAAGTGTTACCAGTTGCGAATTCCTCGTTGCCCGTACCGGAAGTATTGTAATGAGTACAGCCCAATTATCCGGTAGAACCACAAGTGTGTATGCTCCCGTTCATATTTGCATCGCTCTTACAAACCAATTGGTATTTGATGTAAAAGATGCTTTGCGGGTGCTAAAAGAAAGATACAATGATAAGCTTCCTTCACTCATCACATTTGCTACGGGACCAAGCCGAACAGCCGATATTGAAAAAACATTAGTGGTCGGCGTACATGGCCCCAAAGAAGTATATTGTTTTTTGGTTGATGCATAGTTGCGTACTTTTAATGCATGAAGCATCCAGAGGTTTACCAGCTTTTTGTGTATGGATCATTGCGAAGTGGTTTTCGCAGCCCAGCTTATGAATATATAAGCCGCTATTTTGATCTTATTGGAGAAGCTAAGGTCAAAGGAAAGTTATTTGATCTCGGAGAGTATCCTGCCGCTAAACCAACGGATGAAAATAAATTCATTATTGGTGAATTATATAAGATCAGGAGCGAAAATGAATTTGCCTGGGCAATTGGACAGCTTGATGATTATGAGGGAGTGCATGTTGGTTTTGATGAAACACAACTTTACCGTCGTGATATAACAGAAGTGTATGTCGCCGATACTATCACCAAAGCATGGATATACTGGTATCACGGTGATTTAAATGACAAGCCGGTAATTGAATCAGGTGATGTGCTTCAATACATGGAACAAAAGAAATAATCTCATTTCGTGACATTTCCTGCCAATAAAAAAATTTATTTCCTCTCAGACTTTCATCTCGGCGCACCGGATGCGGCGTCAAGTCTTCAAAGAGAAAAACAGGTGGTTCGCTTTTTGGATGAAATTAAGAATACTGCTGCCGAGATATTTCTCGTCGGAGATATGTTTGATTTCTGGTATGAGTACAGGAGAGTAATTCCAAAAGGATATACGAGATTGCTTGGTAAACTTGCTGAATTATCTGATGCTGGCATTCCGATGCATTTTTTTGTGGGCAATCATGACATGTGGATGAAAGATTATTTTCAGAAAGAACTAAATATTCCGGTTTATTTTGAACCCAAGGAATTTGAAAGAAACGGAACGAAATTTTTGATTGGTCACGGTGATGGATTGGGCCCGGGTGATAAAGGCTACAAGTTTTTGAAAAAAATATTTCGTAATCCATTTTGTAAATGGTTGTTTGGGGTTCTTCCGCCTTATATCGGTATGGGACTTGCTAATTATCTCAGCCGCAGGAGCAGGGCACAAACTGGTGCTTCAGAGGAAGTTTTTCTTGGCGAAGACAAAGAATGGCTGATCATTTATTGTAAAGAGATCTTAAAAGAAAAAAAATTCGACTTTTTTGTGTTCGGGCATAGACACCTTGCCATTGATTTTCGTCTGAATAACAATAGCAGGTATATTAATCTCGGCGATTGGATACATTATTATACGTATGCGATATTTGATGGGAACAAATTGGAGCTGAAGTCGTTTTTAAATAAGGATGATAAAATAATCCGAAAATGAGGAAACAACTCATCATATTCTTTTCATTTCTTATTGGTTACTCTGCCTGCTTTGCACAGGTTGATTCCTTCTTTATATCGTTTAAAAAAATAAAAGGAGATATCGTTGCTTTTACCGCCGACAACTTTGATAATATTTATCTGCTGAATTCCTACGATCAGCTAAAAAAGATCAATGCCAAGGGTGATTCTGTCGCTGTTTTTAATGATGTGAGAAAATTTGGTAAAGTTGCACAGATAGATGTTTCAAATCCGCTGAGGGTATTGCTTTATTACAAAGAGTTTTCTACCGTAGTAATTCTTGATCGGTTATTGAATACCCGCGGTACAATCGATTTTCGCAAGCAGGATATTTTCCAGGTACAGGCCGTCTGCTTGTCATACGATAATAAGATATGGCTGTATGATGAGTTTGATCATAAATTAAAAAAGATCGATGAGGACGGCAAACTGCTTTTTTCTACAACAGATTTCCGCCAGCTTTTTGATGAAGCATTTTCTTTTACAACCATCTGCGACCAGGACGGATATCTTTATTTATATGACAAAAATAAAGGGGTGTATGTCTTCGATTATTACGGGACATTAAAAAATATATTCTCGCTTACCGGGTATGATAATTTTAAAGCTGTGGGGAAATATATAACAGGCACCCGTAATGATTCACTGATGCGTTACCAGCCCGCAAGTTTGCTTTTACAAGAAATAAGATTGCCCGATGCATTTCGTAAAGCGCTGAGCATCCATTTTACCGCGACCAAAGCGTATGCATTAAAAAAAGATGAGCTGGCTATATATGAGCTTCGCTAAGGCCTTTCTTAGTTATTTTTGCAAAACATGAATAAGTTTTTGAATGAAATGGTTTTTGATAACCCGGTGAGAAGCTATTTGATCGTAGCAGGGGTTGTCTTACTTGTCCTGATCTTAAAAAGAGTTATTTCCCGCTACTTTGCCGGGCTGATCTATCAACTGGTAAATGTTATTTTTAAAGATGTTGATAAAAGATCATTTGCCGATCTTGTGGCAAAACCACTTGGCTTATTCTTATTGATATTGGTTTCAATTATTGCGCTGCACAATCTGAATTTTCCGGGCTATTGGGATGTAGAAGTTTATAAATACAGTACTAAAGAGATCATTCATACGGCAGGTACTATCGTTCTTATTGTTTCTTTTATATGGCTATTGCTAAGAATGATAGATTTTATTGCGCTTATTCTTGAAAAGAAAGCTGATCAGACGCCGAGCCAATCGGATAATCAGCTTATTATTTTCTTTAAAGACTTCTTTAAAGTAGTCCTTGGAGTTATAGGAATACTCATGATATTGAAAGCCGGTTTTGGATTTAATATCAGCAGCCTGATAACAGGTTTAAGTATTGCCACAGCGGCCATTGCTCTAGCATTGAGAGAAAGCCTGGAAAACCTGATCGCTTCTTTTATTATTTTCTTTGATAAACCTTTTACAGCCGGTGATCTTGTCCATGTGCAACAGGTAACCGGCACAGTAGAAAAGATCGGTTTAAGAAGTACAAGAATAAGAACAGATCAAAAAACTTTTGTTTCGGTACCTAATAAACAAATGGTGGATAGCATACTTGATAATCTTTCATTACGTACTCAACGTAAAGCTGAAATAAGATTGGAGATTGGATTGAGTACTTCTGCAGATAATTTAAATAAGATTATCGAAGCGATAAAAGGCAAGTTGAATCATCTGCAAATAGAAGAGTCCGCTGTTTTTCTAACTGATATTAAAACAAATTCATTTTTGATCACAATTGATTTTTTTACTGCACCGATAGCGTTTAATGATTTCCAAAGGCTGAAACAGCAAAAGAATCTCGAGATCCTGAAATTGATGGAAGAATTGAAAATTGAATTAGCCGGGGCCAGCAATGAAATAAAAATTTCCGGGAAATTAGAACAATAACTATCCAAGACTCGCCTTCAACTCATTAAAAAATGATTTGATCTTTTCCAACGATTGGATCATTGCAAATTTTTCATCTGCCTTCTTATTCTTTTTTAAAAACTCTTTTGCGCCTTCTATAGTGAATTTGCGGCGGCGGAGCAGGTCATGAATAAGAACAAGGTTCTTAACATCGATGGGGCGAAAGAAGCGGTCGCCTTTGCGGTTCTTTCTTGGCTCAAGTATATCGAATTCGGTTTCCCAATATCGGATCAGCGATTGGTTCACCCTGAACCATTTTGATACTTCACCGATCGAGTAATATTGTTTTTGAAAAAGAATTTCATCTGCAGGGATCTGGATCAGGTCAGCATTCAAATGAACTTCTTTCAATGATAGACGACCACGCGGTGATCTTCTTTTCTCCAATGCTTCAACTACTGTATCAACAGTGCCAGGGTTTGCCTCGGGTTCAGATGGCTCAACAGTTTCTTCTTTTTCTTCATTTTCAACCGAAGATTCATGCCCGATTATCTTAATTTCTTTTTCTTCCTCCGAAGAAAAATCAAAGGTTATTTGTTGAAGCTTGCTCATAATGTTCAGTAAAGATAAGGACGATGAAGTGTGTCCCGAACTGCTGGGACAACGAAGTTCACATGTGTGGAAAAGTTGACTGACAAGAAACAAGGCACAAGGCACAAGGCACAAGAAAGAAGGGCCGTAAAAAAAGTTCAAGAAGCAGATCAAAAAAATAAAACGATTCCAGCTTGTGCCTTGTGCCTTGTACCTTGTGCCTTGTACCTTGTGCCTTGTACCTTGAATCTTGTTCCTTAATCTAAACTCTGATTCGATGCCGCAGCAAGTTTCAGCAATCTGTCAAACTGCTCGGGTGTAAGGTCATTATAAAAGAAATAAATTGGATCGATCTTGTTGCCATTTTTGATCACCTCGTAATGACAATGCGGCCCGGTGCTTTTGCCGGTGCTGCCGACATAGCCTATCACTTCACCACGTTTCACTTTTTGTCCGCCCCGGGCTTTAATACGAAACATGTGACCATATAAAGTTTTATAGCCATAGCCATGATTAATGATAACACAGTTACCATAACCATCACCACGATTACCAGCAACTTCAATAGAACCGTCAGCAGTAGCATATATCGGAGTCCCGGCCGGAGCGCTGAAGTCAAGACCCGGGTGCAGCTTTACAGTTTTATAAACAGGATCGATCCGATAGCCAAAACCTGAAGCGATACGCTTAAGATCTGTATTGCTTACGGGTTGAATAGCTGGTGTTGCAGCCAGCAGCTTTTCTTTATTATTCAGCATGCCGTGAATGTCTTTATAGGATGCAGACTGTGCCTTTATACGGCTATTCATGCTATTGAGCGTTGTGATGATAGAATTGATCAGCTCATCTTGTTCCATCCCCTCCACTTTTGCAATTTGCTGCTCCTTTTCCAATTCTTTCAATCTTGCGCTGTCGGGTATCGGGCTTGCTTCAAAAATAGAACGGTATACTTCATTATCCCGGTCTTC